>Ga0182014_10001340_pt1 | contig 33047 bp, 20 predicted proteins | sample 612S2DmetaG_FD_120489 | JGI IMG/M metagenome (GOLD analysis project Ga0182014, IMG submission 120489) | Permafrost microbial communities from Stordalen Mire, Sweden - 612S2D metaG | ecosystem: Environmental > Terrestrial > Soil > Wetlands > Permafrost | place: Sweden: Stordalen | collected... | reverse complement strand
CAAGCCGACGGTGCCGAAGAATTTCCCGGAATGCAAGTCTCAGTAGAAGATGCCGCGCTGGGTAGCATCACCGTCGGAATTTCTCCTCTTTGCAACATCCCTTCGACGCAGCCATTTTGACAGCTAACCCGCGTGGCATCATGAAATCTGAGGTCGATGGCCAGGGCTGGAGCGCGATTGTCGTTGGAATACCAGGGAAGCGAAAACATATCGTCCGTGGTGAAGATGGGCTTCTTCATCGTCGCCAGACGATCGCGCAGCGCCACGGCATCCGCGTACTCATCCGCGGTGGCAATGCCCACCATCATAGAGTTGTGCGGAAAATGAACTCCGCTGGGCACCGCTGCGACCTCGATTGCAGGCTGCGCGCAGCCGAACAGCACCAGGGCGGTGACCAGCCTGCCTGGCGCCGTGAAGACGGCGATCTGCAGTAACGCAGAACCCGCGACGAAGGACTCAAGCAAGTAGTTAGCGGTCCCGCCGTTCTTCGACATTCCCGCCAATCCGCCGAGCAACGCCACAAGAAAAACAGTGCTCAGCATGCGAAGTGTGTGATCAAGCCGGCGCGCTCCCGTCGCCAGCAGCAGCGCGATGGGCGCAAGAATCCAATAGGCATTCTCAATGACCGCTCGCTCCCCTTCGCTGACGGCATGCCCAAATGTAAATTCTTTGACGAGTACTGGAGCGACAAGGACGCTGAAGCGATACTCGGGAGTGCTGAGGAGAAGCGTGGCAGAGGTCAACGCGGCAAATACCGCAGCCAGCACGAACAGATCCCGCCACCGCTTATGAAACAAGAGAAACAGGCAGACGCCGACGAAAGCCAGAATCACGGACTGTTTGAACGACCAGGCAAGATAGAACAGCCCGCCCGCATACGCGAAGGCAAATCGCGGCTGCCGCACGATTGTGCAGAGGGCGACCATGACCAAGGCGACGGCGGCCATGTCAGGCCGCACGGTGAGCGGCCACCCGCGAACGAACGAGGTGCAAGACCAGAGGCCCAGCGCGAAGACAAGCGACAAGGCGCTGCGAAGGCCGCGCAGGTTGAGGTAATGCTGCACGAGTTTCCACTGAGCTATAGCGCCCAGAATCGCGAACGCCAACGTCAGCGATCGTCCCCACGCCAGAATGCCGCTGCCCGTAACGCCCGCCATCCGGAGAAAGAAGGCATAGCTTTCATAAAAGAGATAGTTATACAGCGTAAGAGAGAACGGATACGAAAGCGGCCACGCATAGACGGGAAGGTGGTGAACTGCTTTCCAGATGGGATAAGTTACGATAGCTTCGCAGCCGGTGGTGTTAAACAGCGACCCATAATGCCAGACACTCACCAAGCGAAGAAGAAAAGCTGCGATATTCAGAATTGCGAAGAGCAATACGGCAGCGACACGAAGGTCCGAGATTTCCAGCCCCGCGTCCTTGGATAAATACTTCACGGTTTTTGCCCCAACGGCAGAAGAAACTGATTGGCGAGAGCCGCGCAATCTCTCCCAGCATACGCTTGAAATCCATCCCGCCGGGTGTCCCAGGTCTCGGTTTTGAGACCTGGGACACCACGAACCCTATGCGAGCGGATAGCGAGCTGCTGGCCGCACCGCAGGTGCTTACTCTTCTTCTTCCTCCACCGGGCGCTTGGCGTTGGCCAGGATCTTCTCGGCTACTAGCTGCGGGACGATGTCGTAGTGATTCATCTCCATGCGGTAACTGCCCTTGCCTTGTGTCATGGATGTTAGAAGGGTTCCGTAAGTGAGCATCTCGGCCATGGGAACTTCGGCGTTGATGATCGTCGTCCTGCCTTTGGATTCCATGCCTTGCACGCGGCCACGGCGGCTGTTCAGATCGCCCATCAGGGTTCCGGCAAACTCATCCGGAGCCTCGATCTCGACCTTCATGACGGGTTCAAGCAAGCAGGGCTTGCATAACTCCATGCACTTGCGGAAGGCGATGCGGCCGGCCATCTTGAAGGACATTTCATTCGAGTCAACGTCGTGATAACTGCCGTCATAGACAGTGGCCTTGAAGTCCACCACCGGATAACCGGCCAGATAGCCACGCACCGCCGACTCGACGATGCCCTTTTCGATTGCCGGAATGAAGTTGCGGGGAACCGCGCCGCCGAAGACTTCGTTACCGAACTGGAAGCCGCCGCCACGGGGCAGTGGCTCCATGCGAATTTTGCAGTCGCCGAACTGGCCGTGGCCGCCGGTCTGCTTCTTGTGGCGTCCCTGAGCCTCGGCCTTGGCGCGGATGGTCTCGCGGTAGGGCACCTTGGGCGCCTTCAGCGTGACTTCGGCGTGGTAGCGCTTCTTCAGCCGGCTGACGATGGCCTCGATGTGCGGCTGGCCGGCGCCGGCGATGAGAAACTCATTGGTCATCGGATCGCGGAAGAAGCGGATGAGCAGATCTTCTTCCATCAGCTTGTGAATGGCCGGGGCCAGCTTGTCTTCGTCGGCGCGGGTCTTGGGCTCGATGGCGTAAGTCATGGCCGGCTCGGGCATCGGGAAGAGATCGATCTGGATCTCAGCGCCCTTCTGTCCGAGTGTGTCGCCGGTGAGGGTTTCGCGCAGCTTGGCCACGGCGCCCAGATCGCCCGCGTGCAGCTCGGCCACTTCGACAGCCTTGCGACCCTGCATGATGCTCAGGTGGGCGAGCCGTTCCTGAGAGCGGCGGGTGTAGTTCTCCACCGTGGCGTCGTTCTTGACAACGCCGCTGATGACCTTGAAGAAGGTGATGCGGCCGGAGAAGGGGTCGGTCATGGTCTTGAAGACCATCATGGCCAGCGGCTCACTGTCGGCGACCTTGCGGGTGCTCTTGCCGGCCTCGACTTCTTCCGCGCTGGATGCCTTGGCATCAATGGTCGGGATGCGAACGGCGATGGGCGCGCGCTCGAGGGGCGAGGGGGCATAGTCCTTGATGAAGTCGAGCAGGTGGTCCAGGGCGATATTCGCCAGGCCGCTGGTGAACAGCACCGGGAAGATGCGGTCTTCGCGGATGGCCTCGTGGAGGGCGGCGATGAGGTGCTCCGGGGCGATGGTGCCCTTCTCGAAGTACTCCTCCATCAGCTCGTCCTTGCCCTCGGCCACCAGCTCGACCAGCGCCTCATGGCGGGCCTTGGCGTCGGCAGTCAGGCTGGCGGGAATCTCGCCGGTCGCCTTGCCGCGGCCGTCGCCGCCGGGGGTGTAATAGTAGGCCTCCATGCTCACCAGATCCACCACGCCGCGAAAGCCCTCGGCACCGGAGATGGGCAACTGGACGGGCACGCAGTTGCGGCCCCAGCGGTCAACCAGATCGTCCATCAGGGCGCTCAGCCCCCCGCCGCCGCCGGCCTTGGGGTGGTCCATCTGGTTGATCACCACCACGCGAGGGACGTTGGCCTCTTCGGCATATCTCCATACCCGCTCGGTCACGGGCTCAATGCCATTCTGCGCGTTCACCACCACGACGGCGGCTTCCACCGGCAACAGGGCCGCGCGCGCCTCGTGGGTAAACATATGAAAGCCGGGGGTATCGACGAGATTGATCTTCACGCCCTGCCACTCGGCAAAGGCGACTGCGTTCTGCATGGTTGCGCCGCGGGCTACTTCTTCCTCGTCGTAGGCGGTCACGGCCGTGCCATCTTCCACGCGGCCCTGGGTTGGGGTCATCTTCGCGGCATGCAGCAGAGCGGCGATCAGGGTGGTCTTGCCACTGTGCGCATGCCCCACTACAGCTACGTTACGGATCTCACTTCCCTGGTAAGTTTTCATGCTGTTTCTCCTGTGATTTGGCTACCCCCGCGAAGGGGCAAATCTTCGATTCGATGAGTTTTGTGGTTTTGTCTGGAGCTTGGGATGGAGAGGCACAAGGAATCCAGTGGAACGTCCTGAGGGGCGTTCAGGTGGCCGAATTGGAGGGCCACAAGTCCCGGTCTGCCGTCTACCTCGTCCATCATTGGGAGGGTCTCGGGCCGGCGCCGTGCGGAGGAACGGAGGATGAACCCGCAGACGCCTTTTGCTAAGAAATCGGATGCTATCACACGCGGAGTGTGAACGTCCTGTGACTTGGCGCACCACGCGCGGTGAGGCCAGCCCCGCCGGCAGGCGCAAATTGGCGCTTCCCACGCCCCATCGGCGACAATCACTTCCATAATGGCCAACCTTAGCCGCCGGAATTTCCTTGAGATCGCCTCTGCCGCCACGCTTGCCGCCACAGCTTCGCGCGCGCTTGCCGCACCCTCATCCATCGCCTCGGGCCGCCAGCGGGTCTTCATCGGCTCCAACACGCCGGATGGCATCCTGGCCTACGATTGGAATCCGGCCACTGCCGAACTCACTCCGGCCGGTGTTGCCGCCAGAATCGCCAATGTGGACTGGATCACCTTTTCGCCCGGCCACGAGTTTCTCTACGCCGCCTCAGAAGTGGACAGCTTCAACGGCAAGCCGACCGGCGCGGTGGCCAGCTTCCGCGTGGCAAACGGCGAACTGCACCCGCTTTCAACCCAAAACTCGGCCAGCATGGGAACTTGCCACGTGGCCCTGGACCGCACCGGTCGCGTCCTGCTGGCGGCTGACTACGGCGGCGGCTCCGCGGCCAGCTTTCTGGTCACCCACGGCCAGCTCAGCCCCATCGTGTGGAGCGAGCACTATACCGCCCACGGCCCCAACCCCAAGCGCCAGGAAAGCGCCCACGCCCACTTTGCCTCCTTCTCGCCCGACAATCGATTCGCGTACATGAATGACCTGGGCGGCGACTGCATCCACATTTACAGCCTGAACACCGAAACGGCGGCTCTGACCCCGGCCGGAACGTACCACGCCAGGCCCGGCGCCGGACCGCGGACACTGCGCTTCCACCCCGACGGCCACACTGCCTACTCGATCAACGAGCTGGACTCAACGGTGGACGTGCTGGAGTGGAGCAAGGCGGACGGGAGCCTTACCCTCAAGACGCATATTGACCTTCTGCCCGCGGACTATCACGGCCTGACCGACGCCTGCGACACGGTGATCTCCAGAAATGGAAAATTCGTATACTTTGCCAATCGCGGCGATAATGCCCTCTACTTTTTCCATGCCGACGAGAAGACCGGCACTCTGACGCCGGGCGGACGCTTCGACTGCGGCGGCAAGAATCCGCGCAGCTTTTCGCTCGACCCCACGGAACGCTGGATGCTGGTGGCCAATCAGAACTCGAACCAGATCAGCGTCTTCGCGCGCGACCCCGCAACCGGAGTTCTGGCAAAACAGGGCAAGAACTTTCCCGCGGCCACGCCCATGTGCATTTTGTTTGGATGAAAAAAGCGAGGGAACAGGGATTAGGGAACAGAAAGCAGCGTCCAGTCGCTATCGGCGGCTTGACCGCTCCGCCCGTTGCGAACAAAGCACGACTGACCTAAGAACTGCGAGCTAAAAGCTGGAAGCTAGTCCCTGTTCCCTATGCGTCAAGCCCCCAACAGTGCGGGGCTGCCCAGGATGGCGTTCGCCCTAGCCGTGACCGTCTCCTCGACCGGCGCTGCCTCGGAGGCCACCGGCACATGGGCCAACTCCCAGGCCGAGCGGTCCTTGAGTAGCCGGGAAACCAGCGCCGCGTGCATGGCATGACCAGCGCGCTCCGCGATTACATGGCCCTCGATACGCCGCCCGGCCAACGCCAGGTCGCCGATCAGATCAAGAACCTTGTGGCACACGTACTCGTCGGCAAAGCGCAGCGGGCCGTTCTCGATGCCCGCTGGGGTCAGAATAATGGTGCTCTCCGGGCTGGCGCCGCGGATCAGTCCCATATCGCGCAGCTTCTTCTCGTCTGCCTTGTAGCCAAAGGTTCGCGCCGGAGCGATCTGGGAGCCATAAGTCTCCGCCGCCAGGTCCACGCTGACCTTCTGATGACCCACGGGCGCTGGAAAATCGATGGCGTATTCAATGCTGTAACCGGAGCCGGGATAGACGCCGATGAACTTGTTTCCCTCGCGCACTTCCACCGGATGCAGCACGCGAACGGTCTCGCGGCGGCGGCGCTGGGTGCGGATGCCTACGCTGAGAATTGCCTCCACATAAGGCAGGGCGCTGCCGTCCAGAATGGGCAGCTCCAGGTTGTCTAACTCCGCAATCACGTTGTCAACGCCCATGCCAATGAGTGCCGAGAGCAGGTGTTCCGTGGTCTGAATCAGGACGCCTTGGCGCATCAGGCTGGTTGCGTAGCTCACTTTGGCCACGTAACGGCCAGTGGCGGGAATCTCGAAGTTGTCCAGGTCAGTGCGGCGGAAGACGATGCCCGATCCAGCCGGAGCGGGCAGCAGGCGCAGAGTCACCGGCGCGCCGGAGTGCAGCCCAACCCCGGTGAACTCCAAGGGGGCGATAATCGTTTGCTCCAGATGCGCGGAACTCAGGTTAGCCGGATTCGCCAAAAACGTTTCTCTCCCACGGTGAAAAACCAAGTGCAACCGTTAGATTAGCGCCAGAAGCCATCTCCGCACTGTGGCATTTTTGCCACACTTTGCAGGAGTCAGGCCATTTTTTCGGACGAGAACCCGTTGCCTATTTCCTCGCTGACCGTCGTAAAATCATCAAATCCAGGATTTTCGGCTCTCTGAAGTACTCCAGAAAGGCTTTCCCATGCCCGCAACCACCAATCTTCCCGTCCCCATGCGCGCGCTGCTGGCCGGCGCCCGCCGCAAGCAGCCCGCACTCCTCCATCTGATCCAGGAGCTGGTCCGGGCCGAGTCGCCCTCGGACGACAAAGCCGCCGTGAACGTCTGCGTTGCCCTGGCCGCGGCGCACGCCAAAGCTCTGGGCGGGCGCGTCAAGCTTCATCACCAGAAGAGTTTCGGTAATCTGCTGGAAGCCCGCTTCGGACCAAAATCCAAAGCCGGCGCTGCTGGACGCGTGCTGCTGCTCGGCCATCTTGACACCGTTTGGCCGCTGGGTACGCTCAAAGCCATGCCTTGCCGCCTCGCCGAAGGCCGCCTCTGGGGGCCGGGCACACTGGACATGAAAGCTGGCGCGGCCATGGCCTTCACGGCCATTGAAATGCTCGCCGAGGCCGGTCTGCTCAACAGCGAAATCGTGCTTCTGCTCAACACCGACGAAGAAATTGGCAGCCCGGCGTCGCGCCCCATCACCGAGCGGCTGGCGGCCGAGTGTGCCGCCGTCTTCGTCCTGGAGCCGGCACAGGGGCTAGCCTATAAAACCGCCCGCAAAGGCGTCGGCGAGTGGCGCATCGACGTCACCGGCGTGGCCGCACATGCTGGCTTGGACTTTGAAAAGGGCGCGAACGCCCTCCGCGAGCTGTCCCGCATCGTCGAAACTGTCTCCGGCTGGACCAATCTGAAGCGCGGCGTGACGGTGAACCTAGGCGTCATGGGCGGCGGCTACAAATCCAACGTGATTCCCGCGCAGGCCTGGGCAGAGATCGACGTCCGCGTCGCAAGCAGCGCCGATGCCCCGCGCATCGAGCGCAAATTCGCAACCCTCAAGCCGACAGACAAAAGATGTACGCTCACCATCACCGGCGGCATCAACCGCCCGCCCATGATGCGCACCCGCGGAACCGTACGGCTCTATCGCCAGGCCCGGGCGCTGGCCGCCGAGCTGGGATTCCCTCTGGAAGAAGCTCACAGCGGCGGCGCCTCTGACGGCAACTTCACCTCCGCTCTCGGCATTCCTACCCTGGACGGCATGGGCGCGGTGGGCGAGGGCGCGCACGCCCCCCACGAATCCATCCTGGTCGAGCATCTGGCCCCCAGAACCGCCCTGCTGGCGGGATTGCTGGCGGGATGTTCAACTGCCACAGCGCCTGATACACTTTCGTGAAGAACCACTTGGAGTTAACTAAAGCCATGAAACACACAGCTCTGATTTTGTTGCTCGCAGCCAGCACCATGGCCGCAAGCGCGCAAACCCCCGCCAAGCCGGCTACCGCCGCGGCCAAGCCCGCCACCACAGCAGCCACCACAGCCGCCAAGCCCGCGGTAACCGCCAACAAACTGCCTCCCGGTGTGCCGGCAGTCAAGGGAATTCGCAAGTCCCTCTTTTCGGTTTCCCTAAGCTATCAGGACGTCAAGATCGGCGATGGCGCCATAGCTGAGCCCGGCAAGATTATCAAGTACAGCTTCACCATTTGGTGCGCGGCCAATGGCAACAAGATCGACTCCACGGACGACCACCGCGTGCCTGTGCTTGATAAGGACAAAAAGCCGGTTCTGGATGCCGATGGCAAGCCTAAAATGGGCGATCCCCAGCCAGCCATCACCATGATGGGAATGGGCCGCCCGCTGCCCGGCTGGGATATGGGATTCGAGGGCATGAAGGCCGGTGGCACGCGCCGCGTCTTCATTCCCTGGCAGTTGGGATTGGGCGCGAGAGAGATTCCCGCGCGCGATGCTACCCATCCTGCGATTCCCGCCAAATCCGATTTGATTCTGGATATCGAACTCTCCGAAGTAAAGGACGCTCCGCCCCCGCAGCAAGCGCATCCCGGCATGATGCCCGGTATGCATCCGATGCCCGGCGCTCCACAAGCACCTGCGGCACCGGCAACTCCGAACGCGGCTCCGGCCCCCGTTCCGGCTCCTCCTGCTCAGCCCCAACCCAAGTAGCACAAATACCTGAGCCCATCCTTGCCGCGTTCTTCTTGCGGCAAGGATGGGCTCGCTGTTTCACTTCAATGCGGACGGCTCAATTTGCTCTGTCTTAAATAAGTCAGGGAATCCTGTTATGTGAAAAGAAGATAAATTTATTACTCATCCTAACTGAGATTAGGCTGGCATGGGACAAGATTGATGTTTATTCATATCGCATGAATTAATCAGATATTTACCTGAGTTAGTCAAATATTCATCTTCTCCTGCGAGTCTTGAAATCAGAAGCGGCCCGGAGAAAGTGCCACTCATGTGGGTATCTTTTCCGGCCGTGGATGTTCATTTCGCATACCCGTTGAAAGACGATTCGGTTTTATGTTGAAGATTTTCGGGATGCGTAAATCAGAGCGCTCGATCTGCGGAACAAGCGCAACCACGATCCAATCCGACTCGAAAGGAAAATGAGAGGCCCCATGAACTTCAGACTCAAAATCGCTGCCGCGTCAATTCTGGCAGTCAGTTTTGTTGCTTGTTATGGACAAACGAGCGATACGAAACCGCCGGTGAAAAAGCACATTGCAACCAGGAAGGTAAAGACGCCCCCGCCGCCGTCAGTCGAGGAGCAGATTCAGGCGCTCCGTCACGAGTTGGAGGGGCAGATCGACAGCCTGAAGAGCAGCCTCTCCGATAAAGATATGCAGTTACAGAAGGCCCAGCAGGCCGCAGCCGATGCGCAGGCTTCAGCGGCCAAGGCAGAAGCCGCAGCCATGGCGCAGCAGCAAGCCGTCACTGAAAACGCAGCAGCCGTCACCACCCTGCAATCGACTGTGACCGACCTGAAGGGCAATCAGGCTTCGTTGGCCACCACCATCTCCGATGACACCTCGGCGATCAAAAAGGAAATCGGCAGCCCCAACGCCCTGCACTACAAGGGCATCACCATCACACCCGGCGGCTTCATGGCGGCTGAAACTGTGTACCGCCAGAAGGCAACGGGTGCCGATATTCCCACGGCCTTCAGCTCGATTCCGTTCAATGGCGCCAACTCCGCTCAGTTGAGCGAGTTCTACGGCTCTGGCCGTCAGTCCCGCGTTTCGATGATGGCGGAAGGCAAGACCGCCTCCGCCACCTATCGCGGATACGTCGAGGCCGACTTCCTTGGCGTTGGAACCAGTTCCAACAACAACCAGTCGAACAGCTACGTGATGCGTCAGCGCGTGGTTTGGGCGGACGCCACTCTCAACTCCGGCCTTTCCTTCCAGGGCGGCCAGATGTGGTCCCTCACGGCGGAACGCGCCAAGGGCCTTTCCAATCTCTCCGGCGACGTAAAGACTCCGCAAACCATCGACCCGAATTACGTTCCGGGCTTTGTCTGGGCTCGTCAGTACGGCTTCCGCGTTGTACAGAGTTTCAAGCACGCTGCCTTCGGCATTTCGCTTGAGAATCCGCAGACCATTACCGGCGGCAGCTCCTGCCCGGCTGGCACCTGCCTCTTTGGCGGTTCGACCGCTGGCGTGCAGTCCAGCTCCTACAACGCCGTCAACGCCACCTACAGCTACAACCTCGGTCCGGACATCATCGCCAAGGTTGCAGTCGATCCCGGCTGGGGCCACTATGAGGCCTTCGCCATCGGCCGTTTCCCGCACTACCAGTGGTATCCCGGCGCCGTAGCCACGGCAGGCACGACCCAGTCCCTGTCAACAGGCGGCTTCGGCGGCAGCCTCCGCGCTCCGGTCTTCGGCAAGTATGGCGACTTCGGCGTCTCCGGCCTCTATGGCTGGGGTGTGGGCCGCTATGGCGACACCACTCTTGCTGATGTCACCTTCGACGCCACGGGCCAGATGATGGCCATCCAAAACTCCTCCGCACTCGCTACCCTTGAACTTCACCCCACCAAGAGGCTGGTAATTTACGGCAACTTTGGCGAGGACTTTGCCGGCCGCCTGATCAGCACCAATGGCGGAACCGCTGGCTACGCCCTGATGGGAACCACAAACTTCAACAGCGGCTGCAACATCCAGTCCTCCGTACCCACCAGCGGCTCTGTCCCGTCCGGTTCTCCGGCCAACTGCACCGGCAATACCAAGTTCGTGCAGGAGTTCGTCGGTGGTTTCTGGTATGACTTCTACAAGGGACCCGCTGGCCGCATCCGCTACGGCGTCCAATATGGCAACATCAACCGCGCAGTCTGGGGCGGCACGCTCGCTCCGCAGGTCGATGCCACCGAGAACATGTTCTACACCAGCTTCCGCTACTATCTGCCTTAACCCGCAAACCTGCGGTTTCGGCAGCACCACAAGCGGCAGCCCGCATTTCGGGCTGCCGCTTCTTTTCGCCGGAAAATGCTGGAGCATAGCAAAACAAGAGTTGCTGTACCCATAGGCAATGTCCTCAAGTGGCTTTTTTCTCAAGAAAAAACCACGTCGCAATCTCTCAAGAAGGGCATATTCACTCAGGTTTTGCCTTGAAGCGCACGAAGTGTAAGATGAAGGCCTCCAACCGGTAAGCGATCCGGACGGGAAGAAATCCAGAGAAGAGAGATGAAGGGGACGAGCGAACAATTGGAGCTGGTTACCGCGCTCCTGCGCGAGCAGACGACCTTGTCGCTGGCCACAACCGGCGAAAGAGGCGAACCCTGTGTAGCCCCGCTCTTCTACATCGTGGACGAGGAACTCTCGCTCTACTGGCTCTCTTCCGAGAGCAGCTTGCACAGCTTGAACCTGACCGGAACGCCCCGCGCCGCCGCAACGGTCTACCGCAGCGCCAAAAGCTGGCGAGAGATTCGCGGCGTGCAGTTGCGCGGCTCAGTAAGCCAGGTCACTGAGCCGGAGCGCCGCCGTGCGCTGGTCGAGGCTTACTGTGGGCGATTCAAGTTGGGGCGCGTCTTTCGTCTGGCCATTCGCCTGAGCACCCTGTATCTCCTCCAGCCCGACTTCTTTCGTTACATCGACAATGCACGGGGCTTCGGCTATAACTTTGAACTCACGCGCCAGCCAGAAGGCTGGAGCCTCACGCGGTCCTAGCTGAATCGGAAAACTGTATCCGGGCGCCATGAAGCGCTTCCCGGCTCGATTTCTTCCTCCCTTTTTCCCGGCTCTTGTCGTCCCTGCTCCCTCTTCCCTGTCTCTTGATAAACTCGAAGTGCAATGACCCTCACCCAACTGCAACAAGCGATTGAGCGCCACTTTGCCGCCGGTCCTGGCGCCATCGGGGACGACTCCGCCATGAAGGCTTTTCTCGCGCTGAGAGCGGCTTTGGAAAGCGGCGAAGTGCGCGCCGCCTCGCCCGATGCTGCCTCGCCCTCCGGCTGGCGGGTCAACACCTGGGTCAAACAGGGCATCCTTCTGGGCTTTCGTCTGGGTGTGCTGGAAGAGTTTCCCGCCGCAAGCTTCTCCTTTGTGGATAAGAGCACTTACCCGGTGCGTCATTTTGGCGCGGGCGACGGCGTGCGCGTGGTTCCCGGCGGCTCTTCGGTGCGCGCCGGAGCTTACGTGGCCCGCAGCGTCGTCTGCATGCCGCCCATGTACATCAACGCCGGCGCGTATGTCGATGAAGGCACGATGGTGGATTCGCACGCGCTGGTTGGCTCCTGCGCCCAGATCGGCAAGCGCGTCCATCTGAGCGCCGCGGCGCAGATCGGCGGAGTGCTGGAGCCGGTGAATGCCAACCCGGTGGTCATTGAGGACGATGTGCTGGTGGGCGGCAACTGTGGCGTCTACGAGGGCGCCATCGTGCGCCAGGGCGCGGTGCTGGCCGCTGGAACCATCCTCACCCGCGGAACCCCGGTCTTTGATCTGGTCAAGGGCACCGTCCTCCGCACCACCTCTGAGCTGCCGCTCATCATCCCTGAAAATGCAGTGGTCGTTCCCGGCTCCCGCGCCGTCAGCAAAGGCAAAGGCCAGCAGTGGGGCTTGAGCCTCTACGCCCCGGTGATCGTGAAATATCGCGACGACAAGACGGATCTGAGCACCGCGCTCGAAGATCTGCTGCGCTGACTGCGACCTCGTATCCAGGCATCTGAGCACTATGAAACTACCCGCGAAGCTCATAGGTGTTAGCATCTAATCTGACAGATGCAGACAAAAAAGTTGAAAATCATTCCCCTGGGCGGACTTGGCGAGTTCGGCATGAACTGCCTCGCGCTCCGTTGGGAAGACGACATTATCGTGATCGACGCGGGGCTGATGTTCCCGGAGTCGGAGTTGCTGGGCGTGGATATCGTTGTTCCAGATATCAGCTACCTGGTTGAAAACAAGGCGCATGTCCGTGGCATCATCCTCACCCATGCCCACATGGACCACATCGGCGGCCTGCCCTGGATTCTCAACGAGATCAAGGTTCCCGTTTATGCCACCGAGTTCACCCTGGCCTACGTCGAGGGAAACCTCGAAGAGAACCAACTGCTGGACGAGACCGATCTGGTCGAGATCGTGCCCAAGGAAAAATTCACCATTGGGCCATTCACCATCGAGCCGATCCACGTCACCCATTCGGTGGTCGATGCCATCGCACTGGCCATCGAGACCCCGGTCGGCGTCGTCATCCACACCGGCGACTTCAAGATCGACCTTTCGCCTCTCGACGGCAAGCTCTTTGACCTGCACACCTTTGCCGAGTACGGCAAGCGCGGCGTTCTGGCTCTCTTGCAGGACTCGACGAATGTTGAGCGCACCGGCTACACGCCCAGCGAGGCCGCCGTTATTCCGCGCCTCGACGAGATTTTTTCCCGCACCAAAAAGAAGCTCTTCTTCAGTTGCTTCTCCTCGTCCATCTACCGCATCCGCATCGCCCTTGATCTGGCCCGCGCGCATAACCGCAAGGTGGCCATCATCGGCCGCTCGATGATTGAGAGCACTGAGATCGCCCAGGACCTGGGTTACATTGACATTCCCCAGGGGCTGATCATCAATCCCAACCAGATGCGCGATTACACGCCCGAGCAGTTGATGGTGCTGATCAGCGGCACTCAGGGCGAGCCGATGAGCGCGTTGAGCCGCGCCGCCGTAGACAACCACAAGCACGCCACCATCGACGCCGGCGATACCGTGGTTCTCAGCTCACGCGTGATTCCCGGCAACGAGAAAAGCATCTTCCGGGTCATCGACCATCTCTACCGCCGCGACGCCAACGTCATTTACGACAACGGCTCCAACGGCCTGATTCACGTCAGCGGCCATGGCAGCCAGGAAGAGATGCGCCTGCTCATCAATTTGGTGCGGCCCAAGTTCTTTATTCCCGTCCATAGCAACTACGGCAACCTGCGCCACCATGCCCAGATCGCCATGGAGACAGGCGCCGTCGAGCACGCCATTGTGATCGAAGACGGCGACGTTCTGGAACTGGACAAAAAGGACGCGCGCAAGAAGGACAAGGTAACCACAGGCCGGGTGCTGATCGACTCCGGCTCGTCGATTGACGTGGTGGAGGATCTGGTCCTCCGCGACCGGCGCGTTCTCTCGGAGGACGGCGTTGTTCTGGCGGTCCTGGCCATCAACAAGCGCACCGGCAAGGTCGAGCAGGCGCCCGAAGTGGTCATGCGCGGATTTGGCGGCGCGGACATCACCGAGCAAGCCCGCGAAGTGGTCCTCAAAACCTTGAATAGCCTGAACGCCGAGCAGAAGGCGGACTATGGAATGGTCAAGGAAAAGGTTCGCTCCGAACTAAAGCGGCTGATTCAGAAAACCACCGGCCGCCGTCCCATGATCATGCCGGTCATCCTGGAAATCTGACGCATCGCAAACTGTGTTGGGAAGGGACAGGCTTTTGCCTGTCCTTTTTTATTTTTCGCCGTATTCCACAAAGGTTCTGTGTCCCATCCATTTTGTGTTCTTTGCGAAATGGGTGGGAAACCAGAGCGATCACTCGGCAGGCGTGGAAAAGCAGGTTGTGGTTTTAATCCCGAACCATCGAGCGGCAAGATGCGACGGGTCTTTATATATTGCGAAACGCGCCGGTTTCCACGAGGTCGGCCGGAAGTAGATAATTGCTGCATGGCAGAACAACTGGTTTCCCTCGCTGAAATTCGCGCCGCGGCAGCCCGCATCGCCTCCATCGCCGTAAAAACCCCGCTTGTCCGCGCTCCATTCCCTGGCCTTTCCGGCCACGGCACAGCGAAGGAAATATGGCTCAAGGCCGAAAGCCTCCAGCCTGTCGGCGCCTTCAAGATTCGTGGCGCGGCGAATAAGATCCTCCAGCTTGCTCCCGGCGAAATCGCTCGCGGCGTCATCACGTATTCGAGCGGCAATCATGCCCAGGGCGTGGCCTATGCGGCGCGCGAAGTGGGAGCCAAAGCTGTCATCGTGATGCCCTCGAACGCGCCGGCCATCAAGCGCGCGGGCACGCTGGCGCTGGGCGCTGAAATCGTGGATGTGGGCGTGGCTTCCAGCGATCGGCTGGCCATGGCCGAGAAGTTGGTTCGCGAGCACGGTTATATCATGGTGCCGCCCTACGACGACGAGCAGATCATCATCGGCCAAGCCACCTGCGGTCTGGAAATTGTCGAGCAACTGCCCGATGTGGACCTGGTTCTGGCGCCGGTCTCCGGCGGCGGCCTGTTGAGCGGCGTGGCCGCGGCCGTCAAGCAGCTTCTTCCCCAGGCCGAGGTCTATGGCGTTGAACCTGAGCTGGCTGGCGATACGGCCGAAAGCTTCCGCACCGGCAAAATCGTCACTTGGGGAGCCGAGTTGACCAGCCGCACCATCGCCGACGGCTTGCGCACTCAGAGCGTGGGCGTGCGCAACTTTGCTTACATCCAGGCCTTTGTGGACGGCATCATCACCGTTACCGAAGCGGAGATTCGCGCCGCCATGCGGGCCATTGTCGCCGTGGCGCGGCTGGTTCCCGAGCCCAGCGGTGCGGTGGCCACCGCTGCCCTGCTCTTCCACACCAAGGAGTTGCCCACCTACCGAAGGGCCGTGGCCATCGTCAGCGGTGGCAACGTGGCGCCCGCGCTGCTGGCCGAAGTGCTCACAGAAAGCGCATCCTGAAAAATCAGGGACGTCCCGGGCCATTCCGTACTCACCATCAACGCGCAAACAGACTGCAAAGTTGATGCATCAGTTTCTTCAGCAGGATTTTACGGACCGAGCCGCGGCGCTCGTGTTCAAATGGAATAAAGAATTTTAGCCTATGGCATTGAACGGGAGTGAGCTGCGCTGAGATTCCTGCGCACTCGCTCCCTTCTCGAACCTGCCACGCCTCGGAGGCTTCTTGAACGAATTTCTTCAGTCCGTTTTGCTGGGCATTGTGGAAGGCTTGACCGAGTTTCTCCCGGTCAGCTCGACGGCGCACCTGCGCATTACCGAAGCGCTGATGAAGATCCCGCTGGATGACGCCTACTGGAAGATGTACACCATCGTCATTCAGTTGGGCGCCATCCTAGCACTGCTGCTGCTCTTCCTGAGCCGGATTGTCGACTTCATCCGCACCTTTCCCAAGGGCGAAAACGGCGACCGCAACTGGCTGAACCACCCCATTTCGCTGACGTTGATCGCCTTTGCCTTCACCTCGGCGCCCGCGCTTCTGCTGCACAAGTGGAGCGAGAAGAACCTGGGCAGCCTGAAGGTGATGGCCTTGGCGCTGCTCATCGGCGGCGGCGTGATGTGGATCGTCGATGTCTGGAGTGACCGCTACGAGGCCAGCACCACCCACGTGGAGGAGATGAGCCTGCCGCAAGCCATCTGGATTGGTCTCTGCCAGACGCTCTCAGCGGTCTTTCCCGGAACCTCGCGCTCCATGTCCACCATTGCCGCCGGCCAGATCGTCGGCCTCGACCGTCCAGCGGCGCTGGAATTCAGCTTCCTGCTCTCGATTCCCACCATGATCGCCGCGACCATCTGGGATCTGAAAAAGGAAGTCTTTCCCAGCGGTGGTGGCGCCGCGCATGTGGTGATGACCACCAACCACTGGCTCGTGCTGCTCATCGGCTTTGCGGTCTCCTTCTTCGTGGCCCTGGGCGTAGTGGAGTGGTTCCTCTACTGGGTGCGCAAGCACGGCTTTACTCTCTTCGCCATCTACCGCATCCTGCTGGGCTCGGCGCTGCTGCTGTGGGGAACCCGGTTTATCGGGGCTTGACCCCCGCCCAATCCAATCTGGCGGGGGTTGCCAGCAAGGTTCCTCCCGCCCACTTTTGCCCAAATTTCGCCTCGCCGGCTGGGATAATAGAGATTGTTCCGGGACTCTTCGTGAGCTCCATCAGCTCGCTCGCGGCAGATTTCCAGAGCGGCCATCGAGACGGAGCGCCCTTGCCATGAAACCCATTCGCATTGTTCTTGCGCCAACGCGCAGCCGCCCCTTGAATATTTTTTTAGGGCTGGGACTGCTGCTGGCCGCGCTTCTCGTCCTCCTCGCGCTGGCTACTTACCAACCCTCTGATCCCTCGCTGAATACCGCTGGCAACCTGCTTCGGCCCCACAACTGGATTGGCCTCTTCGGCGCGTATTTCAGTGACGTGGTGTTGCAATCGCTTGGCCTGACCGCCTTCTTTGTGCCCTTGTGGCTGGGTGGGCTGGGCTGGACATGGATGCGTTCCCGTCCCGGCGGCTCGGCGTGGCTGCGCTGGATCGGCACCATTCTGGCGCTGGTGTTTTTCCCCGCCGTCCTCGGACTATTGCCTTGGCGCTTGCTCTGGCAGGGAAGGCCCATCGAGGGCGTCTCGGGTATGCTCATGGCCGGTCTGCTGGTGCGCTACCTGAACATCCAGGGCGCCTGGCTCGTGGCGGGTGTTCTGGCCGCAACGGGACTCTGCTTTGCCTCGGCCGTCAGCTTCTGGGTCATCAAGGAGGGCATCCAGAACCGCTGGCGCAACTTCGTCTCCGCCCATGAACGCTGGCGCAACTGGCGCGAAGAGCGCGAGGAACGCAAGCTGGAACGGATCGCCGAGCGCGAGGACCGGCGCGAGCTGGAAAAACGCCCCAACCCATCCCCCCATCTCGTTTCCCCGCAGCTTCTTCCGGAGATCTCGCCGGAGGAGGATTCGTGCCAGCCGTCGCTGGAGCCGCGTCCCGGCTTCTTTGCCCGCCTCTTCCGCCGCCAGCGCGTCCACGAGACCGACCCGCAAGACATTCCGGCCTTTCAACGCGCCCCACTTCTCTCGGCCGAAGACGAAGACGCCGGTCCGGATTCGCCGCGCAGACCCAGTTTCAAGCCCAGCATTTGGGAACGCACCGCCACGGAGCCTGCGCCTGCGCCGCCCGTCCCCATTCCAGCCCCAATCCCCGTTGCAATGCCTGTCGCCGCCGCCGCTGCAGCGGTCTCCGCCATGCCCGCGCAGCCCCAGCTTGTTCCTCCGCGGCCTGTTGATGCGGGCATGGGGGCCTCCCGGTTTGAGCCGTCCGCCGTCCCTCCCGCTTTTGCGCCCACAACCGGCCAGCCCGCTGAGAACATCGCCATTCATGAGCGCGCCGACGCCGAGCTGCCCCCAACCGCTGCCGTTGCGCCCAAAAAGGTCAGCGGCTTCAAGCTGCCGCCCACCACACTGCTGAATCCCGGCGATGGTCCACAGACCGTTCAGGAAGATGAACTGCGCGAAGAGGCTCGTGTGCTGGTGGAGAAATGCGCCGAGTTCGATGTGCGCGGCCAGGTCGTCCAGATCAACCCCGGCCCCATGGTCACCACCTACGAGTTCAAGCCCGAAGCCGGCGTCAAGTACTCGCGCGTCACCGGCCTAGCCGACGACCTCTGCCTGGCCATGCGCGCTGAAAGCATCCTCATCGAGCGCATCCCCGGCAAGAACACCGTTGGCATCCAGGTGCCCAACCACCGCCGAGAGACCATCCACCTGCGCGACTGCCTCGAAGCGGAAGCCTTCCACAAGGCCAAATCGCGCCTCACCATTTCCATGGGCAAGGACATCAACGGTCGCATCATCACCGCCGATCTGGCCGCAATGCCTCACGTGCTCATCGCCGGCTCCACGGGCTCCGGCAAGTCGGTGGCCATCAACGCCATGATCATGAGCCTGCTCTACCGCACCACCCCCGCGCAGGTGCGGCTCATTCTTGTCGATCCCAAGCGCGTCGAACTGGGTATGTACGAAGGCATTCCGCATCTCTTCACGCCCATCATCACCGAGCCCAAGCTGGCCGCCAACGCCCTGCGCAACGCGGTCCGCGAAATGGAACGCCGCCTCAAGCTGCTCGCCAGCCGCAGCGTGCGCAACATCGACCATTACAACAAGCTCTTCGACGGCACTACACCCTCGCTCTTTGATTCGGACGAGGACGAGCATCCGCTGCCTTATATCGTCATCATCATCGACGAGCTGGCCGACCTGATGATGCTCGACCGCGCCAACGTCGAGGAGTCCATCACCCGCCTCGCGCAGATGGCCCGCGCCGTCGGCATTCATCTGATTCTCGCCACCCAGCGCCCCAGCGTGGACATCATCACCGGCCTCATCAAGGCCAACATCTCCACCCGCATCAGCTTCCGCCTGGCCACCAAGGTCGATTCGCGCACCATCCTCGACAGTAACGGGGCCGAGGCGCTCCTGGGCCGAGGCGATATGCTCTTCCTGCCTCCTGGAACCAGCCGCCTCATGCGCCTCCACGCTCCCTACGTCAGCGAGAAGGAGACCGCCGCTGTGGTCGAATTCTGGAAGGAGCAGGGCATGGCCGAGTACGTCGAGGGCTTCCTCGAATCGCCCAAGGACGAGCGCGCCCAGGTGGACGGCTCCAACCCCGACCCCGACGAAAACGATCCTCTCTTCGACGACGCGGTCCGCCTTGTTTTCGAGTTTGGCAAGGCATCCACTTCGCTGCTCCAGCGCCGTCTGAGAATCGGCTACGGCCGCGCCGCCCATCTCATCGACCTCATGGAGTCCGACGGTCTCGTAGGCCCCGCCGATGGCTCCCGTCCCCGCGAGTTACTGAAATCCCCCGGCTGGCTCCACGAAGTCTCCTCCACCGCCAACGAGTAACAACCAATAACTCAGGTACATTGCCATTCATCCGTTTCCACCCACAAACTCTGGGTGCCCCAGGTCTCGATTTTGAGACCTGGGAATCCCTCCTCGTTGTGCAGGGAAGATCGCCGAGAGCGTGGCCACCCGTCTTTCCTAACCTCTTACCCCCGACTCTATGATGGCGATTTCCTCTTCGGTTAGTCCGTAAAGCTCATAGACCAGCTTGTCGATCTGGCCGTCGGTCGCTTCGATCTGGCGCTCAAGCACAGTGCGCTCCTGGTCGGTCCTAGCTCTTTGAAGCTGGGATGACAGGTTCAAAATCTGACCGACCATTATCTGCATTCGGTCGTGTTGGTTTCTCCATAATGGGCTATTTGCGGAGACACTGATCGGCAAGTTTCGAGTCTCTTTGAGAACAATCTTTGGAAAGTCGTCCCGCTGTGCGATGTTAGACCTATGCAAGAAATACCATGACATTAGCTTGCTGTTTATACAGCCGAGCAGAAAGTCTAGGCTTGCCAGCGTTCCCAACGGGAGCACGCTTTGCATCGACTTATTTGTGACAAAGTTCTGTTCGGCTCTCACTGCTTGTAGTCGAAACTGCCGACTAATTAATTCACGGAGTAAGAGTCGGGGTCCTTCAAAATATCGTTTTGGTTTTGGCTCAGCTAGTGACTCGTCGAATCTGATATATCGCTTTGGACCCCTTTCTAGTAAGTAACGCCTGACTGTGCCGTCAAAGGCTGCCACCGAAGCCATGTGAATGGGAGTTTCCGTAAGGTTGTACGGCGTAACGCCCCGCTGAACATCTGCAAATTGTGCCAAGGGTTGACCGCAGGTTTGTATCTTGTCAATCAATACCGTCGCCGCTGTGTCGGCGTATGTTAAATACTCATCTCTTCCGTTTTTGAACCATCGAGCAAAATCAGCCACTTTTTCGTTCTGCTGGATTTCGTCCGAATTCTTGATATGAAAGCGCTTTGGGAAGGTACGGATGCGAACAGTCTGCTTTCCCTTTGGCGGCCAGGCTGCTATGGTTTCCCGTTTCGTCAATACGAAGATTGTCGTATCCACCCAGGCCGCAAAGATGTCGTATGGGAGGTTCACGAAAACCTGTGGGTTGCTTTGTTGAGCGATATATTGCCTGAGGCGGCTGAATTTAACTCCACTGTACCAACCTGTCGGTACAATCATAGAGATCGGACTCCCCGGCTTCGCAATCGAGATGGCTTTTTCCATGAATAGAGCGTATGTATCAAGCTCATTGTTCACAACCTTGTAAGATGAGCGCAGATACTCTGTTTCCGGATCGGTGAGGGATGCACCATACGGAGGGTTTCCAATGATTGCGTCAAATCCCCCTTCCTTCATCGCCAGTTGGAATCCCTGCTTCCAATTGAATACGTTGATGCGATAGCGGCCGTCGTCGTCCAGCAAGAGCATCTGCTGATTTTCGTAGAAATCTGGGCCAATAAGGGAGTTTCCGCATTTGATATTGCTGCCGAGGTCCGGCAAGGCTCGTTCGTGGAATAGCTTTAGCTGGGTTTCGGTTTCGAGGACTTTCAGCAGCAGTGAGAGCTTGGTGACCTCGACAGCTTGGGAGTCGATATCAACACCAAAGATGTGGCGGGTCAAAATCTTCTTCTTCTCGCTGAGTGTGAGGCGCCAGTTCCCCATGGCGTCAGGGACAATTTCATTCTTGTGTTTCTTCGGCCCCTCCTCCATATAACGGTCACGATACCAGTTGAGGAGGTATTGGTATGCGCCGATGAGGAATGAACCAGAGCCGCAGGCCGGGTCAAGGACGCGAATTCTTGTTACCTGTTTGGGGGATTTTCCCTCCAAGAGCTTTCCGACCGTGTTTTTGACGATGTAGTCCACGATATAGGTTGGCGTGTAATAGACGCCTCCGGCCTTCAATACTTCTGGTTTGGTCTCAATCTTTACCTGCCGCGCCGGTGTGATGCGAATCACCTTGCCAAGGAACTGCTCATAGACCTGTCCGAGGATGTCTGCCGGGACATGCGAAAAGGCGTAGGGGCTTTCTGGGTAATAAAGCTTTTTGAGTATCGGCTTGAGGCGAACATCATCGATGGTAATGTCGGGCGTAAGCGTGTCTGGGCTTTCGTTGCGCTCCTTTTCCTGGTGGAAGTGGAAGAGGCCGGAGTTGTATCGCTTGTCGGCCAACTGGAAGAGGTCGCACAACTGTGGATATATGCCGGGCCGCTCGGTCAGCGCGCGCAGTTGGCCGTAGCTTTCAAGGCCGCGATCCTCACAGATGCGCAAGAAGATGATGCGGTCTATCGTTCGCTGCACGGCAAAATTGACTTCACGCTGGCCGAGTCCGGGGTTTCGGACCGCTATGTTTGCAGCGAGATCGTGCCGCCATTCTTCGATGTCCGTCAAGAAGGCCGCGTCTACCTCAGTGGTTCCCCTCTTGGCTTTTGATGATATTGCGAAGCGGTCGAATGAGCCCTGGAGCACCGCTTCCTTGGAAAAACGGGAGGCTATTTCTTCCCATTTCTGCTGGTATTCCTCGAAACTGTAGTACGAAATGCGCCCAGTCGAGGCCTTATCCCCTTGCTTTGGGGCGATTCGGCAGTCGTAAATCGCCAGCTCATCAAAATTCGAGAGTATGGAGAGCGGCAATTTGGAAGACCATGCGTAGCGCCGGAGTTGCAATGCCGGGTCAGGGTTGTCCTTCAGACGCACGGACGGTTTTTTGGCTTCGAGAAAAAACTTTGGCGTGCCTCCAATACGGAAGCAGTAGTCGGGAATGCCCTGCTCTGTTTCTCTTGTTGGCTCGTGGACGACATCTTTATAGGTTTCCGAGTAGCGAAGATGGTTGTTCACATCCCAGCCGAGCGCCTCGAAGAAGGGGTCGAGGAACTCCCGTCTCAGCTCGGTTTCGTTGTAGCGGTTGGAACGTAGATCGACGGCATTTCGTCGAAAATGTTCGACCAGATCGAGGACTGCCTTTGGTGGGTTCATCTATGAAACAAAATAGCCTATGCGGGCGATTGTGGAAAGTGTTGATTTGGATACTGGTTTCTGAGCGTCGGCCCGGCATTCCCGCTCTCCCGGCGGGTGGGTCACATCTCGTAGGCCACAATTCAGCACAGCCCCGGTCTGCTCCCAGGGCGCAAGCGCCCCGTTGACTTGCTAACCCGCTCTCACCACACTTGCCGAAAATAATCCTCCGCTGGCGCACACTGTTAGGTAGATGAAAACTGAGCGAAATCTTTCTTCCACCGGAGAAGTCCTGCGCAACCTCACCGGTATCATTCCCGGCAATACCTGCCGCCGTGCGCGGGTTTGGCCAGCCCAAGCAACACGTCAATCTTCGCGGTTGTCAGCCATTTCATCGAAAAAACGCGCCCCGGAAGACGTCATTTGCCAGCGCTTTCCCGTTCCTAACCCAAACCCCTCCAGTCACATACCACTATCATCCGCCGACTTTCCAAACCTAAAAAATTTTGCGGTTTTTTACTGGTGAAACTGTGGAGACGCACATAACATATTCAATATCAATAACTTAAACATACAGCCTACACGGAGACACATAACCAATAAAACCGGTGAAACCGTGGAGCAGCGCTTAACATACTCAAACTGAAATACTTACAATCTGCGACCTCACAAGAACACGCACACTGTGGGCCTGTGGGATTGGGATCTGGTTAAAATAGAGCCATGAATCTCAAAGGGAAAGTCGTCTTCGTTACCGGGGCCTCGTCGGGCATTGGCGCGGCCACTGCATTGGCCTTTGCCGATGAGGGAGCGCGCCTGCTGCTGGCCGCTCGCCGCGCCGACAAGCTCTCCGAAGTAGCCTCCGCCGCACTCCACGGCGGCGCACAGGCTGTGCATACCATCAGCCTCGATGTGCGCGACCGCAAGGCCGTCCAACAGGCCATCGACACGCTGCCCGCGGAGTGGGCGCCCATCGACGTGCTGGTCAACAACGCCGGCCTCAGCCGCGGCCTGGAAAAGCTCTATGTGGGCAATCCTGACGACTGGGATGAGATGATCGACACCAACGTGAAGGGCCTGCTTTACGTGACCCGCGCCGTGGTGCCGGGCATGGTGGAGCGGGGCCGCGGCCACGTGGTCAATCTGGGCTCAGTGGCGGGCGAGATAACTTACCCCAATGGGGCGGTCTACTGCGCCAGCAAGGCTGCCGAGCGTGCCATCAACGACGGGCTGCGCGAGGACGTGCTGGGAACGCCGATCCGTGTGACCAGCGTGGACCCCGGCATGGTGGAGACCGACTTCAGCCTGGTGCGCTTCCACGGCGATGCCGACCGCGCGGCCAAGGTCTACAAGGGCGTCAAGCCGCTTACTGCGGAAGATATTGCCGAGGTGATCGTCTGGACGGTGAAACGGCCCGACCATGTAAACATTGCGCGGGTAGTGCTGACTCCAGTACAACAGGCCAATGCACTGCTCTTTCACCGCTAGGCATGAAGCGGAAACAGGGAAACCATGCCCGGTGAACACCGGTGAGGGTCGGCGCCCCCTGAGGGTTGCGTCGGCTTTGCCGCATAGGTCTCTGGGCAAATCATCCCTGGCTCTGTTCTAGCCTGCGGGAGAAGCCGTCAGATGGCTGGCGCTATCCGAGCTTCGCGAGTTGCCCTTCAATTTGTGCCAGGGCGGCCTCCAAAGCGGCGCGGCGCGGCGCGGCAGAGGTCTTTTGCGAAAGGATGTTCTCTCTCTGCAAACTAAGCGCTTGTTTTTGGCGTGCTTTCTTGGTTCGCGCCAGTTCGGCCAGGCGTTTGGCCTCCTCGCTTACGGCAGGGTTGCCGGAGTAGACCTGCGGTTGCTGCAAGGCACTTGCCATTTGTTCCTCCAAGGATCTATTTTTTTAAACCACTAGACCTATCTCCATTCTACGAGCTTCGGCGGCGTTGCGTCCCGCGAAATGGACCTGGTCACACTCGATGCAGTAGAGGATTCCCCATGCATGTTTGGCAGATTTCGTCGTTTGGCGTTGATTCTTTGGAGTTTGTAGAGCGCCCCACCCCCCTTCCAGGCCCCGGAGAAGTGCTGATCCGCGTTCATGCAATTTCGGTCAACTATCGCGATTTACTGATGATCAAGGGGCTCTACAACCCCAAATTGAAGCTGCCGCGCATTCCCTGCTCGGACGGCGCGGGCGAAGTTTCCGCCGTGGGCGAGGGCGTGACCCGGTGGAAGCCCGGCGACCGCGTGGCCGGCATCTTCATGCAAAACTGGCTGGATGGGGCGCTTACTCCAGTCAAGGCCAAGGGCGCTCTGGGCGGCGACATCGACGGTATGTTGGCCGAGTACGTGGTCTTGAAGGAAACCGGCCTGGTCCAACTGCCCGCGCACCTGAGCTTCGAGGAAGCCGCCACGCTGCCCTGCGCCGCCGTGACCGCCTGGAATGCGCTGGCCGCCGGGAACCTGAAGCCTGGATCGACGGTGCTGACACTGGGGACCGGCGGGGTCTCGATCTTTGCCCTGCAATTTGCACGGTTGATGGGCGTGCGCGTGCTGGGAATCAGTGGCTCCGCAGCCAAGTTGGAGCGAGCCCGCTCGCTCGGCCTCGACGCGGCGCTTAACTACCGCGAAACGCCCAACTGGGACCGCTGGGCGCTGGACCAGACCGGCGGCGAGGGCGTGGACCTGGTGGTCGAAGTAGGCGGCGTGGGCACGTTGCCCCGCTCGCTCGGCGCCATTCGCATGGGCGGCGTCATCGCCCAGATCGGCGTGCTCACTGGCTCCGCCGACCCGCTGCCCCTCCCCCTCATCCTCCACAAACAGGCCCGCATCCAGGGCATCTATGTGGGTTCGCGCAAGGATTTCGAGGAGATGAACAAGGCCATCACCCTGGCCGCGCTGCACCCCATCGCCGAGAACTTCTTGTGGTCGCAGGCCCGCGAAGTGTTCACGCGCATGGAGCAAGCCTCACACTTCGGCAAGCTAGTGCTTAAGGTGGAGTGATTGTGCAGGCTTGAAGCACGCGCAAGCTGGGGAAACGAACCCGGTAACGGTGACTCCACCAAGCACAACGGCTAACTCGCTCACGGCGCGGAGATAGGTAGTCGAATTCCCTTGGGCACAGAGTTAGGTCTTTGACCGCGTGATTTCGGACCATTGAATCCGTGGTGTCCCATATCTCAGAAGCGAGACCTAGACCACCCGGCATTGGGCGAGCGTGAGCATCGACTGCACGGATGGACGTGACTGTGCAACTAGGAGGGTTCAATTTTTCAGTGGGCTTGGGCCTCGGCAGTGACGGCGAGCCGGGCCGTTTGATAAAGGAAGATCCCTACTCAAAACGAACTGTATAAGGGTCGAGTCAGCAAGTTGGCGGGCTGAGGTTTCCCAGGTATCGAGAACGAGACCTGGGAAACCCGCCTTTATTACTGCTTCCTCCTACACGGAGGAATGCTATTTGCTGAGTAACAACACAAAGCTCGACGATTGCGAGACTGTGCCGGAGGTGGCCGTAACGGTGACCGTGTAAGGTGTGGCGGGAGTGGTTGTAGTCCCGCTGCCGTTGCAACCGACGGCACCCAACACCAGGAAGAGAGTGCAGACGACCAGCGGAAGCACTTTGGCGCTGAACGAGCGACGCCTGCGGCTCAGGGGGATCAGCGAGAGCACGAAGAGCACCACCCCCGGCAACCACAGCGAGGGAGATAGGAAGCCTGCGCTTGCTGTTTTGGTAGCGGTCAGCGTCAGGGTTGAGGTCGCAGTGCCGTTTGCCGGCAGAGTTACCGAGGTGGGTGAGAACGACGCGGTTACATTGCTGGGCAATGAAGAGATGCTAAAAGTGATGGGGAACGACGCGGTTTTGTTCAGATTGGTGAGCGTGATGGTGGCGCTGCCTGAGCTGCCCGAAGAGACGGCCAAGCTGGTTGGCGAGGCCGAGATCGAGAAGTTGCTCTGCGGTCCGAAGGTGGCCATCTGCATAATCCATCCGTACGGGGTGGCAGATTGCGTCGCGGTGGCATCGTAGGTGCCGGTGGTGTATACGACCTTATCTTCGACTATGTTGCCCCAGTCAGAAGTCAGACGCGCAATATATCCTGCACCCGGACCGTCGGTCCAGTACGGCACATTGGATGCGCCGAAGAGCAGTTCATAGCCGGTCACAGTGGTGACGGGACCGCTGTCGAGGAGAATGTTGCCATCCGAAGTGACACCGGTAGCGGTAGCCACTGCGTCGAGGACGCCGACACCGCTGTATTCGGCGATCCGGACATCCGGATACGATGCTTGTTGATTGAAAGTAACCGTGACGATGTTGCCGAACGGAGCCGCTCCTCTAATGTTGCTGGCATAGTAGATGGATTGGGTACCACCTACGTCCGTGGAAATGGTCGGCCCTACAGCCAACTTGTAGGTGTTTCCGTTGGAGTCGACGACGGAGGAAATCGTGGAGGTGGTGTCTTCCGTTCCGATGGCTATGATGTTCAGATCGCCTGCGATCTGTGCTTCGGTGTAGGCGACTTCCACAGGATTCAACAATGCGGTTACCGTGGAGGTGTCATTTGCATTCACTTGCACGAAGTTGATTCCATTTGCGTTCTGGACGTTCAAGGTGATGCCTGTTCCGCTGGTCAGCGAACCGGAAGTGCCAACCACGGTTACCGTGGAGGATCCGACGGACGCCGAAGAGGACGCAGAAAAGGTTAGGGTGGAGTTCGCGGAGCCGTTGGCCGGTGGAGTTACGGAGGCGGACGAGAACGATACAGTAACTCCAGCTGGCAGTCCGACGACACTGAGCGCAGTGGGAGCATTGAAGCTGTCAACGCTGGTGACCGTCACCGTAGTGGATGCGCTGCCGTTAGTGGATGCGCTGGCGCCTTGTGCAACGTTGACCGTGTTCTGAGCGGCTGTGAGGGTGAAGTCGCTCCCGGTGGTGCTGATGGCGCTGACAACCGCCGGATATCCTCCCGAGACCGCGGTAAATTCGAGGACGATTTGGCCGGTGGCATCGGAGGTGGCGTTGAAGGTCTGCGAAACTGCTTTGTACTGTGCGCCGGCGGTCGCGAAGATGTCGAAGTTGGTCAGGCCTGGGTTACCGTTGGCCGTGACGTTGATCAAGCGCTGACCTGAGGCGCTAGCGGTGGTCTCCACGAACTGGAGCGTGATGGCGTAACTCGTATTCGGCTGAAATCCAATCAGGTTGTACTGGAAGTCGCTGCCGGTGCGCATATTCTGATAGACGGCTGGCGGAGCGGGCTTGGTGATCCGCGACGTGTTGACGGGCGTGAGAAAGGTAGACACCTGCGAGTCTCCCGCAACGTCGTTCCAGTAGTTATCCGGCTCCCAGGTGTTGGTCGGATTGCCATTGGTGGGGATGGCCGCGTTCGGGTTGCCAACGCTGATGTTGTAGGGGATCACAATGGGAGCTTCCGAAGCCGAGGGACTGTAGCTGACGGGCGTGTTCACGGCCATCACGGGGTCCGTTGGGGTTGGGCTGGAGTAATACTCGAAGCCGTTTGTACTGGTGTTGACCGTGCCGTAATCGTTCGGACCGTGCGGGATGTTGGACACTGTGCCGCTGGTTATTTCTCCCCAGCCGGATCCCGTGTTGTACACCCAGGCATTGCTCATGGTTGCATCGCGAATTCCCCAGGTTCCACCGTAGTTCTCGTTAAACGAATAGAGCCAGCCCGTGTTCATGAGCTTTCCGCCGGTGTTCGCTCTGTGGGTTGCGCAGTAGGTCCATGTGCCCAGACTTGCGTCGTACAAGAAACCGTTGAAGCGCACATGCGCTCCATCCGGCTCGGCAAACATCCGGTATGCGACCCGGTAGTTTGTGCCGTAGACCCAGGGGTAATTCGCGAGGAACTGGACGCCTGTCCCCTCACCGCCGAAGCGACCCACCCGATAAATATCCATGGCAGAGTTGTAAGCAATGGTGGTGCTTTCTTCGGGGCCAGTCGAAGGGGTCTGGTCCCAGATGGAAAAGATCGCCCTTCGCGTAGATGTGGTGTCATTCATCTGAATGCCGCCATAGCCCCAGTCATTTGCAATCATGCCGAAATACGTGTCGACGACTGCGCTTGTTACATTTACCTGGTTTTCGAAGATTGATATCTGACCAAAACCGTTGCCGTTGTAGATGAGATCCTGAGCGCTTGCCAGAGTGGCCAAGGCGCAAAATGCTGCAACGACAGCGAGCAGCCTCACAAAATGCATTTTCATAAAATCGACTCTCCTCAAGGTGATTTTCTGGATTGAAAAACCCTTGCAGACAACTGGTTTATTCCACGGTAAGAACGACATTTGTGGAATGGCTCAAAGCACCGGAGGCGCCCGTCACCGTGATGCTGTAGTTAGCGGGAGGACGGCCTGACCCGTTGAACGCGTAAATCGTGCTCGCCTCTTGTTGACCCTTAGCTTTGTTCTGGTTCCAGAGGGGGATGATGGCCCTCCTGGTGGCGGTGGTTTGATTCATTTGTAATCCGCCATATCCCCAGGCGTTGTAGACCAGGCTGTAGTAGGTAGAGGGCACCGTTGTCTTCACAACGAGCTGGTTCTCAATCAGCGTTGCATTGGGTCCCGGTTGCCCGCCGCCTGGTAGACAAAGCCCTGGGCTCTGGCAAGAACCGCGAATGAACAGATCGCCACAAGAATGACGACAAGCGTTCTAACTGAGTACGTCTTCATTGCTATTTTTGTCCTTCACATGGGCCTTCCTGAAAAATAAGAAAAACATACTCCCTTGGATCCAATGCTGTCAAACGTAGCTAAGGGCCTGTGCGCTTGGAAGTGGTCCGCCCTTATGTCGTTTTTATAAATCATTCTAAATAAAACATTTATATTAACAATCCAAATTTGAACAGCGGCCAAACATAGAAGAAGTTGTAAATCAATCTATTTCGAAATGGATTTTATAGGATTTTATATTATTTCGTACAGTGTCGTTAGATTCTCAATTTTTGGCGCCATTCTTCTGGTCTCACATGACGCCGCGCAGCGAACGGCTGAGAGCCCAGGAGCCAGGAGGCCATGGGGACTGTCTAAATATTGCCGTCGGCGCGGCTTCAATCTGGCATAAAGTTCTCTTGGAAGCCGGGTTACTTCCCGATGCAGAAAAGGGAAAATCAGCCAATCGCCAATATCCATTAGTCTTTCAGAAAGCGGCCTCTCTCTGGAGACACACTGGAGACACAAACTGCCCTCGTGCCCCCCAAAAACAAGCGTGTTACCGGAGCTGGTGCCATTTGACCTAGGACGCGGACAAAATGCACCTTTTCTGTATAGAGACGCGCTTTGATTTCCGTAATTTCCGAATCTTCTCTGGTTCCATTCCCCGCCCTTTCAGCCACTTAACGCGACAAACAAAGCAATTGAGGCGGAAACGGAAATCGGGGTCACCAATTCTGGCGCTAGGGGGGCGGCGGGGTAGCGCGTCACCCGTAGAAGATCGAGACAGGGAAGGACCCGTGAGCGAAAAAACGGGCCTCGGGAGCGCCATAAACACCGCTTCGGGCCTGCATTTCTTGTATGGTACCCAAACGGGTAACAAAACCTCAACAAAAAGACGTAAGTCCTTTGTTTTCTAAGGCCGTCAATTTCTCGTTAGAGAAAATAGCCGACACCTGATTCTAAAAGACTTAGGTAAAAAGCGGGGCGTACACTGAGGAATTCCAGCGGGAATAGAAGGCGGTAGAATTGTGGGGTTATGGCATGGCGATTTCGTAAGAGCATCAAACTTGGACCGCTCCGGTTGAACCTGTCCAAGTCCGGCGTGGGGACTTCCATCGGCGTTCGTGGCTTCCGCGTGGGCAAGGATGCCAGAGGCAGATCGTACACGGCGGCCTCCATCCCCGGCACGGGCCTTTATAGCCGGACGTATTCCAGCCAGGGCAAGGCGGCGGGCGCAAGCGCGGCTCCCGTGCCCGGCGCGGCACAGGAGCAAACCAGCGGCTCCGGGCTTACCGTGGGAATGCTCATTCTGGCGTTCTTGGCTGGCGGGTTGGTGGTCTATATGCTCATGCCGAAGCCCACTCCTCCGCCCGTATCCCCACCAGCGGCGGTGAGTGAGCCTGTAGCGCCAGCGCCGCCTATCCCTGCGAAGCGGCGGCGCGCTCATGGTTCAAAGCCAGCAAGCGCTCCAGGAGTTCCGCATCGGTCAGCGTCACCGGCCAGCCATAGGCCGCGAACACCGCCGCGTCCAGCTTCCGATGCGCCTCCGCCAGCCAACTAGGGCGGGCGTTGTAGAGATTCGTGAGGGTGCGGCGCTTCAATTCGTCTGCGCTGGCGTTCGGCGGATTGAGCCATGCGTCCCGCTTCTCTACCAGTTCGCGCGCGGCCTCTGCAATGGCCTCCACCAGCGGAGAGTCTTTCGGCTCATGGCTTGGCGGCCAGGGAAAGGGGTAGGTTTCAAAGGTGGTGGTGGGTGTGTAGCGAAAGCCGCTCTTCGCATCCCGAACCTGTGTACCAACCTTCCGAGACCATACCTCGTTTATGTGGGAATGAAGAATTCCAAAGGAGTAATCATCGTCAAGCCCAAAAGCGACGATAGCATGGTCGATCAACGTATCAGGAGTCAACCAAACGAAGATTCTGTGCTTGGAGGTCACGGGTGTTGCAATATATCTGGCTTGGTTCCTTAACATTTTTCTGTATTTTGGTGATGGCCTTGCGTGTAGCCACCAATGAGTTTGTTGCCTTTTCTCCTTTCGGCCCTGCCTTTCCTTCCAAACGACATCTTTAACGTACTCAAATGGCGCTTCATAAAGCGCAGCTTGCTCCAATGTCATCTCCTCGCCAAAGTCGATGATCCACCTGCTTTGGCGGTCAAGCAGTTGCCCTCCATTAAAGCTCCGTCGCACAACGTTCTGATATGGAAGTCCGAACGGGCTGAGACTTGAAAAAATCTCAGCAGCTTTCTCATCTGTTATGTCGAAAGACCCCTTCGTCTGTGAGCCGTATGCCCATAGTCCCTCATTCTCTTTCAACTGATAAGCTTTTGTGGTGTCAGAGGATGAAGTCAAATCTGAGTTAATTTCACCAACAGGCCTTCCATCAAGCGTTCGATCACTTTGGATTCCGTGATCAAAACCTATTAGCGATACATTGAGAACAGCCCCATCTAATATCCAGGGGCGATCACTCCAGGCCATGAAGATTGCCCCCCCATCGTCCTGAATTCTCCCAAGAACCTCCCGATTTACTCCGCCGCGAATAGCCTGTGTAGCCAAAAGGCCAACTCGGATATTGCCTTTCTTATTCAGTTCCAAACGTGCCTTTTCAAACCAGTAGCAAACCAAGTCGCACGTGGCTGGGAGTCTACCTCTATAAACTTCGAAAAGAGCATCTACATAATCGTCGCCCAGTTCTTTCCTAATCTTGTTTCCGCCCTTATACGGCGGATTGCCAATAATAAAGTCAGCTTCCGGCCATGCGGGTTCTACCGGCTTGCCGTCCGCTTCATGGGAGAGAATCGCGTCCCGGTGCTGAATGTTGTCGAGCTTGCGGAGAATCGGCTCTTTAGGCCATCCGATGCCATGGTCATTGAGCCATTGCAGATAGCCTATCCAGACCACCACAGAGGCCAGCTCGTGCGCGTAGACGTTCGTTTCCAGGCCGTAGAGCTGCGATGGGTGTACCTGATGGGGTAGCAGGGTGGGAAGGCCGTGCTCCGCGCTGAAGAGATAGACCTCTCGCCACAGGTCAAGCATCCGGCGCAAGGCCAGGTAAAGGAAATTGCCGCTTCCACAGGCGGGGTCAAGGATGCGCACGGCTGAAAGTTCCTTGAGCCACGCATAGAGCTTGTCTTCAATCTGTGCGCGCAGCTTGTTATAGGCCGCGCCCTTGTGATGCTTCTCTGCTTCCTCAACCAGTGCCAGGGCCTCCGCCTTCACTGCTTGCCAGCGGGCTTCGAGCGGCGCAATGACGACCGGCTCCACAATGAGCAGAATGTCTTGCTTGCTGGTGTAGTGCGCTCCGAGTTGGGAGCGCTTGGCGGGGTCAAGGCTGCGCTCAAAGAGGGTTCCGAAGATGGCAGGCTCTACGTTGGACCAATCCAGGACAGCGGCGGCGCGCAGCGTGCCCATATCGGCGGAAGTCAGATCGAAGACGGAATCATCGGAAAAGAGGCCGCCGTTAAACCAGTGAATGTCATACACGCCAAAGCTGTTTCCGCTGGTGGACATGGCCGCGAAAAGCTGGCGGAGCTTGCGGGTGAAGTTGGCGGGCTTGGCTCTGTCCAGTTCGATCATCTGGCGGAAAAGGTGTTCCGGCAGTAGGCCGATGCTGTCTGCAAAGAGGCAGAAAAGCAGCCGCATGAGGAAGTGGGCCACGGCTTGCGGGTCCGCTCCGCCTTGCTCCAGGCTGGCGGCCAGCTTGGCAAACTCCGTGGCCGCCGCTTCCGTGACGCGGGCAGCGGCGTGCTCTGGTCGGAGTTGCTCCGGGGCGGTGAAGGCGTCTCTGAGCACTTCAAACGGCGGAAGGGCACAAGTGGCCGTGGGCGCGCTCGTGAGCAGATCGTCCAGGGTGAAGCGGTAGACGTGCGGGCGTGTTCCGGTGAAGTTGGTATGGACCTCAAAGCGCTCCAGGTCACAGACCACCAGCAAGGGCGGATTCTCCAGGTCTTCCCGATACTTT
>Ga0182014_10001339_pt1 | contig 33051 bp, 17 predicted proteins | sample 612S2DmetaG_FD_120489 | JGI IMG/M metagenome (GOLD analysis project Ga0182014, IMG submission 120489) | Permafrost microbial communities from Stordalen Mire, Sweden - 612S2D metaG | ecosystem: Environmental > Terrestrial > Soil > Wetlands > Permafrost | place: Sweden: Stordalen | collected... | reverse complement strand
TCGCTTTCGCAAGCTTCTGGTGAGCTTCGAGAAGACCGAAGCCAGTTTCGTCGCCCTGCTCAGCTTAGCCGCGGGGTTGATCTGTTGGAGGCAGACTATCTCTATTTACGGATAAGTTCTTAGTCATTTGTCCGAGAAGCCGGTTTTACGGCCAAGTGATGCGAACAAATTCGTAAACACTTGCCGACTTTCGAGTACCTATCAGCCATTGCGATATTTCCTTCATTGAATACAAATTACTTGCGCGAGTATCTCAGCGACTTAGGCCCCGCTCGGATCCTCGACAAGAGCAGCGACCTGTTCTCTCCGAAAAACCCAATGTCGAATCAACCGGTAACACTCTGGGAGCAGAGCCGATGTTCCGAAGAGTGTTGGCGATGACAAAGTTAGCAGTACCGATCCAACCGGGACCTCGGATGACCTATGGATTGATCTCACTCGGTTCCAAATCAGAGGTTGGCGCGGTGAGCATTTACCACAAGCCCGTTTGCACAAGAGCCTGCCCGCGATTCGATTTCGAGTAGCCTGCGTATGCGGGGCTTTGTTGCTCCCGGTTGCAGGATCGGTAACAGTGCTAACCCTTCTCTGGCGGCCGCTCGGCCTTTCTCGATCTGGCCTGCATCTCGATATGCCTGGGCCAGCGAAAGCAGCCACCTCGGTATCTTGCGGTGGGTCAGGGCCACTCCGCGCTCTGCCCATTTGACGGCCAAGCGTGGGTCACGGAGCGAAGCAGGCTCGACCTTGAGGATTGCCTCGAGTGCGAGATCGAGAATGAACAAAGATTCCGGATCTTTCTCTACCATATCTTTCAGGACAGCAAGGCCTCTTTCGGACAGAGCCTCCGATTCTCCCGGTAAATGCAAGACCTGCCGAAGTGATCCGATGCGCACCTGCGTGTAGGACAGTAATCCGCTCCGTTCCTCTTGCGGGGGGGCCAGCTTCAGCATCTGCGCGAGAGTGAATGCGGATTGTTCGAGAAGGCCCTCCGCGGTGAGTTGCTCCCTCCGCCGCTCGCCCGCGGAGCCGCCAAAAGCGGGATTGGCAGCATCCTCGTAACTGGACGCAGCATCTTGCAGTACTCTGCTTACATCGTTAATCGCACGTAAATCCTTGGGATCCGCGGCTGCGAGCTGCCGACTGATCTGAAGAGCCTCCTCAAAGAGCGGAACAGCTTGCGCATGCTCTCCCAATTCCTCCAGGGCCATCGCTTTTTTCCGCTCGGTTATGGCGCGATCCCGCACCGTGGTGAGACTCTTTCGATCAGCTTCGGGAAGACCGTCGAACTCTTGCAATGCAATCTCAATATCCTTGAGGGCCTGGGCAGGATCGGTCTCAAGTTCCACATTTCCGATTTTCAATTGAAGGGTCCCAATGTCCCGTCGCGCCCCCACCATGCCTGGATCTGAACTTAGCGCACGGTTGTCGAAGTCGATGCCCGTCCGGTACGAGGCTAGTGCGGCAGGCAGGTCCGTCAACCCAACCCAAGCGTTCTGCCCCAATTCATCGCCGAGCGTATTGTAGGCCCGGGATGCCGCGATGAGTTGAGCGGGAGTGACGTTCGGCAAGGCAGCGAGCCGATCGGAGGTTTTCGTGGCCGCCTGCATATAGGCAATAGCTTCACGCGATTTCCCGGTTTCGTTCCAGAACTTCACCTGGCTGAGCGACTCCTGCGCGTTGGCCAGTGCTTGTAGGGCATCTGGATCGTCGGGATTCGAAGCTACTAACGGCTGAGCAATGGCAATGGCTTTATTGAGACTGACCAACGCTCCCGGCGTGTCGCCCAGATTCTGCTCGTAGCGATTGGCCTGAATATTCCCCAGCCGCGTATACGCGTCCACCAGATCGAGTTCTGTCAGGCGGTCGCCGTGCGCGTCCTTGGCCATGCGGTCCATGTGCTCCAGCACGCGGGTGACAAGCAGTTTCTGCGCGCCGGTCGAGCCGGGAAGCTGCTTGATTGCCTCGTCCAACTCCGACAACAAGCTGTCACTCAATTGGCGCAGATCCGCGGAGCGCGCCTCGGATTTTCGCCGCTCCTCATTGGCAACCTTTGCCTGCCACAACACCCCGGCAATGCCGGCTGCGAGGGTCGTGGCCAGCAATACGGCGCTTGCAAGACCCAGCGTGTGACGGCGGATGAACTTGGCTGCTCGATAGCGAATGGTTCCTTGGCGCGCCGCAACTGGCTTCCCATCGAGATAAGCGCGCAAATCGGAGGCCAGTTGATCGGCGGTGAGATAACGCTGCTGTGGTTCCTTGCGCAGAGCTTTCTGAAGAATGGCTTCGAGATCGGAGTCGAGCCGCGTGCCCGAGCCCAACGCCTGAGCCGGCTTGCGAGGAGGCTCGTTGCAAATCACTCGTACCATCTCTTCCGTGGTGAACTCCTTCAACTCGTACGGCATTGCACCGGTGAGCAGAAGGTAGAGCAACATGCCGAGCGAGTAGGTGTCAGAGGCGGTGGTGATGGAGTTGCCGAGGACCTGCTCCGGGCTGGCATATTGCGGAGTGAAGGACAAGAATCCCAGGCGGGTGAACTCGCTTCCCTGCCCAACTAGAGATGGAGAGATCAGCTTGGCCGTCCCAAAATCCAGTAGCCGGGGATTGCCGTCTTCAGCGATGAAAATATTGTCCGGCTTCAAGTCGCGGTGGACCACGAGGTTTTGGTGGGCAAACTGAACGGCCTCGCATACACGCAAGAACAGCACGAGCCGTTGCCGCACGGAAAGGTGCCGCTCTTCACAGAAGCGATGGATGGGAACTCCATCCACATACTCCATGGCCAAATACAATTCCCCGTCCTGGGTGACGCCGCCATCCATCAGCCGGGCTATATACGGGTGCTGCAAGCCAGCCAGAATCTGCCGTTCCTGGCGAAATCTCTCTCGGAAAAGATCGCTCGCAAGGGGCAGATCAATCAACTTGATCGCAACTTTTTGCTCGAAATGCCCGTCGGCGCGATGCGCCAGGTACACAGCGCCCATGCCGCCGCGTCCCAACAGGCGATCAAGCAGGTAAGCACCGGCCCGCTTCGATTCGGGTGCAACCTTCCGTCCGGCTTCCGGCTCCAACCGGCAAGATGCCGCTTCGTTTTCTTCCGCTTTGCAGGCTTCGAGCAGCGAATACACCTCGGCTTCGAGAGACCGATTCCCTTTGCATCGGGCCTCGATCAATTCATTCCGCGCCTCATCGGGAGCCGCGAGAGCTTCGTGGAAGATCGCCTCAATGAGCAGAAAGTTTTCAGTCGTTTGTTCCATCTAGGCGAATACTCCGTCTGTGTCCTTTAACCCTCACCTCAGAATGCGGGAAACGAAGCCGAACTGAATCACTGTCCTACCGCGTCCTCAATGACACCGGGACGGATGCGCCGGTACAGCCAGGTCTTGATGAATCTCAGGTCGCGATCGACGCTGGCCTTGGATCTCTGCATCAGGGATGCGGTCTCCTCAGCGGTGCAACCGAGAAAGTAGCGCAATTCGACGAGTTGAACCTTGCCCGGATCGAGCGCGCCCAGCTCGTCCAACGCGCGATTCAGGTCCAGTAGTTCCGGACTGTCGATATTGACCCACGAAAGATCGTCGCTTAGCGGTACACGTTCGTGTCCGCCGCCCCGCATCTGCGTCTGGCTCTCGCGCGCGTGATCGATCAACATCATGCGCATCACTTTAGCCGCGAAGGTGTAGAAGTGGCAGCGATCTTCCCCGACGGCCTTCTTCTGTTGCAGCAGGCGCAGGTAAAGTTCGTGGACCAGGGCCGTGGCCTGGAGAACGTCGGGATTTCGTTCTCTGCGAATGTAGGCTGCGGCTACCTCACGCAGGTGGGGATAGACCAGCGGCATCAGTTGCTCGAAGGCGGAAGGATCCCCCTCTTTCCACTTCGCCAGAAGCAAAGTGATCTCTCCCTTGGCTGGAACCATGACCATCTCCGTTTGTTGGGGGAACCTGGAGTGAAGTTGAAACAAAGCTTATCACCCTTCTCAGTATTCGCACAGCAGGTTTGTCCGCTTTTCCCCTCGATATCGACCCCTCGATAGATTGTTGAGTCACTTTTTGCCGAATTCTCGCTGTCTTAGTGAACCAGTCAACCAGAGGAACTTCCCCTAAGGAGTGTTGATATGAAGCACCTTGGAAACGTATTGACGATGATCGCATTGGCCCTGCTTGGGATTGGCGCGCACACGGTCGCCGCGCAGGAAAACTTGCTTTATGGCTTTGGCGCTGCGCCGAAGACGCCCACCGCCGCCACCGCAGCCGCGAAGCAGATGGCGACCCATAACGTGAGCATTCCACTCAGCTTTGAGGCCAACGAAGGACAAACTGCCCCTTCTGTCCGGTTCCTTTCCCGCGGGTCCGGTTACTCGATGTTTCTCACGCAGGACGAGGTCGTCCTGAACCTGGAGCGCCAGCAACCGGACTCTCCGGCGCTGGGGAAAACGCCCGCGGTCCCAACCGTCGATACGCTGCGCATGAAGCTCGTGGGCGCTAACCCCTCCGCGGCCATCGCCGGAATCGACCCGTTGCCAGGTGTCGTGAGCTATTTTATCGGCAACGACCCAAATGAATGGCACGCCGGCATCCACACCTACGGCAAGGTCGACTATAAACAGGTTTATCCCGGCGTCGATCTGGTCTTCTACGGGAACCAGCGTCAACTGGAGTACGACTTTGTGGTCGCCCCGGGCGCGGATGCGGGCCGCATCGCCTGGCAGATTGATGCCGCCCGAGCCAGGGTGGACGCCGAGGGCAACCTGGTGCTGACGGCGGCCAATGGGCCGGCCAGCTTCAAAAAGCCGGTCCTCTACCAAATGGACGGTGATAAGAGAATCGCAGTCGAAGGCTCATTTGACGTGGCTGCCAACAAGATCGGCTTTCGTCTCGGAGCCTACGACCACACCAAATCGCTGATCATCGACCCCGTTCTCAGCTACGCCAGCTATCTGGGTGGGAGCGCCACGGACACGATCGGCGGCTCAGTTACCGGCTATACCTTCACCCAGGGTCTGGCAATCGACAGCGCGGGCAGCGCCTACGTTACGGGCACCACCTATTCCACCAATTTTCCTGTCCAGAGCCCCTACCAGTCGACCAACAACGCAACCCCATCGAACAGTCGAGCCCCGACAACTTTCGTGACCAAGTTCAGCCCCGACGGCAGTGCGCTGGTCTATTCCACGTATCTTGGCGGCGGGGGCTCGGGGGCAGACTACGCCTACGCTATCGCGGTGGACGCCAACAAAGAAGCCTATGTGACCGGCCAGACGTTCTCAAATGATTTCCCGATCACCGCCGGCGCCTACGAGGCTTTCTGCTCACCCGCACCGAAACCCCCAAGCGGAACCCCCGAGGTTTCCGCCTGCGCGCCGGCCGGGAATAACTCCGCGTATGTCACTAAGCTGAACTCCAGCGGAACCGCGCTCGTCTACTCCACCTTCCTGGGGGGAGACGGTACCCAGTATGGCACCAGCATTGCCGTGGACGCAGCCGGCCGAGCTTATGTTGGAGGCATTTCCTATACTTCATGCTATGACGGAACCGCCCTAATCCCGCAAGGTCCATACCCCTACACCTGCTTTCCCACCACGAACGGCGCCGTCATCTCGGGAGTCCCCCCCGTTGGGACTTATGGGCTAGCTTCCCCCTACTCCTTTATCGCCGTCTTTGATCCCACAGGCGCGGATCTTCTGTATTCCAGCCTCTTCGGGACCACACTCAACACCAGCGGCGGCGGCACCACGACGACCACAGGGGTTAATGTCGATTCCAGCGGAGACTTTTATCTGGTTGGTTACACCGTATCTCCGAATCTGCCTACGACGGCCGGCGTGATTCAGCCCACCGCAACCCCGGTCGCCCCAGGGAATACCATGCCGCAAGATCGCGGCTTCATCGCCAAATTCAACCCCGTCACGACGACAGGCGGCGCATCGCTCGCCTATGCCACCTACCTGGGTGGTCAGACAGAGTTCAGAAACGACTTGCTCAACGCGATCGTCGTTGACAGCGCGGGAAACTCTTATGTCACCGGATTTACGACATCCCCGGATTTTCCCGTGACCACAGGCAGTTACCAAACGGCCTGCGGTGCGGGTAGCGGCGCCTGCAATGCAGACTTCGTGGTCAAGCTGAATTCCACCGCTACGGCCATCGACTGGGGCACCTATCTGGGGGATGTCACCGCAAGCGGCGACGCCGCACAAGGCGCCGGCCCCATCGCGCTGGATGGCAACGGAAACGTCTACATTACGGGGATGGCTGGCGGCAGCATCTTTCCCCAGGTCAACCCCGTTGAGCCGAACGCAAACCAAAGCGAGCCTTTTGTGGCCGAGTTTGACCCGACTGGCAAGAGCCTTCTCTTTTCCACGATCATTTATAGTCCCAATGCGAGCGAAGCGGCTGGGCTCGGAGTCGATGCGTCAGGCGACATCTATCTCGCAGGTAACATCAACTCCACCGGCCTCATCGTTACGCCGGGTGCTTTCCAGCAGACATTCGCGGGTAGCAGCACTATTGGCGGATACGGCGATGGCTTTGTGCTGAAGATCGCCCCGCAGGGAACAGCTACCGTGGCGCTTGCTGCCTCTCCGTCTCCTGCAACGGCAGGCCAATCGGTCACTCTGACCGCCACTGTCACCCCAACAGAGACCTACGCATCGGTTCCCACTGGAACCGTCGAATTCCAGAACGGCTCGACAACCCTGGGCACAGTTGCGCTCAACTCCGCCGGGGTCGCGACCTACGTAACCTCTACGCTTGATCCCGGTGAGGCCAGCCTGACCGCTGCCTATAGCGGCGACAGCACCTATCCGACTGTGAACGGCACGACGACGCTGACGGTGAACGGTCTCACGGCCACGGTGACGGTGACGCCTGGATCGGGCAGCGTGAGCGCGGGAGCGAGCCTGAGCGTGAAGGTCGCCGTGACTGGAACCGGCGCAACGCCCACTGGAACAGTAACTCTGTTGGCGGGAAGTTATACTTCGGCCGCGGAGACGCTCGCCAGCGGCGATTATTCCTTCACAATCCCTGCGGGCAGCCTGACTTCCGGAACGGACACCATCACCGTGAACTACAGCGGTGACTCCAGCTACTCGTCCGCGACCGGCACGGCCTCTGTGACAGTGACTGCGCTGCTGACACCGACCGTGACGGTGACGCCAGGGTCGACCAGCGTGAGCGCGGGAGCGAGCCTGAGCGTGAAGGTTGCAGTAACCGGTTCCGGTGCGACTCCAACAGGAACAACAACTCTGAAAAGTGGCAGTTACACCTCAACCGCGGAGACCCTGACCAGCGGCAGTTATACGTTCACCATTCCGGCGAACAGCCTGAGCGCCGGAACCGACACACTCACGGTCACTTACAGCGGAGACTCCAACTACTCATCTGCGACGGGCACGTCGTCGGTAACTGTAACGGCCGTGCCGCTGGCGCCGACGGTGACGGTGACGCCGGCGGCAAATACGCTGGATTCCGGTTCCACCTTGAACGTATCGGCTGCAGTTACAGGAGCCGGGGCTACTCCAACCGGTACGGTAACACTGACAGGCGGCGGTTACACCTCGGCAGCGGGAACGCTCGCCAGCGGCAGTTATACCTTCGCCATTCCTGCGAACAGCCTGAGCGTCGGAGCCGACACCCTTACCGTCAATTACAGCGGAGACGCGAACTACGCGACAGGCACGGGTGCGGCGTCCGTCACTGTCACACAGTCCGCGTTTACGTTAGCGGCGTCAACGCCCACTGCCGTTGCACCTGGAGCGGCTGCGACTTCAGCCGTCACTGTGAGCACAGCTACCAACTATGCAGGAACCGTGACTCTCGCCTGCGCACTCACCTCGTCACCGAACGGTGCGACGGATCTGCCCACCTGCTCCGCCGGCAGTTCGACGGTGACTCTCAGCGGTACCACGATAATCGGGACGGCGACGGTCACGGTAACTTCGACCTCTGCCACAAATGCTCTCGCGTTGCCCAAAGCGGACGACAAGGGCAAAGGCTGGACGGCGGCAGGCGGCGCGGTTCTGGCGTTCATGGTGTTCCTGGGAATTCCGGCACGGCGGCGTAGCTGGCGGTCTTTAACGGGCGCTTTGGCGCTGATGACGGTGCTGAGCAGCCTGGTCGCTTGCAGCCAAAAGAGCAAAACTTCTGGCAGTTCAGGGACCACTGCCGGAAGCTACACCTTTACGGTGACCGGAACCGGCAGCCCTGCGGTCACTCCGGCACCAACAACCACATTCACGGTAACGATTAATTAAGCGCTATCGGCCAACGCTCCATATGAGCGTTGGCTTGAGTGGCTGCCTGAATGCATGAATATGCCGACGCTGCTCAATCATAGTGTGGCTGGTCGAATCTCTTCGGCCAGCCACATCGCGATGTAGAGTCGGCTGTATGTGGCGGACGGAACACATTCGACAACAAGTCAGCAACCACCAGAACAACAACCTGCGCAGCGGCACGGACCAGCGACCTGGTCCATACCTCTTTTTCATTGCGGGTACAGGGGACACCCTCATTTGTGGTTTGGAAATATCCCGGGATCCGGGCCACCCGCCAGGCTTGTCGGCGCCGCTTGAACCGGCCCGGCTATAGCCACCAACATGCGCTCTGTTGAATGAACTCGTGTCTTCCTTCAGCAACTGGCGAACTTGTCGGCAGCCGCGACGAGGGCACGCGTATTGGGCGGGTCGAACGCGCTATGGCCGCTGTCCGGCGTGATCATCAGGTCGGCCTCAGGCCATGCACGGTGCAGAGCCCAGGCGCTTTCGATGGGACAGACCACATCGTAGCGGCCCTGCACGATCACGCCGGGGATGGCGCGAATCCGCCCGACATTGAGCAGCAACTGATCGTCACTTTCGAAAAAGCCCCGGTGGACAAAGTAGTGGGCCTCGATGCGCGCAAAGGCCAGGGCGAACTCGTCTTCTTCATAGTGGCCGGCGAAGGATGCATCGGGCAGCAGCTTCGACGTGGCACCCTCCCATCCGCTCCATATCTTCGCGGCGGCCAGCCGCACGGTCGCGTCCTCGCTGGTCAAACGGCGATGGTAGGCAGTCAGAAGATCGCCGCGCTCCGCCTCCGGAATGTGCGCCAGATAAGGTTCCCAGGCATCCGGGTAAAGGATTGAGGCGCCGCGCTGATAGAACCACTCGATCTCCTGCCGGCGCAGAAGGAAGATGCCGCGCAGAATCAGCTCCGTGACGCGCTTCGGATGCGTCTCGGCGTAAGCTAAGGCAAGCGTGGAGCCCCACGAGCCGCCGAATACCTGCCAGCTCTCGATACCCAGGTGCGCGCGGAGTTTCTCGATGTCCGCAACCAGGTCCCAGGTGGTGTTGTCCTCCAGCGACGCGTAGGGCGTGCTCTTGCCGCAGCCGCGCTGGTCGAAGCAGATAACGCGGTATTTTCCGGGGTGAAAAAAGCGGCGCTGTTTAGGATCGGAGCCGCCGCCGGGACCGCCGTGGAGAAACACCACAGGCTTCCCGGCGGGGTTGCCACTTTCCTCAAAGTAGAGTTCGTGCACGGGCGAAACCCGCAGCCGGTCCGAGTGGTAGGGCTCGATCGGAGGATAAAGCCAGGTCACCGGATCTTTCATCGTGGAAATAGACAAAGGCTGGCTCGACATAACAGAACCAGTGTAACGCTGAGTTTCGCCCCATCAACTTATTCCGCAGCAGCGCAAACAAAAGCTCGGCCTTGGAATTCCAGTAGCTAAGACTTCTCGTTCCTAATAATCTCTGTACATTTGAATTCAAGCGCTGTCCCGGATGAATACACCGTCGCCCAAAGCAACGAATGCCAGCTCGGCCTCTGCTGGCATTCGTTGTATGCAATCGGGCCGCCGTCTACACCGTGGCCTGCATCCAGAACTTCAACTGCGCCGTCTTGATATTCCCCTGCGCGTCGAACCTTACTGAAAGGTGAGCGTTGGTGAACCCATCTTGTGTGCGATGCACTGCTGTTGCGCATTGGTGGGATGAGAGAGCGCAGACGAGAAGCATGTGCGAAGTGGAGGAGACGTCTGGTGTCGGCGCAGGAGCGAAGCGGGCAGAGTGTTGCAGGATGCTGCCGTGAACCAGTCTTTCCACGTCACATTTCTTCATTTGGAAGAAGCTCTGAACCAGTCCGAGACCGGTCCGTTTCTAGCAGTTCTGGTTCCTCTGGCCGGTGAGCCGGCCCAGTTAACGATTGCGCACCGTATCACGATTGATTTTAGGCTCAACTGCGGCCGCAGTGTTTTGGTCTACTGGATGGTCTCGAATGTTGAACAAAGGCGATTGCAAATCCAGCAACGTGCCGGCTCGGGCGTCTTTGAGACGTAACCGCAGACAGGGCGAACGAAAAAATCAACGGGCGTGCAAGCCGGAGAGTCCGCGCTAACGTCTCCCATCTGCCCGATCCCTTCACTTAACAAACGCGCATTAGTTCTTCCTGCTTCAAGCGCCCACGTAAGTGTTTGGGCAGCAGAGTTGTCGGCACTCCGGTTCTGCGCGAGAAACCGCGGATACATCGAGTCGATTTCGTAGGCACCATTGACCAATGCAGCGGTCAGGTTTTCCAAGGTGGTCTTTACTTCGACCGGTTGAATCTGAGCTTCGGGGTCGCCGCCCAATTGCCGGATTAAGCGGCCATTGTTGCTGGCTTGGATCTGTTCGGAGCGAGCGGTTGCCCGGAACAGACCGGCCGCTCCATGCAACCCGTCGGAATCCGCTTTTCCGGCGTATGCAGTGTATATAGCGTGAGCATTTGATTCACTCTCATACGCTGTCATAAGGTTTTTGAGTGTGACTTCGTTTTCCGGGGCTATCTGGCAAACTGACATCAATCCTCCGCCGAAACGTAATCTCAAGGCATTTGGTGCATTTGGGTCAGTGGTCTCTTTCGAGCATTTGGCTTGCGGTTCTATCTAGCTTTCGGTCCTTCCTCAATCAAGATCAATTTGGAAGGTTAACTTCATCATAGTCTTAATCCCGATCTTGAACCAAGATATGAGAAGCACCTCTCAAATCAACACGTTGCGGGGCAAGTTTCGAGGCGCGAAGAGAAAACACGCAGAGCAGTGACGCAAAGTTGAGTGGTAATGCGACTGCATCCGAGAAGATGTTGTTGGTGAGGGCATTGTCAAACTGCGGATGGTTGATTGGCGAAGTTGCGACGGCCCAATTCCACAAGCTGGTCTGAACCAGGATGGTTCACCGGTCATTCCCACTCCGCGACGCAAGAATGGCCCGAAATCATGTTGCATTGATGCTGGGATACGATTCGCGACCTTTTGAATCAATAGCTTATGGGCTGAAGGAATCTCTATGAAGTACGCTTGGGCAGGATCGATTTCGATCTCGTAACTAATGTGTTAACTTGTCTTTACACCTCAGCTTACACGAGGAGCAGGGCGAGTCCGCAGGCTGAGACGCCGAATGATGGCGATCCCCTGATTCCAAGCGCGGGCCGCAAGAGGGTGGATGGGAATACAAGTTGCGCTGAATCACCGGACATGCTACCGGTATGAAAAAGCGATATCCCTTGGTCCACAGGTTATCCAGCTGCGCCCCGCGCTGCACTGTCGCACGCCTATCCTCAGCTACTCCCTTGACGTCACTCCGTCCGAACACATTCTGAACTGGCAATTGGACCCCCACAATAATCGCCTGGCGCGCCTTCTCTTTCTGGAAAAGACAAAGGAACTCCTGGTTGAGGTAAACCTTGTCGCAGAGCTAGCGCCTTACAATCCATTCGAGTTTTTCCTGGAACCGGGAGTTGAAGAATTCCCTTTCGTATACACGCCGGCGCTGGCCAAAGATTTGGAACCCTACCGATCGGTGGATCGGTCTGGGCCACTACTGCAATCGTTTCTTGAGAGTTTTGTCGGCCAGAGGAGCGGAACACTCAATCTTCTACTGGACTTGAACCGAAGGGTGCGAGACGAAATTGGCTATGTTACGAGGCTGGCGCCGGGTGTCCAGACGTGCGAGGAGACCCTAGAGAAGCGCACGGGGTCGTGCCGCGATTCTGCATGGCTCCTGGTCCAGGCGCTCAGAAGCTTAGGCATCGCAGCACGGTTTGTGTCGGGTTATCTGATTCAACTGGCGGCGGACGACGGGACGTTGGAAGGCGAGGGCGGAGGGCCGAAGGTGGACTCCGCGGATTTGCATGCCTGGGGAGAGGCGTTTTTGCCCGGAGCTGGGTGGATCGGTTTGGACCCGACTTCGGGTTTGCTCGCCGGCGAAGGGCACATACCCCTGGTCTGCACTCCAAATGCCTTGCAGGCCGCGCCAATCGCAGGCACTGTGGAGTCGGCCGGGGCCGAGTTCAGCCACTCCATCTCTGTTCGCCGTTTGAATGATCCGCGACGGCCTTCCATGCCTTTTACCGAGGCGGATTGGTTGCGCGTAAGACAGGTTGCACAAGGCGTCGATGCGGAATTGGTGGCTCAGGATGTACGCCTGACCATGGGCGGCGAGCCTACATTCGTCGGAATCGACGAGCCAGAGAGCCCGCAATGGAACATCGATGCCTTGGGATCGACGAAGCGAACCCGCGGTCTGGCTCTCATCCATGGTCTGCGTGAGAGGATGGCACCTGGTGCACTGCTTCACTACGGGCAAGGGAAATGGTATCCTGGCGAGCCCCTGCCGCGTTGGGCGTTGAGTTGCTATTGGCGTGCCGATGGTGTCCCCGTCTGGAAGGAGGTCAACCTCATTGCACGGGCGGATCATGACTACAAATTTGGTGCGGGCGAGGCTGTCAGGTTTATGAAAGCGCTGGCGCGGCGTCTTCAAGTGAGCTTGGAAAACATACTCCCTGCGTTCGATCCGGAATCCGCGTCCACTGAACCAGTTGGTTACATACTTCCTGTCCGCCGCCGGCAACCAAATGGCCAAATCCGTTGGTCGAGTCAGTTATGGTTTTCTCGTCCGGTGCGTCTGGTGTTGTCGAAGGGCGATTCGCCGATTGGCTATCGCATTCCGACCGAGTCGATGCCCTGGGTTGTGCCAGATGAGCTTGAATACGAGTTTGATGCTGCGCCGTTCCGGGATCGGGTCAAGCTTCCATCACAGTCTGCGTCCCGCATGGAACTATTCGAATTAGATCCGGAGGGTGATCCGCTTCCCGCAGTCTTGGGTGCGTCTGAAAAGGCGGAGGTGCTGATCCGGCCATCGCTCGGTGTGCAGGCACGGGAAGGCCGCCTGCATGTCTTTCTGCCCTATGCGCCCATTCTTGCGGACTATCTGGACCTTGTCTCCGCAGTCGAAGATACATGCCAATATCTCAAAATGCCGGTTTGGGTCGAGGGTTACGCGCCGGACTCCGATCCGCGGTTGCGGTCATTCAGTGTCACTCCGGACCCCGGCGTCCTGGAAATAAACCTGCCGCCGGCGAGCAATTGGGTCGAACTCGAAGAGATCTACACAGTGCTCGACGAGGAAGCCCGCCGCAATCGGCTAACCGCCGAGAAATTCCAATTTGACGGCGGCCATATCTCTACTGGCGGCGGAAGCCACATCGTGATCGGTGGCGCCACTGTTTTGGACAGTCCAATACTGCGACGACCAGATCTGCTGCGCAGCATGTTGGCGTTCTGGCAGAATCATCCGGCGCTATCTTTCTTGTTTTCCGGAATGTATGTCGGGCCGACGAGCCAATGCCCTCGCGTCGACGAAGCACGCCTGGACACTCTGTATGAGCTCGAAGTTTCCTTTGGCCAACTCCCCTCGCACGATTGTCCGCCGTACATTGTGGATGGGCTATTCCGCAACTTGCTTGCCGATATTACTGGGAATACTCATCGCAGTGAGTTCTGCGTTGACAAACTATTTCCGCCGCGCGGTTTCGGGTCACAACTTGGCTTGCTCGAACTGCGGGCATTCGAAATGCCCCCCCATATGAGAATGAACCTCCTGCAGATGTTACTGGTCCGCGCCTTGGTATGCGCATTTTGGAGGATTCCATTCCAGGGCGGCCTGGTCCGCTGGGGTTCGATCCTCCACGACCGTTTCATGCTGCCTGAATTTGTCAAACGCGATCTTTTCGATGTGCTCGCCCATTTGCGGCGGTCTGGCTGCGACCTTGAGGAACAGTGGTTTGCTTCGCATCTGGAGTTCCGCTTCCCGAAGATTGGGTCAATCGCCGCGGAAGGAGTCGAACTGGAACTGCGTCAGGCGCTCGAGCCATGGAACGTGCTCGCGGAAGAGAGCATCTCCGGCGGAACGGTACGCACTGTGGACTCTTCGCTTGAACGGATCCAGGTGAAGGTGTCAGGGATCACTGAGGAATCGCGCTATGTAGTTGCCTGCAACGGGCGCCGTATACCGCTACAACTCAACCGCGAAGCCGGTGTCGCTGTCGCAGGCGTACGATATCGTGCGCGCAGCTTGTCGGCGACCCTGCACCCTACCGTCCCTGTCCATGCTCCGCTCGTCTTCAACCTTATCGATTGCTGGAAGGATCGCTCAATCGGCCAGTGTGCCTATCATGTTTCACCACCCGACGGCCGTCTATACACAGCTCGTCCAGTCAACGGCGCAGAGGCCGCAGTACGGCGTAATGAACGCTTTCAAGTCACGAGCCCCGCGCTCGGTCCCATGGCCCCGCCTGAGGACGAAATTAACTCGATTTTTCCAATGACTCTAGACCTGCGCCTGTTACCGCCCAAACGAAGGCTTCAAGTCGAGACGCAGGGGGGCGAGCCATGACTGTCGATTTGTCTCAGAGCCTCCTCCCTTACGGAAACGCATATAACGAAGCATCGGCTGACGGTGTGACTCCTCGCCTTCACTGGGCCCGCATGATGGATTCTCTTCGCGATATCGGGTCCGAGGAGTTGGAACGACGCTGGGTTCGTGCCGAGCGCCGCATTCGCGAGAACGGCATCACATACAACATCTACAGCGATCCGCTTGGAGCAAATCGCCCCTGGAAAATCGATGTCGTTCCATTTCTCATCGCAGCCGACGAATGGCGATTGATCGAGGCAGGCATCATTCAGCGCGCCCGGTTGCTGAGTCTCATTCTCGAGGATCTCTACGGTTCCCAGAGCCTGGTTGCGAATGGCCACTTTCCTTCCGAACTCCTCTATGCCAACCCCGCTTTTCTTCGCCCATTGGTGGGAGTGAGAGTTCCCGCGCACAGTTATCTGCATATGCTGGCAGTCGATCTCGCCCGCTCACCGGATGGACAATGGTGGGTTCTCTCCGATCGAACGCAAGCTCCTTCAGGCAGCGGCTATGCCCTCGAGAACCGCACTATCGTGTCCGGTGTTCTACCAGATCTCTTCCGTAACTCGAACGTGCTGCGCCTCGCTCCTTTCTTCCGCGCCCAGCGCGAAGTTCTTACCGCCCTGGCCCAGTGCGACAATCCGCGCATCGTGCTCCTGACTCCCGGTCCGTACAACGAGACCTACTTCGAGCAGTCGTATATGGCGCGATATCTAGGATTCACCCTGGTCGTGGGAGCCGACCTGACGGTGCGCGACCGCTGCGTATTCCTCAAAACCGTCGATGGGTTGGAGAAAGTGCATGTGATCTTGCGACGGGTGGACGATAGCTTCTGCGATCCTCTTGAGCTGCGGAGCGATTCCCTGCTCGGCGTGCCTGGCTTGGTCGATGCAATCGTCGCTGGAAACGTTAAGGTTGCAAATGCACTCGGCAGCGGCCTCATTGAGACCGCCGCGATCATGCCTTTCCTTCCCGGTCTTTCCAGATACCTGACTGGGGAGAAATTGAAGCTTCCGTCCGTCGCAACATGGTGGTGCGGGCAGCCATACGCGCTCGATTGGGTTCTCAACCATCTCGATTCCGTCGTCGTGAAGCCGGCGTTTCCATCGCGTGGCATGGAGCCGGTATTTGGAGCCGAGCTTGAGCACGGCGAAAAGGGTAAGCTCACCAAGCAATTGCGAACACGCCCTCACGAGTATGTGGCACAAGAGCGAATCGCTTTGTCTCATGCGCCCGTTTGGGACAACGGAAACCTTTACTCACGCAGTGTGGTGCTGCGTACATACGTGCTTAACACCGGCAATGGGTGGACGGCGATTCCCGGAGGATTGGTGCGCGTTGCCGAAGTCGAGGGATCGGTCGTCTCAATGCAGAGGGGCGGACACAGCAAGGACGCTTGGGTACTATGGGACAGCCCAGTCGATACGTTCAGCATGCTTCGCCCTCGCAATGAGCCGGTTGCCTTGCGCCGTGAGTCGCCGGGCGTGCCAAGCAGCGTTGCCGATAATGTGTTTTGGTTGGGACGATATGTCGAGCGAGCTGAATCCCTGGCGCGGATCGTACGCTCCTTGATCTCGCGTGTGAGGCAAGCCAATCAGGCAGAGCTCGGGTGTCTGACCCGGCTCCATAGCTGTCTTGAGACCCGTCAAAGCAAGTTGCGAAAGACGAAAAGAAAGCCCACGACTTCGCTGGAATTGGAACAGGAATTGATCTCTTTGATTTCCGACACTAAACGAACCGACAGTCTGGTTGCCACTCTGTCCGAGGTGTCACGTGTTGGCGGCAGCGTGCGGGAACGGCTATCGTCCGACATGGTGTTTCTGATAGGCCAACTCCGGGACTCGATCCGGAGTGAGCCTGGAGCGCCATTTCTCGAGTACCCCGCGATGTTGACCGGTTGCCTGGAACTTCTTTCGGCATTCTCTGGAATGGAGCGCGAAAACATCAATCGGGGATTGGGGTGGTTGTTCATGAGCATTGGACGGCGTCTGGAGCGAGCAATCCATCTCACCAGGCAACTTCGCGAGATCACCACCCCGCTCGGTGAGCAGGACTGGCCGCTCCTTGAGCGTTTACTCGAAGTTGCCGATAGTTCTATGACCTATCGTTCGCGCTACTATACGACCCTCCAGCCCCTGGCTGTGCTGGATGTGTTATTTGCGGATGAGTCCAATCCCCGGTCTTTGCACTTTCAATTGACCCATCTCGTGCATCTCTATCAACAACTTCCTCGACACGTGCCCGATGACTTGAACGCAATGCGCCAGGCCCTGGTGCTGTTACGGACCTTCAATCTGCAAAAACTCAATTATCCGCTGCCCGGAGCCGCAGCCAATGCTGATGCAACCGCTGCAAATAACGCCGACGGTCTTTCCCGCCTCGAGAGTTTCCTCAAAGGTCTGGAACTACTCCTTCCTTCATGGTCAAATAATCTATCGAGCAGGTACTTCAGTCACGCTCGCACCTTGCCGATCACGATAGGCCTATGATCTACAGAATCGTTCATCGAACCACCTGCAGGTACAGGCATTCTGTCTCAGTTGGGAAGCATGTGGCATGCCTCAAGCCGCGATCCCTTCCTCGCCAGCAGTTGTCACATAGCGAACTGCGCGTCCACCCAACCCCGGCTACCATGACCGAGAGGATCGACTACTTTGGAAACCTCCTCTACTTCTTCACGGTGCAGGAACCGCACAAGGAACTGGTCGTAGAAGCGCGGAATGAAGTTAAAATGCTGGATGATCCAACATCGGGTTCACACGGTTCGCCCCCATGGGAAGAAGCAGTCAAACTGCTCCCCACGGATCAAAGCCCCGCCGGAATCGAAGCCTACCAGTTTAGATTTGAGTCGCCGCGCATCAGGTTGCGGCCGGAGTTTGCTGCGTATGCGTTGCAGTCGTTTCCTCCCCGGCGGCCTGTGCGAGAGGGGCTTCTCGATCTTACCGCACGTATTCACAAAGACTTTCGCTTTGACTCAAAAGTCACGAATGTCCGCACGACGACCGAGGAGGTCTTTCGAAAGCGGCGAGGCGTATGCCAGGATTTTGCGCATTTTCAAATTGCCTGCCTCCGTTCCTTAAACTTGTCGGCGCGCTATGTCAGTGGATACCTTCGAACTCAACCGCCTCCAGGGCAGCCGAGGCTGGTCGGCGCCGATGTATCCCATGCCTGGGTGTCGGCATATTGTCCGGGAGTCGGCTGGATTGACCTTGATCCAACCAACAATCTAGTCCCTTCGAACGGTCACGTCACGATCGCCTGGGGCCGGGATTACGGCGACGTAAGTCCTCTGCACGGCCTGATTCAAGGAGGTGGAGTCAATGATCTCTCCGTCTCCGTTGACGTCGATGCGCTCGAATCATGATGGCCGGAGGCTTCGGATCAGGTCTTTCAATTGGCTAGTTGGTCGTGAGGGGAGCCGCGGCCTGTTCTTCGCTAAACGTTGCCGCCTCTTCCTCGGTCACCACGAAGAAATGGCGCAGGTCTGCTGGTCCAAATGAAGTGGTCATGGCTACATCGGAAGCATCCCGGCCTGTTGCCATCAGGACGCGGCCAAGCCTGGGCTGGTTGTTGCGTGCATCGAAGGTCCACCACCGGCCGTCGAGATAGACCTCGAACCACGCGCTGAAGTCCATGGGAAGGACCACGGGGACACCAATGTCGCCCAGATACCCCGTCGCATAACGAGCCGGAATGTTAAGCGCGCGGCAGAAGCCGATCGCGAGATGTTGAAAATCGCGGCAGACACCCACGCGGTCTGTGAAGACATCGAAGGCAGTTTTTGTAGGCCGGGCTTGCTGATAATCGAACGCGACTCCGTTGTGAACCCAGTCGCAAATTGCCTGCACGCGACCCCACCCGCGCTCCGTTTGTCCAAACAGTTCAAACGCGATGCTTGAGAAAAGATCCACCTCGCAATAGCGGCTGCTGAGCAGGTAGCTTAGAATCTCGCTCGGCAAGTCGCCCACGTCCATTTGGCGGGCGAACAGGTTGACCTCATCCGGGCTGTCCGACGCGCGAATGAGTGTAGAGTTGGTCAGCCGAAGAGGCCCGGGAGGAGCGACGAACCTGGAACAACGATTTCCGAAACTGTCGATGTAGTTGGAGACCTCGAGTCCAGGTTCAGTCTGCAATTCGTCCGGCTCCAGTAAATCGGGAACGCGTGAAGGATGCACGTTGAGGAGCGCAACCATTGCGACGGGTGCCGGGATTTGGAATTGAATGTCGTAAGCAAGTCGAATCAACATTGTTGAGCTTCTTCTCTTCTGTGTACTGGGGTTGGGGGCGACCTTATTCGAGGACGGGGACAACCTGACGCTACAGTTATTCTCTCATTGATTTAGATGCAATAAGTCGGGAAGACGTCTTGTGAACGACAATTAAGGGAACATCATGTGAAGGGACGATCGATCTCGGAGATCTCGATGCAGGCGTGCTCCAAGCGCGCGACTCAAAGAATGAGTAGGATGAGTGTGCGGGGCCCGCTGATCGAGGAATCGCCAATTCCGCGCCGTAAAAGGGTCGCCGCGAAATTATTAGCTGAAACCCCTGGATAGTTCTATTGGCACTTGAAGGCGGTTGTGCGGCTTGACGGATCGTGGAAACTGAGAATTTGCCATTACATGTGGAGGCGCAAAGATGTGCAGGATGATCGCAGCAGTCGGCAACATCGACGTCGATTGGTTGATCAATGCTGCAATCGTGATGAGCGATGGCATGAACGCATCACACGAACTCTCCTTTTCCTGTCCTGCAAATCCGGGTTGCGGAATCCGCCATCTGGATGGATGGGGGGTAGCATTTCTGCGCCCTGACGGAAGTTCTCATTGTCTAAAAAGCGCACTCCCGATTGGGAAGGACGCCCTGGCCGACACCATTCGATCAACTGAATGCGCCTCCATGGTGATCCATGTGCGTTGTGCATCACGGGAGGATCAGAAGGGGCTTGAATATGTCCACCCGATAGAAATCGAGGAAGACGGAAACAAATACTACTTCTTTCACAACGGCTACGCGCCCGATGTCCATTCTCTGGTCGGCAGGAGTGAAAATGGATGGGACAGTGAGGACCTGATGGCGTGGCTCAGGCCGTCGCTCTTCGCAAAGTTCAGTCAATCCGCACTACGAGGGCGGCTGACGCTGCTGCCGGCGTCAACGGTGGCTGCGAATTGCCTGTGCTTCGGACCGGAAGGAATTACCGTTGCCAACTGGTTCTCCCAGGATATCGGGTACCCGCAGTATTATACGATGCATTTTCTTCAAGGCACTGACGTCAAGATCATAGCGTCTGAGCAAATCCGCTATCATGATGGAATTGATGCTTGGCGTCCTCTCGGAAATGGCACAATTATTCAAATCCCTCACGCGAGGATCTAGCTGCAATTTCTCGCATCCGCTGCTTGAGATTGTTCGAGGCTTTTCTTGAGTAGGGCTAGGGCTATGCGTTGATCAGATTTGATTCCTAGATTTAGGTGTTTGGGTTGCTCCTTGGGTGATTTCAGTTGCGGCGATCTGAATTCCAGGTTCTACGGAAGAGGGATTCTGGATTGATTTTCGTATAACAGCTTCTCAAATAACGACAACTCAATGCACTCATTCAGCGTGCTTTATGGATCGGCGTCCAGATCGGTCCTGAAATACGATACCTATCACTCATTCGATGCGAAAGACATTCTGCATCCCACGGCACGTCTCTTCCGGCAACCGTCGCCAGACGATTGGGATGAGGTTGTGCGTCGCGTCGCCCAGGAACTGCGAGCCACGTGGCCAATCTAACCCATTGCAACAAGACGGCTCAGTTTCTCAGAAAGGCCCATTTCAAGATCAGCCGAGCCTGAGTTTATTCAGCAAGCTCAAAGGGCTTGTCATATAATCTGTCCATTGTTCCATGCCTAATGGGCAGTTCAGCCGTGAACCGCGAGTAGCGGTAGTGCGGCTCTACTTCCCTGGAGTGAGAAATGCGGACAGAAAGTCGGAACCATTGGCTCTTGCTGCGGGGCATGAGTTGCCTCGGCGCGGGTCTGGCGCTCAGCTTGGCCTCTTACTCCCAAACTCCCCAGCCAGCGCCGAATGCCAATCCGGACTACTCCAAAGAGGCCTTCGTGATCGAGAAGGACCTCAGCAGGATCACCTTTGAGAACGACGGCACGAACACTCGCGAATCGACCAGCCGCATCCGCATTCAGTCTGACGCCGGTGTGCAGCAGTACAGCGTGCTGACGGCCGCATATGCAAAAGCCGAGCAATCGGTGGACTTCGATTATGTCCGGGTGGTAAAGCCAGACGGCGCAATTGTGGTCACGCCACTGGACGATATTCAGGACATGCCTTCTGAGGTCTCGCGCTTGGCGCCTCTCTACAGCGACTCGCGAGAGAAACACATCCCCGTCAAAGGGCTGGCTCCTGGGGATGTGCTGGAGTTCAGCGAACGTTGGCGCACCACAAGTCCGCTCGCACCCGGCCAATTCTGGCTGGTTCACGACTTTACACGCGACGCGATCGTCCTTGACGAAGAGCTTCAAGTCAGCGTTCCGCGCACACGGCCACTGAAGTGGAAGAGCGCGGGAGCAACTCCCGTGATGAGTCAGGAAGGCGACCGCCGAGTCTTCAGTTGGAAGAGATCGCAATTAGAGCGTAAATCCGCCGAAGAGGAGAAGAAGGATCAAGAGGAAAAGGTCTACGAGGCCAGCCGAGGCATGCTGCCGCCTCCAGACATACAGCTCTCTACGTTTCAAAGTTGGGAGGAAGTTGGCAACTGGTACAACGCCCTGCAAATGGAGCGAGTTAAGCCGACACCTGAGATTCGCGCGAAAGCGGAAGAACTCACCAAGGATGCCAAAGACGACAACGCCAAACTGCAAGCGATCTACAACTACGTGAGCACGCAGTTCCACTACATAGGAGTTGATTTCGGGATTGGACGTTACCAGCCTCACAGCGCCGGTGAAGTGCTGGCCAACGGGTACGGCGACTGCAAAGATAAGCACACATTGCTGGCAGCGCTGCTGGCGGCGACGGGAATCAAGGCCTTCCCGGTACTCATCAATAGCGTGCGCGCCCTGGACCCGGATGTTCCCTCGCCGGCCCAGTTCGATCATGTCATCGGCGCCGCCCCACAAGGGAGCGGCTACCTGTGGCTCGACACAACTCCCGGGGTTGCCCCGTTCGCATACCTGCTCAGTCCGTTGCGCGACAAACAAGCTTTGCTGGTAAGTTCCGACAGACCCCCTTCTCTTAACACGACACCAAAAGATCCTCCGGGCCAACCCACCGAACATTTCGTCATTCATGCCAAATTGAGCGATACCGGGACGCTGGAAGGAAAAGTCGACCAGGAGGTCAGCGGCAACGACGCTGAAGTAATTGTGCGCATGGCGTTTCGCCGCCTTCCACTGCCGAAGTGGAAGGACCTCGTACAGCAAATCTCTTATGCGACGGGTTTCGCGGGCGATGTGAGTGGAGTGACGGCGGGGTCACCAGAAAAGACCCAAGAGCCCTTTCACTTCTCCTACACCTATACGCGAAAGGATTTTCCGGACTGGTCCAACCGCAGGGTAGCCTGTGCAACCCCACCGTTTCAGATGCCGGACACCGATAGCAAACCTTCCCATCCCGTTTGGCTCGGATCCCCGGAGAAGATGCATTTTGAATCCCACATTGAGTTGCCGAAAGGCTACTCGCCGGAACTCCCTGCCGAGATCGACCTAAAAGAGAATTTCGCCGAGTATCACTCTTCGTACTCTTTGAAGGATGGCGTCCTTACCGCCGACCGGACTCTTAATGTGAAATTGCACGAGGTGCCGGTGGACAACTACGAAACGTACAAGAAGTTCGCCAAAGCTGTCGCCAACGACTATGGCCTTTACGTGGCATTGCATACCGGCGACGCCTCCCCGACCTCATACCAGGAAGCAATCTGGGAGCTTCCCTACAGCGACACAGCGGAGGCCAGTCGCGCTTACGACGACGCCAGGCAGGCCTTTCAACGGAACGATCAGGCCGCCGAGATCGAGTCACTCAAGAAAGCGATTCAGATCGATCCAACCTTTACGCGCGCCTGGCTGTGGCTTGGGGAGATCTACAAGGCCGCAGGCCAGCGGGATTTGGCCCTCGAGTCTTATCGCAAGGCGATTGACGTCGATCCGCATCAACTGGTGAGTTATAAAGCGCTTGGCTATACACTGATGAGCCTGCGGAAGCTCGAAGAGGCCGTTCCGGTATGGCAGGAACTCATCAAGCTCTCGCCCGGCAATCTCGAAGGCGTCAATGCGCTGGGATATACGCTCTTGAATCTCAAACGATACAGCGAGGTTGTTGAAGTTGCCGAAGGTGCGCTTCAGGTTCACCCGGACAACGCCAACTTATACGCCATGCTTGGAAACTCCTACACGTCGCTCGCGGATGACGATAAGGCGACCGCTGCATTCAAGAAGGCAGTGGAGATTGATCCACGCCCCTCGATGTTGAACGCCGTTGCTTACACTATGGCTGAGGCCGACAAGAATCTTCCACTTTCCCTGGGGTACGCGCAGAAGGCCGTGAAAGAAGAGGAAGAAGCTTCGGCAAGTGTGACGCTTTCCAGCTTGAAGCTGGATGACCTCGCACGGATGTCTCGCCTTTCGGCTTACTGGGATACGCTGGGCTGGGTATATTTCAAAATGGGTAGTCTCGATGAGGCTGACAAGTATGTCGGCGCCGCCGTGCGACTCTCAGAAAATAAGACGCAAAAAGATCATTTGGTGGAGATTGGCGGGAAGTCTAGCCCGCATTTGAAGAATCGCCTGGACGACAGTGGCGAACAGCGGAGCACAAAACTAAGCCGCTTGGTTCCGGGCACGGCGAGCGCCGATTTCTTTGTGCTTTTGACTCGCGCTCCCGGGACATCGGACGGAAGAATCGAGGAAGTCAAATTCATTAAAGGATCGGATGAATTGAAGTCGGCCGGTGAAAAGCTAAAGTTGGCAAAATTCAATTCGGCCTTTCCTGACGACGGCCCAACGCGGCTGGTGCGGCGGGGAATCCTCGGCTGCTACTCCTACACAGGATGCTCGTTCATCTTGCTGTATGCCAATGACGTCCGCGCCCTGAATTGACTTCTGTCAGCGAGGTCTACAGAGCGAATCGTGAAGCGGGATTTGTCCTGACAAGCCGGCAAGGCGACTGGAATCTCATGCCCTCCCGCCGGGCTGGGGTCCGAGGAGGCTCCCAGAGCCTTCGGCGTTTGTCGCTCCAATCATATTCGGTCGATTCCAACTGCTTCGGTCGATTCCAACTGCGCAGAGCGTTTCTTGTTTCGCGGCGACGAGCATGAGCAAATGGCTATATCTGCGTCGGCCGCGATCTCGAAACCAGTAAACGCAAAGTACCTCGGCAAATCGATTCGCGTCGACCAGCGTGACGCTCATATGCACCTGAACCGCATGCTCTCTGAACTGGACCTCGGTCAAAAATCTGTTCCTCTCGGCAGACCCTTGGCCAATATCTCGATCGATGACTCGACATCTGTGCCCGGCCGCGGTTGCGAGCGAAGGGCTTCCGCGACTCCTTGATTTTGCTCGTAGGTAAGTCCGTCCGAGAAAGGGGGCCAAATCATCCGTCGATGATCGTTTTACTTCACCCTCGGCGAGTGATAGGATGGCGGGGTCTCCCAGCGGGCTTTGCTCTTTGTCGACGGTTTCCGCGGCCTTCGATGGATCTTGTGGACGATCGGTTCTTTACGGAGGTAACTGGATCGATGAAGAGTGCAGTCGTGCTTACTGTAGTGCTGGGCCTGTGCCTGGCAATACCTGCCTTTGGCAGCGATCAGGCCGCGCAAGCGGGTTCCATTACGAGCGTGACCCTCACGCCGTCCTCGGTGACGCTCATGCCGGGCGAGAGCAAGCAGTTTACGGCGACAGTCACCGGCGCGGGCGAGTTCTCCAAGCCGCTGAAGTGGACGGTGAACGAGGTTGTGGGTGGCAACAGCGCGGTCGGCAAGATCAGCGATACCGGCTTGTACGTCACACCCTTTCCGGCACCGGCCTCGGTGACGGTGAAGGTGGTCAGCCTGGTGGACGCGAACAGGTTCGCAACCGCAACGATCACGCTGGTGGCGCCGCCGCTGGCTGCTGGTTCGGCGCTGGCAGTGGATGCCGGCGCGCCCACGCATGCAATCGATCCGATGATCTATGGCGCAAACTCCTATGACCTGGATCCAGTTACGCTGAAGTTGGCTCGGTTTGGCTCGGACCGTTGGGGAGGAAACTCCACCACGCGCTACAACTACAAGCTCAACATCACCAATGCGGGCTTTGACTGGTTCTTTGAGAACAAAGCCAACGCCAGCCAGAACCATCCTGAGTTCGGCGACTTTAACGACCAGTTCATGCTGGACAAGGCCTCCGGGGCCAAAACGATCTGCACTGTGCCGGTGATCGGATGGGTAGCCAGGACACGCGACAATTCGTGCAGCTTCTCAGTCGCGAAATATGGCCAGCAGGGTAAGACCGATCCGCAGCTGCCCGACTGCGGTAACGGCCTCCGTCCGGACAAGACAAAGATCACCAACAATGATCCCAACGACAGCAACATGCCCATCACCGAGGTTTGGGTTGGCGACTGGGTGAAGTTTCTGGTGCAGAAGTTCGGCAATGCTGCCAGCGGTGGAGTTTCGGTGTACGCGCTGGACAACGAGCCGATCTGGTGGGATATGAACCATCGCGATGTGCATCCGCTGCCCTTTACCTACGATGAGGTGACTAACAACGGACTTAAGATCGCCAAGGCCATAAAGGATGCCGACCCGACGGCCGAAGTAACCGGGCCGGTGCTCGACTTCTGGCCCTCGTACTTCTACTCCGGCAAGGACATCGAGCTCGGCTGGGCAACGGCGCCGAACAACGTTTTCAACGGGAATGCGCTGGACCGCAAGGCTCACGGCGATTTACCGTTCCTCGAATACTACCTGCGGCAGTTCAAGGCGGCGCAGGATGCCGATCCGCAGCATCGCCGCCTCCTCGATTATCTCGACCTGCACACGTACTTTGTGGCGAACAACGCCGGCTTCAAGCCGGCGGGCACAACGGATTCGCAGCGGGCAACGATCAACTCGACGCGCGCCTTCTGGGACCCGACCTACACGGATCCGACGCTGACCGATCCAGACGACGCCAGCAAGACTCCCAAGCCGCTGGCGCCTCAGATCATCCGTCGAATGAAGTTGTGGATCGAGGCCAACTATCCCGGCACCAGGACGGCCATTACGGAATACAACTGGGGCGCGCAAGAGCACATCAGCGGAGCCGTCGCGCAGGCGGACATCCTGGGCATCTTCGGCCGCGAAGGACTGGATGTGGGCACCGTTTGGGGACCTCCGGATTCCAAGACGCAACTGCCGGGCATGATGGCCTTCAAAATCTTCCGCAACTATGACAACGCCGGCGGCGAGTTCGGCGATATGAGCCTGAAGGCAACCTCGGACGACCAGGCAAAGCTCTCGATCTACGCAGCGCAGCGCAGGGACAACGTGGTCACGGTGATAGTGATCAACAAGAGTTTTGGGGACCTGAAGAGTGACGTTGTGCTGGCCCATCTAAGGGCGCACAAGGCCAGGGTCTATCGGTACAGCAATGCGGACCTGTCGGCCATCAGGGCGCTGCGGAATGTGGCAGTAAAAGCCAAGGCAGGCACCAGGCGCATCAAGCATGTAACCTTCCCGGCGATGTCGATCACGCTGTTCGTGATGCCGGAGAAGTAGTGGGAGTCAGAACGTCACGTCTGGAGTCGCGATGAATCGCCTCATTACCGCCATTTTCTGTTGGCTGTTCTTCTTGCTCACCGCCCCGGCGCAGGTGCCTCCCAGCGACCTGGTCGATGACACCACGCCAATCTTCAACGCCTCGCAGTACGGGGTGAAGTATCCCGAGAGGTTCGTCCTCATGCAGAACCGCATGGGGATCCGCATCGAGTACGTCATCGATCGCGGAAGGATGCAGCTCTGGATCTCGCCCCAGGCCGGCAAGTCCATGAGCTACCGCGACCGCAACTTCTCCAACCGCGACGACCACTCCGATGTCTTCGAGCGCATTGTCTTCCCCGATCTCGCCGCCGCGGATTTCATTGGCTGCGACTACGATCCCTTCCACTCCGTGCTGCGCTACAAGGGACAGTCGCTGCACATCGCGCAGGTCTACGACCAGCCCGTCGTGCTGCTCTGGCTTGAGAAGGATGGCGTGGTCGATTTCAAGAGCGCCAAGGAAGACCACGTCGTCGAGCGCACGCCCAAGGTCTTCCACGTCAGTCATCCCGATCGAGGATACGTCTTCGACCACGTCGTCCTGCTCGGCCCTGGCAACGGTGTCCTGCAGCATCAGCACGCGCTCGATGAAGGCCGACCCACCTACGCTCGCGCTCACCTGAAGGCCGGACAGCCCATCGCCATCGCCGCTGAATTGCAGAAGGAGCAGATCCGCGGCGTGGCCTCGCGCGTCCTGGCCGAAGGCATCGACGCCACCCTCGCTACCAACGAGCGCAAGATCGCCGCCGCGCTCGACACCGGACGCTTCCGGCTCAAGGGCCGTCCGGAGATGCAGAAGCTGCTCGATCTCAATCGGCGCATCGCGCTCTCCATGCAGGATGAGCACGGCTTCATGCGCTCCACCAGCCAGTTCATCTACTACCTGCTCTGGTTCCGCGACGGCGGCAAGAACACCGCGCATCTGGCGCAATCGGGATGGCTGCGCCCGGCGCAGTGGCAGACGCAGTTTGCCTTGCTCAACCCCAACACCAGCGCCGATGAGCCAACCGGACGCTTCTTCGGGCAACTGATGGCAGGTCCCATCACCAAGCGCGAAGAGGACGGACTCTTCTACGTCGTCTGGCCGGCCTTTCTCTATTGGAGCGCCACCGGCGACGACACGTTTACCAAGGGCGAGTACGTCAAGTCCATGGAAGACGGGATGGACTGGCTCGAACGCTACACCTTCGACCAGCGCCGCGGACTGTTCTTCCGCTACTACCACGGCGAATCCACCATGAGCGGGAGTTACGACGACGCCTACGATGCAGCCACCGGCGCAGCCGAGGTTCCGCAGAACTCCCTCTACGAAGGCCGCCTCATCCGCAAGAGCTACGACATTTACATCAACAGCATCAACCTCGCCTGCTACTACATGATGTCGGCGATGGAGAGTGGCGAGAAGGCCGACCTCTACCTGAAGAAAGCCAGGGCGCTCGAGCAACACATGGAGCCGTTCTACAAGACTCCCAACCCGCTGCCCGACTACGGCGAACTCATCACCGACAAGGGCGAAGTCGTCGAGGCCAAGCCCTTCGGGATGGACGAGGGCGACTACCAGTGGAGCCTGTCGTTGCCCATGTTCCAGCCCTTCGAGCCGAAGAACTTCCGCCGCTATCAGGAGTCGCTGGTTCAGGACTTGAAGAGCAAGCCTAGCGACATGTTCATCTCAGCTTACGCCGCCGTGCTCACTGCACTCGACACCGAACTCCACAACGAAGACGAAGTGATGGCTGCGCTCGACTACCTCGTGCCGCAGTGCGCGCGTCCGGGCAAGTACCTGCCCATGCCTGGCACCATCCCAGAGATCGTGGACATGACCGACGGAGACATGTATCACGATGTCCGGCCCATTGTCTTCTCGATCGCGCCATGGCTGTCGGCGGTCACCAACCTCGGGTTGCGCCGCCTGCCCTTCGGCGTCGCCGTTCGCGGCACACGCTATCTCGAAGGCATCGATCATTATGAATATGGTGGAGGCCTGCTCGACATCACCTACCGCGGCCAGGGAACCATCTCCCGCGTCCTGGTCAACGGCCAGCCGCTTGAAGGCACTTTGCAGATTCCCGAGAACCGCATCGTCAAGGGCGTGAACAAGATTGAAGTAGAGATGACACCCGACGCCAGGTCCACTGCTCCACTAACTGGGTCGAGCCTCAACGCCCGGCTCATCGCGAGCAGCGTCCGCCTCGAGTCGGTTGAAGGCACGCGGTACCAGGTTCGAGCCTACGGACAGAACACGCTTACATTCAAGGGACTGCCCATGCCGGTCGAGGTCACTACGGCTGACGGCGAACCCGTGGCGCTCCGGACCGAGACCGACGGCGACATCTCGTGGTTCGAGTTCGAGGGTCGCGGCCAATTCGTCGTGACCCTTGGAGGCAAGTGAAAGGCGAATCCCCGCGCTCTTCCTGACAAGAGACAGGGATTCCTTCTCTCACGCTCAGTGCGCCGCGGCGGCGAGGGCTAGGTCCAGTTCCAACACGCTGAGTGTGGCATGCTTTTGTTGGGGTATTCGGTCCGCGTCCGTCCCGGAAAGCCGGCATGGCGCCAGTATTCCGGAAGCGGGGGCCGGATAGCACGGACAGCGAATTGGCCTGCTGGTGGTTGGCTTCGCGTTCTTCGGTCACATGGCCCGCAGGCCACTGCACTCATCTGTGCTGCTCCGTCGTGTATCCTCATTTCTTGCAAATGTCAGCAATGGACAGGGAGGCGTCATGGCACCAGTGTTGGCCCGATGCGGGCGTATGAAGCAGACCGTTGGCGAGAGTTGCCGCAAGATTGCTTCTGAGTTCTGCCGAATCATAAAACTCGCCTATTTGTTGCCACTCGTTGGCCCGGTCGTATTCGCCCAACCGGCGCCTCCCGTGCAACAACTCGTGTTTCGTCCTTACCACGCAAGCGGCCTGTACGATGTTGGCGATACGGTCGGCTGGATTGTCTCGCCAGGTCCTGCAGTGCCGACCTATGCCTATAAATGGACCGTCCGACGCAACAACAAAGACATCCTGAAAGAAGGCAAGCTCGATCTAAGCTCGGGGAAAGACAGAATTGAATTCGTTGGCGAGCAGCCCGAGATGATCTATGTCGCTATCGAACCCTACGCAAGCCTCACGGCCGACAATGTGGTGAAAGGTGGTGGAGCATCGGCTACAACGAACGCCGGCCCGGCCGCCACACCCGCGTTCGTCGGTGGCAACACGGGCCGTAACAATGGCCTCTATGCCGTTGGAGCCGCCGTCGCCCCAGGCAGACTCGGACTCTCCACAGCGCGGCCGCCCGACTTTGATGCATTCTGGGACGCAAAACTGGCGGCGCAAGCCCAGGTCGCCATTAACCCGAGCGTTACACCGATCCAGTCCGACATCCCTGGCATCGAGGAGAGTGTGTTTACTCTCGACGCCTTGGGATCGAAGGTACACGGGTATGTTGCGAAGCCCGCAAGGCAAGGACGATTCCCCGCGATCATTCAACTTCAATATGCCGGGATTTATGCGCTGGATCCTCACTGGGCTGCGCAACGCGCCTCAGATGGCTGGCTGGTGATCAATGTCGACGCACACGACAAGCTTCCATCTGACCCTTCTGGAGACGTTCCCAAGTCCTATGTCGCAGTGGGCAACACCGACCGCGAGAAATCGTACTTTCTCGACATGTACCTGCGCGATTCGCGTGCTCTCGATTACCTGCTCACGCGGCCGGACTGGGACGGGAAAACAATCGTGTTGACAGGAGGAAGCCAAGGAGGCCAGCAGAGTTTCGCCCTCGCGGGTCTGCGCCCAGAGAAGATCACGACGGTGCTGGTCTGCGTTCCTGCAGGCGCGGATACAAACGGCGATCTGCACGGCCGCAAGAGCGGCTTTCCCAATTGGCCTTCAGACAATCCTGAGGCGATGGAGACCGCCCTCTATTTCGATCCCGTCAACTTCGCCTCGCGCATCAAGGCTCCGGTGATGGCAGGCCTTGGGTTCATCGATACCGTTTCTCCGCCCGCTGGAATTTGGACGGCCCTGAACCAAATTCAGGGCGGCACGGAACCACTGCCGTTGATCGAATCGGAACACGACAACTTCACGCCTGACAAAGGGAGAGCTTGCCCGGCGCGGACGCAGCAAATACTGGATAGCCTTCGCACAGGAGCGAAATACTACCCCACGGTCCTGAAGTAATCTGCTGCGCGCAGCGTACCGCGAACATGGACGCGCAGAATGGCTTCAGATGATCACGGCGCTAACACACCTGCGTCGGCGCGTGCTGGAAGCGCAAAAATGCGCGGTTCCAACTGAAGCTGTAACAAGCACAGCTTCAGTTGGACGCTGCGGCGTTTATTTGGCCGAATCCAGGAGCGAACCTCTGAAAGCCTACCCTTTTGATTGCTCTGGACGAGGTTTATTGATATCAATTGCCTTTCCAAGGCTTATAGTGGAGAGATTCTCATTCTGTGTATTTTTCTCTCCCGGCCCGTTCCTTGGAGAAGGGGGGGCACTGGAAAGAGGGATGAATCTTTGTTAGAGCGTCGGCTCGGTTGAGAATGGATGCATCATAGGTTAAGGTGAAGATTATTAATGGGGTCACACGCGATGCCTGACCCAACGCGGATCTGGCGTGTCATCGTTTCCGTCCTGTTGATCGTGCTGGTATTGACGACCACGATGGGAATGGTGTGGCACCACCATGACCAGTGCACGGCGGGCAACTGCACGCTTTGCCACATGGTAATCCCGCCCCCGGCGGCAGTGATCGGGGCCATCGGATTGGTCCCGGCCACGGCGGAATGCGCGGTCCGGGAAAATGGCTTCGTTTCGGAATGCAGGGTGAACGAAAAGCCGCCCCGCGCCCCTCCTGTATAGCCCATCCCCCCACGTCGTGCCATTGCGGCACATTCATTGGCTATTTCTTCCATTCAGGAGTTGGAGCGCCCATGCGTTCGACTACCCATCTAATTTGCACACTCGTGCTTTCGTCTTCGATCACGGGGTCTGCGATTGCATCGGCGCAGCCCGCTCAGTCCCCGCCACAGGGCGGCCAGGCGCAGGCGGCCAGCCAGTTGGCGCAGAGGCCCGGCGCGCAGTTGATCACGCTGGATCAGGCGATCCAGATGGCCCTTGAGCACAATCACAATCTGCTGGCGGCGCGGACCACAATCCAGCAAAACGAGGCTCAAGAGATCACCGCCAACCTGCGGCCGGATCCGGTGCTTCTGGGCGACACGCAGTTTCTGCCTATCTTCCAGCCAAGTAACTTCAGCGCCGACTACATGGACAATACGGCGCAATTCGATGTAGGCATGAGCTACCTGTTCGAACGTGGAAAGAAGCGGCAGCACCGGCTGCAGGCGGCGAAGGACCAGACGGGCGTGACGCGGTGGCAGGTGGCCGACAACGAACGCACGCTCACGTTCACCGTGGCCACGGATTTCATCAACGTGGAACTGGCCGAGTCGACGCTGGAGCTTGCCAACAAGAACCTGACCAGCTTTCAGGAGACGGTGGACATTACCGAGGCGCGCTACAAGGCGGGCAATATTGGTCTAGACGATTTTCTGAAGATGAAGCTGCAAATGCTGCAGTTCCAGACCGATGTGGCCCAGGCCAAGCTGGCGCGGGTGCAGGGGCTTTCGGATCTGCGGCAGTTGCTGGGATACGAGCAAGTGAGCGCGGACTACGACGTGGCCGGGAGCTTCGACTATCAGCCGATGAAGGGCGGGCTCGAAGATATGCAGGCGGCGGCGCTGAAGAGCCGGCCGGACCTCCAGGCGGCGCAGCAAGGGATAGCAGCGGCAAACAGCGCGTTCAACCTGCAAAAGGCAATCGGCAAACGGGACGTGACCGGGCAGATCAACTACACGCACATTGGCTATTTGAATGACGTTTCAATTTTTGGATCGATGCAGTTGCCGATCTTCGATCGCAACCAGGGCGAGATCAAGCGGGCCGGGTATGCGATTACGCAGGCCCAGGAGCAGCAACTGTACGCGAACGGGCAGGTGCTGACCGATGTCAGGGACGCGTACGAGGGCTGGCGGGCGAACAACGAAGTTGTCGGGCTGTACCGCTCAGGCTATCTCGACGATGCGCAGCAATCCCTCGACATTACGGATTACGCGTACAAGCGCGGAGCGGCCAGCCTGCTGGATTTTCTGGATGCAGAACGGAGTTTTCGCGCAACGCAACTCGGCTACCGACAGGCGCTGGCATCGTACCTGCAGGCGCTGGAGCAGCTTCGCGAGGCGGTAGGAACCAGGAGCTTACCATGAGACACGCACAGATGATGAGCTGGGCTCGCCGTAAGTGGAGCGTGTGGCCTCTACTACTTGCGCTGCCGGCATTGGCCGGCTGCCACCCCAACGACAATGCAAGCGGAATGACTTCGTTTTCGTCGAAGGCATCGCCGTCGGCGACGCCGCAGTTGTTCACCATTCCCGCGGAACAGATGAGCCACGTGCAACTGGCGACGATATCCCCCGGCACGATGACGAACACACTGCGGTTGACGGGCGCGGTGGCATACAACGCATTCAAGACGACGCCGGTGATTACGCAGGTGGGCGGGCCGGTGAGCCGGATCATGGTGGTCC
>Ga0182014_10001336_pt1 | contig 33087 bp, 29 predicted proteins | sample 612S2DmetaG_FD_120489 | JGI IMG/M metagenome (GOLD analysis project Ga0182014, IMG submission 120489) | Permafrost microbial communities from Stordalen Mire, Sweden - 612S2D metaG | ecosystem: Environmental > Terrestrial > Soil > Wetlands > Permafrost | place: Sweden: Stordalen | collected... | reverse complement strand
GCGGCGGTTGAAACATGGCGGCAGGCCGCGCCTGAATGCGCGCGGTAGCCCGGCCAGCCCGCACAACATGCGGAAAACATATATAGTTCAGTAAGTTAAATGTGTTTTATGGCGGAGAGGGTGTCCGCTTCCGTCTAACTCCCACGCATTCGCCGGTGTCAATTTGCACCGGAAATATTGGCTGAAACCCTCAATATATCACGCCAGCGAGTTCGCACGAATAAGTGAGTGTTCGGCGACAATGGATGGTGCAAAGGATGGTTCAATGGTATAGGATCAATCACTTTAATGGAGGCAACCTTGGCGAGACAAGAGAAGCGCCTGTCTGCCTTGGCCGTTACCAAGGTCACGAAGCCTGGCATGTATGCTGACGGCCTTGGGCTGTATCTTCGCGTTGGGCCAACCGGGGCCAAATCCTGGGTTTTCCGTTACCGCGTAGGTAATGGCCGCCGAGACATGGGGCTTGGTCCTTTACATACTGTCACTTTGGCCGATGCTCGCGTCAAGGCAGCGGAGTGCCGAAGGCAGCGTCTCGACAATAGCGACCCGCTACAGGTTCGCGAGGCAGCACTTCTGGCGGCAAGGCTCGAAGACGCAAAGGCCATGACATTTCAAAATTGCGCGGAAGCATACATCTTAGCCCACGCATCCGGTTGGCGAAATGCAAAGCATGCCGATCAATGGCGAAACACATTATCGTCGTATGCCTACCCCGTTTTCGTTGATTTTCCCGTACAAGCGGTCGATACTGCCTTAATTATGAAGGTCTTAGAGCCGATTTGGGCGACAAAAACCGAGACGGCCAGCCGGCTTCGCGGGCGCATTGAATGCGTCCTCGATTGGGCGACCGTTCGGGAGTTCCGTCGCGGCGAAAACCCTGCGAGATGGCGGGGTCACCTGGAAAACCTCCTGCCGAAGCGGCAGAAGGTTCAAAAGGTGGAGCACCATTCCGCCCTTCCCTACGGCGAAATCGGGGCCTTCATGTCCATCTTGCGTGCCCAGGATGGCGCCGCGGCTCGGGCGTTCGAATTCCTCATTCTTACGGCCACAAGAACCAGCGAAACCATTGGTGCGACTTGGGGTGAGGTAGACTTCAGTGCCAAAGTTTGGACCATTCCCGCATCCCGCATCAAGGCCGGAAAGGAACATCGTGTGCCATTGTCGCCGGCTGTTCTGTCAATTTTGGAGACGATGAAAAATGAAGGCTCAACGAATCACGTCTTTCCTGGTGGACGAGGTCGTGCCGGCTTATCGAATATGGCTATGCTCAAGCTGTTGGAACGGATGGGAAGAAGCGACCTCACCGTGCATGGTTTCCGTTCGACGTTTCGAGACTGGGTGTCAGAGCGGACGAATTTTCCTCGCGAGGTTGCTGAGATGGCTCTGGCTCATGCGATCAGCGACAAGGTGGAGGCTGCATATCGAAGAGGTGATTTGTTCGAAAAGCGCCGAAAATTAATGGAAATATGGTCGACATACTGCGGCACTTCACAGCCAAAGCCCGAAGCATCTCAAAACATTAAGGTGATTTGGTGAAAAAGATACCGCTCAACTACGATCGGAATGTTATCGCAGTCACGCTATCTGATCCTCAATGGAACAGCTTATTTGGCATTGCATCGGCGGCCGGCGTGGACATGAATCACGAGACGAAGGAAGAAATTGAGAGAGCAATGTCTGAATTTTTATCAGATACCTTCAACTATCAAACGGCGATAAATCCCGCCAAATTTACCAAGCCATTCACAAAAATAATAACTCTGACTGATGGCCTGATGTCGGTCCTCGAGGATAATTTTTTTCCTTTAGATCCCAAAAACCGAGATCCTTTGTATAATGATATCATCTCTAGGAGAATGAAAAAAAAGCTTTTTCTTCGCAAGACTTTATCGACGAAAAGAGAGTTACAGGAAGTCAAAGATGGGGTCGAAGACGATGCGATTTCTGAAAATGAGTTGAAGCGACGCGTAACGACTGCATTGACGAATCAGATCTCAATTAGCGAACTGGAGACAGATGCCGAGTTAGATTATGTATTCAAGATAATTTATGAGCTAAATGCTCTGGCTAGAAAAATGGTTGAGAAATATCCTTCCGCCAAAGGCGAGCACGGAAATATTTTTTTGCATCCGTTTCTAAAGCGTATTATCGAAATTTATCAAGAGGCCGGCGGAAGAGGGCCTTATATTGAGGCGCAGGGGTTAGGCTTTACGAAGCAAATTATGACGTACGTAGCGGATTTTGCAAAAGATCACATCAGTCAGGATCAGGCGGCTAAACTTGCTCCGAGTAAAAATATGGAGCAACTAAAGGAGCAGATTAGCAAGGCTAGGAAACCCAAGCGTTTCTCTGAAACTGATAATTATCTGAGCATTATCGTGAAAACTCTTCTTGAACACCTAAAGCGTAATCGGACAGGAGGATAGGATCGGGCACCACACGTACACCGCCACGATCTCACACTTCAGCGCGTCCGGCTAATCTGTTTCCGCCGCTTTCGTATGCAAACAAACTTATGTCCATTACCGAGGTCATGGACTCTCGGCATCAGCAGGCTGCATTTCCGGTATACCGATGCGGCAGCAGATATCTGGGAAGGCCGTCGCTTCTCTGTGGCGCGCGACACAGGACAAATCGTCGATACGCTGATGATAGCTGTTCGGTCATTCAGGGTAAGGCCGACGCTTTCCTGGATCAGATCGCGGGGGCCTTCAAGTATTTGTCGGAACAAAAAGGGAACTTGCTTTACATACACCAAGTGCAGCTGTGAATTCGTGCTGCTAGGAAGCCTGATCGTCAACGTCGATCAAAGGATTCCAAATGCGCTCCCCACGAGACTATGGCCTACAAAAGGCCGCCTACACTGTAAGAGAAACGGAAAACCTGCTTTCCGTCAGCCACACCACTATCTACGAACTCATTAAAAACAATAGGTTGAAGGCTACCAAGCTCAGTTCAAAGACCCTTATTTTGTCTACCGACATAGTAGATTTTCTTTCCAGTCTCGAAGCATAAGAGAGGAAGAGCCATGCCTTACAACGCCAATTCGCCACCGCTCACCGCAATGGACGTCATCAATCTGGCTGCCTTTATCAATCTGCCCAAAGCCCTGGACTTGAAGGTCTTGGAAGTGGCTCCCCATAGGTCTTTCTCGCCCGCGGGTATCACCTATGATGCTTATGCTGTTGGTCCTCTCACCATTTATAGAAGTTGGCAGGACATGGGACTTTATGACGTTGCGCCTCAGCGCTCCCCTGGCTATTGGGCTGATGCCAACTCCGGTTGTGTCGGTTACGACATCATATCCCTTAAGCTGTATCTGGCGGGTATCATGCACCGGGATCATGGCCGCTTGCAAACGGGCCGTACGGCAGAATTTCTACGTGAAGCTGCCGCTCAATATCTGCCTGATGCATCAAAGAAAACGATTGCCGCCGACTTAGCCAAGCGCCTTGGCATCGATCTTTATGAGCCGTCAATCGAGCAACGCGCTGCATTTCGTGGATGGTCGCAGGTCGCCTGGGCGTCAGACTCAAGCCCAAGGCTTGGGCAGAATGAAAATGATGACGGTATCGGGCCATGGCCAAAATACCGTCCAGACCGCGTGCCATTTTTGGGAGCCCCGCATCGGGCATTTCAGATTCTGGATGCGAATGGGCGTTTGCAGCAGGTCATTGGCGAATGGCGCACGGCATGGGGAAAGCCCTTGCTCTTGTCGTTTACCCTTTGGAAAAATGACAAAGATCCGCTGCGCCAAATGTGGAGACTTGCAAGATCAGCCATCAAGACATGCCCTTACGGCCTGAGCTGGGCGTTACAACATCCGGACGCTACAGTCGTCATCGATGATGACCTATCAATCCTTGATAATGAAAACGCTTTGTTAATCAAACATCATGGCCCGAAACCGCCAATCATATTTGACGCTTGGCCAAGAGGTCTGAGCGGCATGACTCCAGCACACACCGACTGGACCGCATTACAAGGCAGAAAAATCGAAATTGCTGTTGAAGACGACCAGGCCTCCTTCACTAAAGCCTTTGAACTTCACGATGAGTTGCAGGCGGCAGGTGTCGGCAGCACAGAATTTGTCCTTCCGAAGGGCCTTTCGGGACCAAAAACCTTGGCGTCGACGGTAAACGGTTCGACCGATAAAGTCTCGGTTGATGTGCGGGGTGGCGTACTCCGCGGTATACGCGCTGATATTTCCGAATTCAGCAATATTTTTGAACAACGGTTCGGCTTTCCTCGAAAGGCGGGACGGCAAGACGATACTTCAAAAGTCTGGAGAATAGGTGACAATCTTATACAGAAACAAGCCAATTTGATTCTTGGACCCTGGCTAGAAAGCCGCACTGTTAATCTGATTTACTCTGCGGCAGGTTCAGGAAAGTCCTGGTTTGTTCTTCACGTTTTGTACAAGTTAGCAACGGGCGGTGCATTATGGGGACGATTTCATGCCCCGAAAAAATTGCGTTGTCTGTACCTTGCAGGCGAAACACCCGGCAAAATGTGCCAACGTCTGAGCGATATCCATGCGGCCATGAACGGCGCCGGCACCGATGTCGGCATCGTAGTGTACCCGCGTCTAAGAGAAAAATCTGAGAAATTGAACCTTGAACATCAAGAGAGTTGGGATAGGATCAAGGAATTCACAGACAATGCTGACGTGATCGCTATTGATCATCTTTCAGCTTTTACATCAAGCCACCACAACGTAGATGCCTGGTCAAGGCTTCATGCCCACCTTCGTCAGCTTACTCTACAAGGCAAAACAATTTTGCTGATCCATCATGCGGGCAAGAACGGAGAACAGCTTGGAACGGTCATGCGTGATGCCGATATCGACACAAAGGTTCGTATAAAGCGTAAACAAGGTGTCAAAAACGCCTCCATCATCGAATTCGAGAAGCATCGCGATGACGAAACCCTTGGAAAAGCTCTCCAGCCATTCACGCTCTATTACGAAAGGCTCCCCAATGACCTTCTCCACTGGTGGACCAAGGATATGGAACCATCTGAATCGCAGACCTGGGTATCCCACGCGGACGCAAATGTCTCCAATGCCCGCTCGGTGAACGAAGCTTTCATCGAAGCCAACTTCGAGGGGCGAGAGGCGGAAATCATCTGTTGCCTTGCCACTGAAATACTGAAGGGAAAATCGGGACTTAAGAGGGTGGAAATCGATCGCCATCTAGGTGTCTCTGAAGAAACCACGCGCTCTGTGTTTCGCAGTTTGGTTACAAAATGCAGCGTTATCGTTGAGGGTAATGGAAAAGCAACCAGATATGCTCTTTCTGAAGAGATCAGAAAATCGATTATCCAATAGCGATCTGCCCGTGGAATGATGCATCGGTCGCCAGATCGATGCATCATTCTCTTTTAAACCATAACCGAACGCAATTGACCCGAAAAGTCCTAGGCTGGCCGTCAATCGGTCGCGACCAATTGAGCGGTTTTAGGGTCATACGTATAACTTGTAATGGTGCCGTCCTTGATGCGTTCGATCGCCTCGTCGATGATAAAGAATGGCACTAGGAACCACTCTCTTGGAATCACAGGATTGCCGAAGCGGTCCCTGATTTCGACGTCCAGGCGCGCCGCGCCAAAAATGCGGTGGATCAGGTTCTCAAGTCGGGTCCGGTTGATGTTGTAGAGTTCGTAGGTAGCGACAACCTCCACGTCCGCCATGAGAAATGTGGGGTCGAGCCGCGCGTTGGCAATCCTGCGCTCGACATCCCCGCCGGTTACACCAATCTTGTGCAGAACCTCGCGATGCGCAGCGATCTCCGGCGCCGCAGATTTGCTGCGCAGCACATATACGATCCCGCTGGCTTCATCATCCTTATCATTCTGACCTGAAAAAAGCGGGCCAGCGGTTGGCTCCGTAATCCGCCGGCCTCCTTCATCTTTGTACAAGGCACGTTGCAAAGACCGCAGCAACAGGTCGCTTTCGGTGCCATTGGAGTAGACCACCCTCAGGCGGGCATCCGATTCGCCATTAGGCGCCTTGATCGATTCTCCAACCTCGGCAACATAGGCGGTTTGGCCACCGAGGATAAAAAACTGTCCCGCCTTGATCTCAGCCTTAGAAAACCCGGCATCCTTAACGAATTGGCGAGTTGTACGGACGCCGCCACTTAGATCGCTTTGCACTAGGTCGAACAGTGGCTTGAACCGCTCAAAATCCCCACAGCGTTGGCGGTTAGCAATCTCTTCAGCCGCGCGCTTTTCGGCGACCGAGCGCACGTGCTGAAGATTGCCTACATCCCCAGGTGCAGCAGCATCGCCGCCGCCTAGCTCTGCCAGCAGCTCGTCATCATCAAGCTCATCGACAGCCGCGCCCGCGCGCGCCGGTTCCCCGGTCAACAAACCCTGGTGGTCCAGCGGCGCCAACACGGCTCGGCAGTCTTCCTGCGACCGCAACCGGTCCAGGCGCACGGCATACAGCCGCTCGAAAATATCCCGGCCCTCACCGTGCTGTGGTACCTGGCCATGCTTGGCAACGAAGCGCTGAATTTCCTCGAAGCCCGCGATGATACGCTCCTCTTTCGCCGAGCGCCCACCCTTCCTATCGGGCTGGGCAAACTCGTCCAGTTCGGACCGGAGATCCTCGAGATCAAAATCACTCATAGCGACCCTCATCCTTGTAGCGGACAAACGCTGCGGCCCCCTCGGCGAGGTGCTTCTCCCAAGGGTCGGGCGAAGTGATCGAGGGGAGACGCCCCCGTTCACGCTTAAACTCGACCGCGCGTTTCGCGATGGCCTTGGCGTCCTCAGGCATAATCGTTGTCCGCTTGGCAGCAATCGCCGCCTTCACTTGCTTCAGGCTTTCCTCGCTCATCGTTTTTGCCAGGATGGCGTAGGCCTCGCCGAAGGGGTTGATGCGGTCGATCAGGTCGATATCCAGCTCCCGGACGTCCATTGCATATTTGCGAACGCCATCGACAAACGCCGTATGGGCGGCCTCCTCGACCAATCCGGCCCCTGCGGTTACCTCCTTGGCCTTTTGGGTCAAGTTCAGTGCTGCTACGGCATGTTGACGGACGGCCTCTTGATCCTCGGCGCCCAATGCCGGGTATCGATCCTTGATGATCTTCCCCATCCGGGCCTGGGTCAGTTCTTCCGGCACCAGCTCAGCGTCAAAAAGCCCGCGCTCGATGTTCCGCTTGTCCTGAACGAAGGCGGCAATCACCTCGTTCAGATCTTGCTTGCAGATGCGCTGCGCCTCTTCGCTCTTGGGCGACACCAGCCCTTTGATCTCAATCTCGAACTGACCGGTTGTCTCGCTGAAGCCAACATTGCACTTGTTCGGATCATACCCCGTTTCGCCATATTCAAAGCCTGGGGTGGGGCCGTTGGTGGTATTTTTCGGCTTGAACTCGAACTTGGGCGTCAAAACCTGTTCCATCAGCAGGCTGGCGGCAATCGCCTTCAGCGTGTCGTTGACGGCCTCGGTCACGACATCCTCTGCCGCCGCCGGCTCGGCGATCAGGTTGGTGAAGCGCGCCCGGCTCTTCCCCGGCGCATCTCGGGTGGCGCGGCCGATGATCTGCACGATCTCGGTCAGGCTCGACCGGTAGCCCACGGTCAGCGCGTGTTCACACCAAACCCAGTCAAAGCCTTCCTTAGCCATGCCCAGGGCGATGATGATGTCCACATGGTCGCGGTTGTGCTTCTGCGCCGGGTCCTTCAACGCAACCGCCACCCGCTCGCGCGTGGCGGCATCGTCGTCCACCAAGTCAGCTATCCGCAGGACGCGCCCCTCTTTGGTTTTGACCAGCTGGAACCCCGTCTCCGAGTCGCTGCCCTGCCAGCTGCCCAACTCTGTCATGATGTGTTCCACCTCCCTGATCTTATCCTTCGTGCTCTCGCGCGAGTTGACGCTGGGAATGTGAATGATGGTTTTCTCTTCCGGGTTCAGCACCTTCAAAATGTCGTCCGCATAGGACCCGGTGTAGAAGAAATAGCCAATATCTAGCTGCTTCAGGTACAAGTAGCCGTTGAGCTGCTCATAATAGGTGTAAACCACCGTATCGAATTTGGCTTCATCCTGCGGGGCCAGCACGGCCTCGGCATCGCCGCGGAAATAGGAGCCGGTCATCGCGACCACATGCACACGGTCGCGGGCGATGAGCTGACCTAAATAGGTGCCCAGCCTGTTGTCCGGGTTGGACGATACATGGTGGAACTCGTCCACCGCGATCAGCCGGCCATCAAAGACCTCCACGCCGAATCGCTCCACCGCAAAGCGGAAGGTGGCGTGCGTGCATACCAGCACCTTGTCGGGGCTGTTGAGGAATGCCTCAACCGACCCCACCTTGCCACCATTATCCGAGCCTGGTGCGTCGCACAGGTTCCATTGCGGCGCCACGATCCAGTCCGCCCAGAACCCGTACTGGCTAAGGGCCTCGCTATGGAAGCTCGCGCCGATCGACCGTTCGGGCACAACGACGATGGCCTGTTTGAGCCCCTGATTGTGCAGTTTATCCAGCGCGATGAACATCAGCGCCCGGCTTTTGCCCGAAGCCGGGGGCGATTTGATGAGCAGATATTGTTCACCCCGCTTCTCATAGGCGCGTTCCTGCATGGGCCGCATGCCCATGGCGTTGGCCTTGGTAGAGCTGCCGTTGCTGGCATAGGAGACCGAGACGGAGGGAACGGCTGAGGTCATTTTTGGTCCCCTTGGTCGCTGGTGGCAGTGAGCGGCTGATGGCTCTTCGCCGCCTCGATCAAAACGCGATCAAGAAAAGAAGCGCCGCCAAATTCACCACAACAATCTGATATTACTTGGCTTTCCATTTTGCCTCTCCGCTTCTGGCGCTCGAAAATCAAAACCCGATCAATACTTGGTCCAGGGTTACGCCCAGAACGGAACATAGCCAGCCCTCGGATGCTCGGGGTCCGCTGGCCGGATCAAATCAACCGCGAGAGCCTGCCGGATGACAGTCGACGCCTGCGCCTTATTCTGCGGATCAATCCCAAAGCGTTCACAAAGCGTCGAGTTCTTCATCCGCTGGCCACTGACGTATTTCAGCGAGGCATGCTGGTAGCAGGCACGAATCCGCTCCTCCGGCGTCATATCGGCAAAGCGCCGGGGGGCAAACAGTACGGCGCGCACGGCCTCACCCTCGGTTCGGAAGTCCGGTGGCGGCAGATGGTGCGACTCAACGGCAAAAAACACCTTGTCGATCCCCGTGCCTTGTTCTTCACACAGCTTCATGCGGCGCATCAGCGAAGCCAACGCCTCATTGCGTGAGCGCGGCGTTGAATCGAGAAACCGATCGGGACTTACCAACGGCTGTCCGGGATTGGTAATTTCCATACGGTCTTTGAACAGCTCCACCATTGGACCAGCGCCAGTAATCGTCATGTCCTGATGGATCAGGGCATTAGCAATCAGCTCACGGATAGCAATGGCGGGGTATAGCGGGCTCTCTTCCCGGAAAACCTTGCCGATATGCTCATTGCGTGGGAGCAGGCCGTCTATATATTCCACCAACCCCTTGAAGCCATTGGCGTAGCCCTTTTGGCCGTCTTGCCGATGGGTGACCATGCTGGCCCGGTTCAAGCCATCATAGGCGACGAATCGGACAGCCTTACGCGCCATCGAGGGCGAGAAATCGCTGAGGCGTTTGGCAAATAGGATCGCCCCGAGATTGGTGATATTCCAACGCCCACCGACATCCTTTTGCACCAGGCGGTCGGCCACAAGCTTCTCGAAGATGCCGTCGCGGTTATCCGGCAGGGGCTGGTACGTGAGGTCGAAATAGCTGGCGTAGTCCAGCCGCACCAAGGCCTCGTCACCCGTGAGAAACTGCGCGGCAACACCGGCCTCCCAGGCATAGGGCTGCAATTTCGCCCACAGCGCCCTTTGCCGCTCAGAATGATCCGCCAGCCTCGGCGTCGCGCTGCCGATCCGGATATAGGCCGTGCGCTCAAACTCGACCGGGCTGGTGGCGGCCGCGGGAATTTCCAGCATCACCAGCCTCGTTCCCCGATAATCGACGGTTTTGAACGAAAAGACGACGCTTGGCTGCAAGCGTTGGGCAAGCCAGAATTCAAGCGGTTGCCGCTCATGCACCTGGCTGGCGGGCTCAAAGCTGGTGCCCGTGGCCGCATGATCTTCGTCCCTTATTCCCCACAAAACAAAAGCAAAATGCTGGTCGGCGAGCCGGGCCGCGTTGGAGAGGGCGGAAATCAGCTTGCCGATCATCTGTGGGTCGGCGTTATTTTCCTTGAACTCAACCCATGACGCTTCCGCGGGCAAAAGCCGCAGATCGTCGATTTGCGCAAGGGTGCGGGCGTGAGTCTGTGACATGTCCCCCTCGCTCATTTTGTCCTGCCTTTCTTTTGGTTGTGCGGCCCACTGGCGGCGGTCATCTTGGTGTAGAGGTCAAAGAGCTTTTCAAGTCGCTCGGTGTCGTTTTTGAATCGGCGGCCGACATAGATGCGCTCCAGCACCTCGTCATTGCGCTCGTGCGCCGCACGCAAATCGGCAGGCATATTGGAAATACCATCCTTTACCTCATACAACTCAGCGATGGTCGCCGGGAAATGAGCCTCGCGGGCGAGAAGAATATCCTCGGCGCAGCGAGTGAGGTCGGCTTTGTTCTTCTCAGTGAGCGTGGGCACGGGAAACGTGTTCCAGCCAAGAACATTAGAATACCGATAACGAGTTTCAAGTTGACCGCAAATTGTTGCGATCCACATCAAGTGCGCCCGAGAGGCAATCAATGCCAAGTGCCACAGTGGGGCGTCAAACATTGCGAAGGCCTCGCTCGAAACGATGTTTCCTGCGTCAAGCAAACCTGCGGGAAGATAAGGCCGTGACTCAGACGACGTTCGAGGCATAATGATGATGTGTGTTCGAGCGCTCCGCATTTCACGCATTTGGTGGGATCGAGCGGCCATAGCTCGCCCACCGCCATCGGTGCTCTTCAGTCGCATTACCCTAACGGCATCAATGCGACCTTTTATGCCAGGCATCTGTGTCGCTTGCTTTAATTCACTATCCTCAATCCAAAGGCAATATCGTTCTAAATTGCTGATAAACTCTTTCGAGCCATAAATGCGGCGGATAAGTTGTCGGCGCTGCAAAGCGGTCAAATTTAGAAGCTCTACATCTTCTTTAGAGAGAAGTAGATTTCCTCCATCATAAGGCATGTTGCCAAGGTCCATTAATGACAGGTCACAGAGAGGAGACGAACGCTTCTCAACGAGAACATCTGCTCCACCAACCAGATAGGCATTTATATTCGAGACTTCTTTGGATAATGCGCTGCCATCGTCAGAAACAGAAAAGAGCTTACGTGTATTACCTGGCTCTCTAGATAATCCGATGATTGCTACTGTGACACCTGCATTGTTGCTTGCTAGATTCGCCCATTTAAACGAGGTGTGTGCAAAAAATATCTGGTGACCTGTTGCGAAGATCAATGGCCAAATAAGCGGCACTTGATGCCCTTGACAAAGCGAGTTGGTGGTAACAAACGCGTAGGCTGAACTCGTCCTTACACCATAGTCAGCAGCTTTCATAAACCAGCAACCGACGTAGTCTATATAGCCATGCTTTACACCACGGTGGCCAAAGACGAACTCCATGTCGTCAATTTCTTGGAGTGTCTTCTTTCCTTTACCTGCATATGGAGGATTCCCGCAAATATATGTCTCTCCGCCCTCATTCTCAAAATCGATCTCCGCCTGGTCGAGGGGCACGGCAAAAAGATCATCGGCGTGGTGCTTTACGCCCGTCCCGGTGGGAGGGCAGATGCTCAGCCAATCCAGCCGCAGCGCGTTGCCGCAGGTGATCCAGTTTTGCGCGTCCAATGGCAGAAAATCCTGCAACGCCTCCTGCTGGCCCCGGTACAGCACATCGCACTGGTATTCGGCGATAATCAGCGCCAGGCGCGCGATCTCGGCGGGAAAATCGCGCAGCTCGATGCCGCGGAAATTGGTCAGCGGAATCTCGGTCCGGTGGTCAGCCTCGCCACGGCGCTGGTTGAGGACGGCCTCGATGCCGCGCATCTCCTTATAGGCGATGACCAGGAAATTGCCGGAGCCGCAGGCGGGATCGAACACCCGGATTTTTGCCATGCGCTTTCGCAAATTGAGCAGCATGCGCGGGTTGTCGGCGGCCTCATCCAGCTTGGCGCGCAGATCATCCAGGAAGAGCGGGTTGAGCACCTTCAGGATGTTCGGCACGCTGGTATAGTGCATGCCCAGTGCGCCGCGCTCCTCGTCATCGGCCACGGCCTGGATCATGGAGCCGAAAATGTCCGGGTTGATCTTGCGCCAATCCAACCCGCCGATGTGGATGAGATAGGTGCGCGCGATCTTGCTGAAGCATGGCACGTCTGTGCTGCCAGAGAACAGGCCGCCATTTACGTAGGGGAACGGGTCCGCCCAGCGCGGGATGCCGGCGGCAGCGCGCTCCGCCGGGCGGGTGTTCATGGCGCGGAATAGCTCGGAGATAACCTCGTGGGTGTTCGAGGAATCGCGCGCACTCATACGCTCGATGGTGGAGGTGAAGGCGCAGGCGCCCGCGAAAATGCCGGTATCCTCGGCGAAGAAGCAAAAGATGAGCCGGGCCATGAAATGGTTCATGTCGTGACGGCGCTCGGCGGTGCCCCAGGCCTGGTTGTCGCGCAGCAGCTCGATATAGAGCTTGTTGAGGCGGCTGGTGGCACGAATGTCAAAGGCGTTTTCGGCGATCTGGCGGGAAGTGGTGATGCCCGCCAGGGGGAGGAAGAAGCCGAATTTGTTGGGGAAGTCCTGGAAGGCGCAGGCGATTGTCTCGCCGCTATTCAGGTCCTCGGCCTCAAAATCTATACCATCCGTGGCTAAGGTGAACTTGGCCTTGGCTTTGGAGGTGGCCGGGCTGACCCGCAGCGCGGCCAGGGTCGCGGTTACTTCGCCGGGTTTGGCGATGACAATATGGATGTTGCTGGTCTGGAGAACGCCGCCAAGGTCAGACTTGTTGGACTCGCCCTTGCGCAGGCGCTTGATCGTGGTTTCCTTGTTGCCGAAGGCTTCCAGGAAGGCATAGGGGAACTCGGCCGCATCAAATGGCTGCTCGGCCAGCGCCGATACGGCCTCTTCGATCTCAACCGGGTTCACTTTTTGCTCTCCCACGGGTTGATGATCTCAACCCCGCAGCCCTCGAAATCCGGCACGTTGCGGGTAGCAAGCTCGGCCCCGCGAGACTGGGCGATGGCAGCGATCTGGGCATCAAACTGCGAAATCGGCCGCCCCGCCTGGCGGCGGCCAGCGGCAATGCCGCCAAAGGCCAGCGCCGCGGCGCTGTCGAACGGCAGAATACGGCCCGCGAAATCCTCCGCCAGTGTTGCCTCGATTGCAGACACCAGCTCGGCACGCTTTCGGCCTTCAGGGAGGAGCATGACGCCGTAGCGCAGCTCTGCCTCGGTGACGACGGAGATAAACAGACTCGCCGCCGGCTGCGCCGCCAGCCACGACATTACGGTCTGGGCAGGTGCCGGGCGCATAAGTTCGGAGACGATGTTGGTATCGAGAAGGATCATCAGTCGAAGGCCGGTGGTTCACGCATCGGCTCACGAGGTGCTACCGGCAGGTCAACGCCGCCCAGAGCCGCAAAGCGGGAATGAATGGTATCGGCCAAGTTGGCGGCAGGCTGCGGATGGCGGTTAAGGACCGAACGGAGGATGTCTCGCGCTTCGTCCTCCATGGACCGGCCATGGATAGCCGCCTGAACTCGCAGCCGGGATTTCAGTCCCTCATCGAGATTTCGAATAGTGATACTTGCCACGAATCCTGCCTCCCGCCGTTTCTGGCATTGATGAGAAATGCTGCAATGATTGCATAGATCCGGAGGGGTTTCTAGTCGCTGGCGATCGGCCGCCAGACAGGCAAACGCGAATCAGCTTTGATGTTATCCGACCGCGCCAACGTGCCGAAGGCCTGCTGCCAAGCGCAACTTGGCGAGCTGCAGGGCTCAGGCATTGAAGCGTCTTTTCAAGGATGATCGGGGGCTCTCGATACAACTGACGTGCACCTGGCCGTCGGTGATGGGGCCAGCCTCATCAAGCCGCATATGGGTTTGTCGGGCGCGCGGGCCTTGTTCGTTATCGGTGATTCCAATCGCGCAACCGCGCAATCACCCTGAGAAATCGCCAACATCCGCACGCCAATTGCCCAAAACGAGGTTGGCGACGCCAAAATACGCCCAGAAATGGGCGCAATCGCCGCTTGTTGGGCCAAAATTTCTAGTGAAATTTATCATAATTTGTTATATTTCAATGTGTTGTTTTGCATTCGGTCCTGGGGTGCCTAGGTCTGCAGACCGGTGGGGAATTGATGGGCTGCATTCCAAGAGGAACGTCTTCCTCGCTTTAGTTAACGCGTTGGATTTGATTCGTAATCGTGACAGGCAGCTGAGGCTGCGCGATGGCTTGTGCCGATTCTCAGGACGTACGCATTGGGGTGGCGGTTTCACAGCAAAGACAGGGACGCTCTTTTATTCGCCGGAAAACCTCGGTAGTCGCCCCCATCCACGACTATTGGAAGGCTACGAATGAAAACAAAGAACTATGAACTGACCCCGCGAATGATCGCCGAGTTTTGCACTCGTCGGCTCATGTCAGTTTTTACGCAAGCTGAGATCTGCTGTCTCAGTGACTACCTGAATGGCTTGCTCGCCCACGGGACGTATCCACCCTACCGCGGCGCACGGCTGGATTGCCAGGCCATTGCCGAGGGGGCGGCTATTTCTGCCGACAGGCTTGTGCTGGGTCGGCGCCACATCCAGCCAATTTTTGATGCCTTGGCGCGATCTGTGGCAGAGAGCGGATTGCGTCCAATTAAAGATATAGCCGGCGATAAACGGCCTTCACCGAAGCTTGGAGCTGAAACCAAGGGTCGCGGCCGAAGGTCGAAGACGATTGTCGAATTTCCGGAGCCTCTGTCGGTTACATGGGACGAACCGGACGATTTGGGCGCGGCAGTGCAGTTGCATGCCCGGCGGCACGGAGAGAGCATTTACCACCTTTATAGAGCAGTGGTTCGCCCAGAAGACGGCTTTGATCAAACGACTTTGATGAGTTGGGCGCGTGGGACCAAGACTCCTCGATCTGTGGTCAGTCTCGAAATTCTGCGCCGAATCGAACGGCGCTATCGGCTACCGGAGGGGTACTTCAGCACAAAGACCAGCCATGCGGCACAGGCCGCTACCGGACACGACTTTGAAGCCTTTTCTCCGTCTGAGCGGAAACGGCTCGCTTGGCATCTCCCAGACGACTTTAATATGCGCCCACACGCAGAACGGATCGAAATTCTCGACTGGGTGAGAACGCGTATTATCAGTGGCTCGACGGACTACAGACGTTATCAGGCCGCAGCCGCGAATCAGCGTTTCGCTGTCCGTTTCACCTGCATTTCTGGACCAAAGCGAAAGCGACCGCGCGAACTAAGCCCAAATGAGGCCGGGATTATCCATGCGCCAACAGCTTTAGACGACGAAATGACGGAACTGATGCGGTTCAAGACCTCGACGTTTGCAGCCTTTGGGATGCAACGGAACGGTGTCTGGGGCGACGAAACAGCCGAGCAGAAAGTGGAGCATTTTGGTCTATGGTTTGGTGCATTCACCGCGCCTGCGCAGAGCGAGGTTCAAGGGTTTGGGCTAGACCCTGCGCGACTGACCTTCGCCATGATGATCTTTCCTCAAGTATGGGACTGGTATCTGCAATGGCGTGAACGGCGACGGGGTTTTTATACGAGATGGGAGACCGACCTGCTGTCCATCGTCACGGCATTGACGCGAGAAGAAACGGGGTGGCTGAGGCAGACGCCACGGATCGCGGATAGCCTAGTTGAAATCGAGGGCTTGATTTCCCAATCCGACATAGTTGAGACGAGGAATGATTGGAACGCTGCCTGCGACCGAATGCACCGACACGCCAAGCGCCGCATCAAAGAGATCAATCGCGTCGTCCGCGTTCACCGTGATCCGTTTGAGCCGATATTGCCAATTCTGGAAGCCCCGAGCCCCGTGGCGGAATATAGGAAAATCACCGAAGAAATTTTACTCAGGATGCCGGATGAACGCCGACACCCACGCGCGGCGGCCGAGGCTGTGCGGTCATTTCTCCTGCTTCGGATAGGTCTGCATACTGGCTTGCGTCAGAAAAATCTGCGCGAACTCCTACTCTGCAAGCGCGATGCTTTGCCGATCTCTGAGCGCCGCCTTGAGGATATGAAGAGAGGAGAAATACGTTGGAGTGCGAAGGAACAGGGGTGGGAGATTCTGATTCCGTCTGTAGCATTCAAGAATGCCAACTCATCCTTTTTCGGATCGAAGCCGTTCCGGATAATTCTACCCAACCTCGGCGGTCTATACGAGAATGTTGAATCTTACATAGATCGGCACCGAAAGCGCCTGATTGGGCCTGCCGCCGACTCCGGCACTTTCTTTGTCAAAACGGCGAAAGTGACCAGCGCAAATTCCGCATACAATCAACATACTTTCTATGAGGCCTGGCGGCTGGTTACACAGCGTTATGGCGTCTATAATCCATGGACCGGCCGCGGAGCAATCGAAGGGCTGTTGCCTCATGGTCCGCACAATGTCCGTGACGTCCTGGCAACGCATATTTTGAAGCAGACAGGATCGTATGAGCAGGCAAGTTACGCTATTCAGGATACGCCCGAAATGGTCACGCGGCACTACGGTCGGTTTCTTCCACAAGACAAAGCGGAGATTGCAGCACGGATACTGAACCAAGTCTGGGAGGCTGCGTAGCTACTTCGCATGTGGTCGAGTCGAGCTTTTGGAAAGATTCTGCTCTTTTATCTCCGCAAATTTTGCACGACCTATCTATCCTGATGGATCGTGGTTTTGATAGATTGACTGGTCTGATGCGCCGATAGCATCTGAAGCGGCATAGGCATCAGTTCCATGGTTTGTCTGAAATGGAACTGATGCCATGATGCATACCGTTTAACCGCGTACGGAACCGCACACGAGTCGCATGCCCGGAATGTTATGCTGTGAATTCAAATCCACACGCACGCCAAACTTCCTATGATTTGCCGGATCGCTTGCCGGACTTTGGCAAAAGAGATGCTCCGTGCTCCCTCACCCGACTGGGGACGTCGCCCTTCTGATTGTCTTTGCCCAGATAATGCGCGCGCTTTAGCACCACCGCCTTTTTTTTCTCAAACTTTTGCTCCTGTCGGGCCAATTCCTCGCCGTCTTTCTTCGAAGACGGACGATCGATGCGGACCTGAGGCGGAACCTTCTTGCCATCAACGTGGTTACAAAAATCGATCAAGCCTTCCTTGGAACTACCGGTAATATTTTTCCAAATTTTGTTGGCGTCAAGTAAGATGCCATGCGCCTGTTGTACTCGGCTGCCGTCGACCAAAGCAGCTAGATGGTAATGAGGATTTTCACTGGTCTTTTTCTCTCGGCACCAGACATATTGCATTTCGATGCCATCTCTCGTTAGGGGCTCTTTCAAGTTCTTCATAAGATTCCTAAAATGTCTGTTTGTTTTGTCGTGGGGTATGTCTTTGTCGTGGCGGCTATCAAGTCTGAAATACAGGACCTTGTTATGTTTGTTGAGCATGTCTTCAAGGCGTTCATCAAACTTGTGGTTAATTATGGAGTAGTCCTTCGTTGTCGTCATCCTTCCAATCCTTTTGCGTTGAATTAAGTCTCCTCAATAAAATATTGGATGATATAAAAAATAATCTCTGATTGTTTTGATGTGCGTATATATATTACCATATACCCAACACATATGATGAATTAACTATCTGTTTCTACTGATGTATTTTCAAAAAAAGATGCGCGATATCGGCATCCCAAAATTGCGAGACTTAATCGACACAAAATAGCGAGGCTTAATCAAACAGCCCAGGCATTTTCAGCCCGGGCTGTTCAATCTCATACCTTGAATTCAAAGCCGCATTCGCGGCATTGATGCATACCAATAACGTTCATATCGATGTCGGCGCCAACAGCATGGCCAACAAGAGCACCCCAGGCAAAGCCGATAATGGCACCGCCGATCGCTCCGGTAACAGCGATCGGTAGCCTTTTGCTGACAACAGCGGCTATGACAGCACCATTGATCGCCCCAACGGTGGCGCAATTAAAGCCGGCAGCAATGACAGCCCCCAGCACGCCTCCAACCACGACGCCCGCCTTGCGCGCGGTGGCCTGCAGGGAACAATGGCGCGAGCCGCATGCAGGACATGCGACCGCCACCATTTGGTTAATCGGCCCTTCCACGTAATCCATGCCGATCATCCAACCTTGTCGAACAGCCGCTTGGCGCGTTGTTCAAGGTCAAGCCTGCCATCCTGGTTCTCGCGGCGACGCGCCATGGCTGTCAAACCCTGGACGAAGTCGAAAACGCTCTCCGGCAGATGCCCCTCTTCGCGAAGCACCGTCTCGATGATCCCGGTGCAGTCGCCCTTGCTGAAGCCCTGGTTTTTGAGGAATTTCTGCCGATCTTCGTCGTTGCGGGCCACGATAGTCTCCCGCGCCGCCTTCACGCCAGCAATGAAGCTCTGGGGGCTGGAGTTCGCAAAACTCTCCAGGGCCGGAGCAACCTCATGGGCAAAGCGGTTGCCAGCGTATTTGCTGTGCCGAATGATGATCTCTTCGAACCCCTCAACGCCCCAGAGATTTCGGTTTTGGCAGACACCACGAAGGTAGAAACTGGCAATGCCGAGCGTCTTGGAGCCGACCTCGGAATTCCAGCAGTAAAACCCCCGGAAGAAGAGGTCGGGCGAACCATCAGGCAGCTTCCCCGCCTCGATCGGATGCGTGTCGTCGACCAGGAAGAGGAAGACATCGCGGTCACTGGCATACAAGGTCGTGGTCTCGGTGGTGACATCGACATAGGGGTTGTAGGTCGATGTCGACCAATCCATGGTGCCAGGCACTTTCCACCGCGTGTCGCCGATGCCGTTGCCGGCGATCTGGCGGACGGCGCTGACCAACTCGTGATCGAAGATGCGGCCATATTCTGGGCCGGTTGCCGCCCGCAACTCCTGGCGGCCATCATCAAGTTCGAGGATTTTAACCTGCTCAGACCGCTGGTGCGAAAGCCCATATTGCAGATTTATTCCGGCAAGCGTGGCGGGCATGTCGCGAAGATAGCCTGCCGGCGCCCCAACCAGGCTGCACAACTGGCCAAAACTCCAATGCGTGGGCGCCAACGGCATGTCACTGCCCGGCAGGATGATGGTGAGCGCGTCGGCCTGGTTTTGCGAGGCTTGGACGCGAACTTCACGGCTTGCCACCGTGCGTGTGCGGGAGCGCTCGGCCCGGGACGACACGGAGGCGAAGAGGGTATCCAGGGTGAGATAGCGCTCGTCAGCGGGGCGCGAATACCATTCCGAGGCGACGCGGCTGTTCCGCTCGCCTCTGGAAGGGTCGACTTTAAACGGAGATATGGTGCCTATAGCGTTCATATGTTCGATCCTTGGGGTCGAGCGCATACGACTGACGACTGCCAGTTTCATCTGCGCTGGTTGTGGGAAAGATGATCAAACGTACGGATTTGATCGAACAGATAATATATGCCTGACCAATGATGAGCGGCGGTCACCGGTCCGTGTGGGGATTTGGTGGAGTGGGTCCGCTCGACGCAAAATATATCCGCGGCGCCGGTCATTTTCAGCGCTCAAATGCCCGTTTAAGGGCGACCGCATAGTGTCACCAGGGAGGGCAGAAACCTTGGGAATTACAGCTTAGTCAGCGGGATAATCAGCAGGGGACAGAACCATTGGACCTGGCTACGGAAGGCTGATGTATGCTTAAGTGCTTGGAACTTGAAGGTTCTGCATGCGCCGAGCCCAAGACCTGAAACGATCCACGTCTGGTTTTTTTGGGAGCGTTACCACGTATCGACATCGAGGGTTATTATGGCAGATATAGTGCCCCTGAAGCTCTGGCGTAGAAGAAGGATTGATCGTGGCTCTTGATTTTGGAAAGCTGAAGGCCGGGAACGCTTCCAAGAAGCAAACCGACCCGCGTCGCATTTTTACGACGCTCAAGCGCGCCCCTCGGTTCAAGCGCCCGTCGGACGAACAGGGCGATGTCCTCGATGGCTGGTTCGCCAGCAAGGACCAAGCAAGCGTCACGCTCAAAATGAATACAGGCTCAGGCAAGACCATCGTTGGATTGCTCTGTCTGCAAAGCAGCCTCAATGAGGGCAAAGGGCCTGCGGTCTACGTGGTCCCGGACAATTTTCTCGTTAGCCAAGTCGTCGCCGAGGCAAAGGCGCTCGGCGTCTCTGTGACTGAAGACCATGCCGACGCCGCCTTTCTTGCCGCCGACGCCATTCTCGTCATTAACATCTGGAAGCTGGTGAATGGCAAGTCTGTTTTCGGCGTCGGTAACGAGGGGGCGAAAATCCGGATCGGCACGGTCGTCATCGATGACGCGCATGCCTGCCTGGCAACCGTCGCGGACCAGTTTAAAATCAGGCTGACCTCCCTTCATGACGCATATGGCGAACTGCTTGCCCTCTTCGACGATGATCTCGAACAGCAGTCGCCTTCTATGTTGCTCGATGTGAAGGCCGAAGACCCAACTGCGATCATGAACGTCCCCTTCTGGGCGTGGAAGAACAAGCAGAAGAAAGTAGCCGAAATCCTCCATCCCCACAGGTACGACGAGGATCTCAAATGGCCCTGGCCACTCATCCGCGATGTCTTGGCGCTTTGTCAGGCCGCATTTGGCGGAGGATCTGTCGAAATCGCACCGCGTTTCCTCCCGATCGACAATATTCCGGCTTTCACCGAAGCTAAACGGCGCATCTACATGACGGCTACGCTTGCCGACGACGGCATCCTTGTCAGCCATTTCCAGGCCAATCCGGAGGATATCCGCTACCCCATCAGGCCCAAGAGCGGCGGCGACATCGGTGACCGCATGATTCTGGCGCCGCAGGAGATCAATCCGAAGATTACCATCGACGAAATCAAGAAACTCGCTGCGAAGAAGGCCAAGAGCGTCAATGTCAGCGTCATCGTGCCATCTAAGGAGCGCGCCAAATATTGGGCAGATGTCGCGGCCCAAACCCTGACGGCCGAGAATATCGAAAAAGGAACGGAAAAGCTCCGCGCCGGCCATGTCGGGCTCACGGTATTCATTAACAAATATGACGGAGTCGACCTTCCGGGCGAAGCCTGCGAGCTTCTGATTATCGACGGCTTGCCGGAAGTGGAAGGCCTCATCGCGCGCGCGGAGAATATCGCGCTTAATGAAACTCGTAGACTCCTGATCCGCCAGATACAGCGCATCGAACAGGGTATGGGGCGGGGCGTGCGTTCGAGCGAGGATCATTGCGTCGTCCTCCTCATCGGCTCGCGTCTGACACAGCGCGTCCACAATCCGGCCTCGCGTTCGCTCTTCTCCCCCGCGACTCGCGCGCAGCTTAAGCTCGGCCGTGACGTGACGGAGCAGCTCAAGGACAAGCCGCTCGCCGAACTCGAGGAGGTCATGGATCTCTGCCTCGATCAAGACGAGGATTGGGTCTCGACGAGCAAGGATGCGATCGCCAATGCCGACGACGCCGATGCCGGGTATATCGACGAGGCCACAATCCTGCTACGCCGCGCCTTCGATGCCGCAAGGCTCAGCCGCTTCGATCGTGCACAGGAACTGGCGCAGGAAGCAGTCAATAAAACGTCGGAAAAGCGCGCGAAGGGCTATGTCAAACAACAATTGGCAGAATATGTTCAACACACTGACCCTGTACAAGCTCAGCAGTTGCAGCTTGCTGCCGTCGAGCTGAACCGCGCGCTGGTGCGTCCGCTTCAGGGCATCACCTACAGTAAGCTTGGCGCGCCCAAGGACAGCCAGTCTGTTGCGGCAGCTGCGTTCATGAATCAGTTTCTTGAGAAGAATGATCTCATTCTCTGGGTGAACGTGCTGGTCGAAGCTTTGGACTGGGGCGAAGAAAATTCCAAGCGCTTCGAACGCGCGATGCGCGATCTCGGGGCGTTCCTCGGCTTCGGCTCGCAGATGCCCGAGGATGACTTCGGCAAAGGACCTGACAACCTCTGGTCCGTCGGCAACTTGAATTATTTCGTTATCGAGTGCAAAAGCGGGGCTGTCAAAGCGAAGGCAATCAGCAAGCATGATTGTAATCAGCTCACTGGTTCGATGATGTGGTTTGGCAAGCAGTATGACAAATCCTGTTCGGCCACTCCGATCATGGTCCACAAGAAGATCAAGCCCGAAAATGCCGCGACGCTCCACCCCGAGGCAAGGATCATTACCGAGGACAAGCTGGACATCCTGCTTGAACGACTACGAGCATATGCCGTTGCCATCGGCGACCAACTTGGTTTCACGAAGCCGGTCACTATTGCTAAGCAACTTGACTATTTTGGCCTGACCGCATCGAAATTTGTCGGTCAGTTCACACAAAAAGGGGGTTAGCTCCAAAGGACATTTCTGGAGCCAGCGAGGTATTATACGTCTCCCTGCGTATATCCGTTATGCAGATGAACGCCAGTGCAGCATCATAACATAACGCAGTTTTAGAGGCGAGCAGCCCAGCACTCTGAGTGTGCAGTTGTGCGGTGGCTTGATGAATCAGGTCGCCTTTTCTTGCGGCCAGTCCTCGGGAACCAGCGCGGGCGGTTTGGTCCACGGTTCTTCGACCAGCGCATCCTGGAACCACTGCTCGCGCAGGTTCGCATGCTCAGTAACGATCAACTGGAAACCGGGGACGTCTTCCTGGGTGAACTTCAGCAATAGCTCGAACAGTCGACGCACCGCATTGAGATCCGCATCAGCCTCGGTCTTCAGCACCGAGCCGTCGGCGTCCTTGTAGACTTGCTCGGACGGGAAGTAGACCTGCGTTGGCTGGTCGATCAACAGGAAGCGCGGGATCGGGCAGTTATTTTGAGTGGCGAACAGGTGCAGGGCGAGCAATGCCGACAGGTGATAGGCCAAATGGTTCTCACCGCCACCGGTGCGGCTCATGGGGACCGGGCGTTCGGGGCGGTCGAAAATGATCGTCAACTGCGGCAGGTTGAGCCGCGCAGGGAAATCCCGAAATTCGGCCCCGAACTCCCGAATGTACCGCGTTACGTGAGCAGAAATGTTGTTGAGTATCGAGGTCAAGCGTTCGTTGCTGTCGTCGGCGCCGATCTGCTCCCCAAGCTGCTTGACCCGGTTGCTAAGTCGGCGATTTTCCGCTCCCAGGTTGGCAAGATCCTCGTTCGGAAGGAGCGTTTCAAGGAACAGGCTAATACGACCGACCACCCGCGCGGCCGCGTTGTTGCGGGTACCCATCCGGGCGACGACTTCGTTGGCTGAGATCGCAGCAGACAGCTCCACTTCCTTCTGCTTGATATCACCCGCGATCCCATCCGCCTTTCCGGTCAGTTCCGCCAGGTAGGCTTCGAGCTTGGGGCGTTGTCCGGTGGCAATGCGCAATTCCTTGTCGAGCGATTCCAGCTCGTTGAGCAGGACGACGGCGATCGGGGATTCCAGCGCCAAGTTCCGTTCGCTGAACGGCCATTGCCATTCGCCGCTGTCGGGATTCTTTGGTAGAGCCTTGATCGACGCCAGCCGATCTACCTGTTCGGCGGCCTCGTTTTCGTAGCCGCCGGCCCGCTTGGCAAACTGTCGCGCCGCGTCGATCCGGGCCTGGGTGTCGCGGCGATCTTGCCGCAACTGGACCAGTTCATCCTCCAGAAGCGAGACCCGGCTCCCATCGTCGTCCGGCACCGTTTCGGGCACCCACGACAGCGCCGACCTCAATGCTTCGATTATTTCGTCGGCATTCGGACTCTCGCCGATGTTGCCAATGACGCCGACCGTCTTGGCTTCTGAGTAGAGGCCGATGGCCTGCTCATGCGACGTGCCGATTGCGTCCCGTGCCTGCTCCAGCTTCTTGTTGCTGATCCTCAGATCCCGCTGCGCTATGCGCAGCCTGGATTCCAGTTCGTAGCGGTCCTGGGAAGAGACGCCGAGCAAGATTGGCAGCGTGTCACGGATGGCCTGCGGTTGGAACTGCTCGTTCTGGCGGTAGAAAAGTTGGTCCTTGTTGGCGACCAGCCCCTGCTTCTGAAACAGGTAGTAGAACGTGTGCTTGACGTTCGCATCGTAGCTGTCGCGGCTGTGTTCGAGTGCGACTTCCGTTCGGTTTTCGGGAATGCCGAGCAGGCGGGACAGCAGTTCGACGATGCTGTCGTCGTCATTGTTCGCCACCAGATCCTTGAACTCGGGTACCTGCAACTGGGCGCCCCTTCGCAACATTGCCACGCTGCACCTGGCGCCGCCGCCGGGTGGTGTCGGCTTGGCGACCAGCACCTGCTCTTTCTTAAACTGGTAAATGACGGCAAACCAGGCCACTTTGTCGCTGATGATGCCTTCGGGGACGTTGAACGAGGATCGTCCCATGCAATACTCAATAATATCAGAGAGCGCAGACTTGCCGGTGGAGGAGCGACCCGTGATGACGTTAAGCCCGTCAACCTTGAACTTGAGGTCACGGCGCTGGCCGTCATGGCTGTAGATGTGGATGGATTTGATCTTCATGGACGAATCCCAAAAGTCGCGTAAACGGTCGCCCGGTCGGCGATGCGTGCGAATTCCCTGCCGACGATGCGCGCCACTTTCTGGCAGGCGACGGTCTCGGCAGTTCCGGTTCCATCGACGGCCTTGCGAACCTTCTTCGGTACGGTCTGGATGCGACCGTTGTCCGCGACGACGATGCAGCCCCTTTCCATCAGCAGACCGAACCCCTCGAAGGCATAGGGCAGCATTTGCGTAACTCGGTCGGCGAAGCCCACCATAATTTGCCGGTTCTTCTCCGCAGTCTTGAGCAGGTAGCTGCGTGGACTGCTGGCGATCACCTCGCGTGAATCTTTGTGTAGGCCCAGGGGCAGCACAAGCAGTGACAGCGAGAAGGGCATTCCGCGGGCGTCTTCTTCCTCATAGCCGTGCAGGGCGCGGAACAGGACCAAGCCACAGAATGCAGGGTTGAACAGGTTACGAATCTCGAAAGGGCGCTGGTCCCATCGCTTCACGAGTTTGCTCCCAACACTTTACCTAGGCGGTCGAGGAATTTGGGATGCCAGTAGATCCTGAGTTCAGGCTCAGGATTGTCGGCGAGGATGTGGAGGCTACCGCGAAGGACATAGGGCTCAGTCACCCGTGCACGGATGCGTAGGGATTCGACCTTCCCTGTCTCAAATTCCGCCCAGTTGTAGAGGGTGGCGCCAGCTTCGCGCAACGCTTCCTCTGCACTGTCGTTTTTCAGCTTCTCGAAAGCGACATCTTTATAGCGGCTCCACTCGTCGACGAGGCGATCTTCGTAATCCTCAACTTCTCCCAACACGAGCAAGTTCTCCCGCGCCCAGGCCGACCGCTGCTCGAACGCCCGGTAGTAGTCTAGAATTGCGCTCCTGATCCGGTTGGAGGAGATGCCGATCTCGCGCAGCTGTGCGACGAACAGGCGCGGATCGGCATCAGTGTCGATCTCGGCGGCGGGCATCTTACCGCGGAACGTGATGGGCAGGTTCTCCGCCTTGTATTCCTCTGCGAAGTTGGAGAGCTTATCCGACACTTCGTAGCCGAAGATTCCTTCGGGCTTAGCGCCGGTTAATTGCTTGATCACGGCATCGGTCCACCAGCCTTCTAACCGCTCAAAGACGAACTCGCGATGCTCACGCCGGATGCTTCGCATGTGCTTGCCCCTTATGATCGCCGGGATGTCTCCGATGCGCGGGCTGCCATCGAGGATCAGGATGCGTTCGAGGAAGTCCTGCTTCTCGGGATCGCTCAGTTCGTTGAACGTCGAGGCGATCGTCCCGATCAGTTTCGACGTCGACTCGGCGACCGCAGCATCGGCCAGTTCGGCCAAAGTTGCCGCATCGTCGGTAGCGACAGGTTGGCCGGGCAAAAGGCGGGCAAGGAATGAGTCGGTCGATACTGTGCCGGTTGTGAATAGGAAGAACCGCAAGTTCGATGCGGCGCGGCCATCCCGCTTGTACCGCGCCAGCCAGATGTTGACGGACTTCCAGAAATCGGTCGACAGGTCGGTCAGCCTATCGCCGATCGCCTTGTGCTTGAGCGAGGCCAAGGATTTGCCAGCGGCACCGTCGATGAAATCGAGGTCGTCGTCCTTTTCTAGGAAGACGGCAGTGTCCTCCGGCAACTGGAGCAGCTGTAGCAGGGCGAGACGCCCCTGGTAGATGTATCCCAGACCCTGCTCGCCGGCTGAAAACTTGTCGGTAGGCGCAACGGCCATGCCAAAGTCCCTGTTCTAATTCTTGGAGTCCGGGTCCGACGGGTGGTCCGCCTCAATAGGTTGGCTCGTTTTCCGGTCCATAATGTCACCTAACCCTACTGAGTCAATTCGATCAATGGGATGATTTAACAATTTTAGGGCGAAGATGCAGCTTTAAGCTTCCCCTATCACGTGTTGTCCATAACATTCTGCCGGCGGCAAGGACGACTTCCCGCTTTGGGGAATGGCTTGCCACCCATCCATACCGTTTAAAGGTAAATCACAAAAAACTCTAACGCTCTAATATTCCTGAGACTTTGTGCAGTATCTCGCCTGCATTAAAGCCCATAACACGCGACAATCTAATGAATTCAATTACATCTATACGCCGCTCCCCGCTCTCCAACCGGGCGACAAACGACTGATATTCCCCCAATGCATCCGCCAGTTGGGTTTGGGTCATTCCCGCTGCTTCACGAGCAGCGATGAGGGCAGCAACCAACGCTTTATGCTGATTTGTTCCAAGCGTTTTGACCAAAACGAGCACCCCACCTGAACAGTAGGGGGTTGAATTATATCTACTTATCGGTTATCTGAAATTCAGGTAATGTTCTCTGTTTGGTCCAACCCGAGGGTGCGAACATCGAATGCCGGGCTTATTTTCGAGCCAGTTCTTAGCGAGAGGGGGACTACTTATGCAGGTTAAGTTACGGAACGAACGCACCGGCGAGATCAAGGATGTAAAGGTCGGGTGGAGTTGGACCCTCTTCCTGTTTTCGTGGTTTCTTGGCCTACCGCTCTTCGTGCGCAAGCTACCCATATGGGGCGCAACCATGTTCGCCTTATGCATTTTATTTTGGGTATTGAGCGCCTTCACATCAGACACAGACAGTCTTTCTCAAATTGATATTCTTTATTACATCGTTGACGCCATCCTCTTTGGATTGACCATATTCTTCGGCATTAAAGGCAATGAACTGACGGGCAAAAACCTCCTGGAAAACGGTTGGAAGTTTGTCGCCGAGGAGGATCAGGCCACCCATTTCGCTCGCCTGAAATGGTCTCTCGGCTGACGCTGCCATGTGGGGTAATATCGGGTAAACGACTTGTCGGGGGATTCTAATGGCACAATGGCTGGCAGCACAAATAAGCGTTCTTGAGAAATTTGGCCTGAAAAATCACTCAATGGATAAGGCCACGGCCATTCAACACGTGAGTAATAGCCTCAAGAAATATTACGATGCCGACGATATAAGCATTACCGATAACGGCGTTAACGTAAAAGGGTCATTATCGGGATGGTTTTATAACACAAGCAACACAGATGTTGTGATTGGAGTGGACGTCGTCGATGATAAATTGATGTTTCGGGCGGATGGCGACGTTGGCATATCATATAAATCGTTGATAGGATGCGTTGTTCTTGGATTTATCGGCGGCACGGTAAATCACGGCGACGTATTCGGTGTCATATTAGTGATACTCATCCTAAATATTGCAGGCTTCTGGCTTTTTGAGCGTCCGAGAGCCGTGGAAGGCTTTTCGAACGCGTTTCGCGCGCTGCGATTTGATCTTGGATCGCATTGATACGACCAATGACTTGATTGTGACTACCGACAGTCGGGTCGGTCGAGCTTTGCTTCCAGAACTAACTCGTTAACCTCAATCGTGCTGGGTATTCTCTATGTCGAATTTCAAATCATCCATTTCTGTCGTTGCAATTCTTGTGCCGCTCGCATTGACGGCATGCAATGATGGTACTCCAGAGTGCAATTCGAGTGATGTAGAACAAAGACTTAGCGCCGTAAATTTCACGCCGGGAGAGCAGACAATTCAAGAGGCTGTCCTTGAAAATGTGCCCGAAAGCGTCCTTCAAAACCCGTCATTCCCTGGGTCTCCCACAAAAACACAAATACAAAACAAATATGTTGCAAATGTGGTTTATGATCTGAGCCAAATGATGAATCTTGTTAAAATAACTTATAGTGGTGAACGCACGACGAGTTATACTCAATCCACCGGAATTCGCGAGTGTACCGCGGTACAAACGTATAGTTTTAATGAAGACGATGCCTTGAGCATCATGAGTGTTAATGATGGTACGGTTACGCCGACAACATTTTCGTGGACGTATACCAATGACGGTAATGGAGGTTACGTTGAAACTTCTGTGGCTGGCGATACGGTGTCCTCAACATTAACTGATGATCAAATCGCGAGCATGAAAAAAAATGCATTGAATTCATTTGAAGGTGGTTATCCTGGTAGCGCCGGAGCTCTAAGTGCGAGTTATCAGCTTAACTATGAAGTTCAACGTAATTCAGATGGATCTCTATATGTGGCATGGTATCCGAAACAATATCTACCAAGCCCCTAAATCATACACTGGTAACCAGAGCGTCAGCTTCCATGACCTCCCCAAAGGGGCATACCGTTGAAAGTGCGCTATACCCTTGGCATGTTCGATCTCCACGTGAATGATATCGACGCTTACGATACAACGCACAATCCCACAGAAGCAGGAGGCAAACGGCTTTTTGTATTTCCGAACGCCAACGGCCCCTCTGACCTTGTGGGCATTCCATTCCGTTATGGAACCGACGGCCAAATTTAAAGCATTATCGATGACAGATTTCCGGATCATGGGTGGCCGTCTTCGAATGCAGTATGCAAGCTCGTCACGGTTTTCAAAATTGACCAAACTAGAGCCAGATTTGATTAGGAAAAGCGTGCCTCTTCAGACCTAAAAATTGTGCTTACGGGCAACCGCGCACAGTTATCTGAGCGGTCAAGAATTCGGAAAATGATAGCTTATTCACTCGCGAATAGTGATGGAATGTATTCCTAAATAGGCGGCGGTGTTCAGTCAAATATAGCCATATATCATCTCCTTAGAATGGGTTTGCTTTGCACTTCTGAACCGTGGATGCGTTCCGGGAAATGCCGCCCATTCATTCATCAGGAACACCTATTCATTCATCAGGAACAACTGAAGGGAGCTCTCATGTTTGGCTTTGTCGGATGGCTGTTTGTCACCAGCTTCGCGCTCTACGGGCTTATCACATTTATCAACGATCACGTGGTTGTGGGCAAACGTCAGGCCGCCTGACCACGGTAACATTAGGGCAGTTATCGAATGGGATAATCCCGTCCACTCCACCACTTTCCCGCCGGATACATCTTGTTTCAACCCGAAGCCTGGCCCCGCGCCGGGCTTTTTCATTTTAATGGAGCAAATCATGACCAAAATGCCCAAGACCACCCAAGCTACATCAACTCGCAACCCCGAACCGGCGACCGGCGCCAACGATCAGCCCGTAAGCAGCCCGTTCGATCTAAACAAGGCTGCGGTTTTCACCGCGCTCACGGCCGCCGGCATTACCCAAATCATCGTCTCCTTCGACGGCTATGGGGATTCCGGCCAGATCGAGGACATCTCCGCCAAGAGCGGCGATGAATCGTTACCGGTGCCCGAAGGCGAGATCGAGATCCTTGACGCCGCTTGGCCACAATCCGAGCTGCGCCAATCGAGCGTCAGCCTCCACACCGCCGTGGAAAACCTGGCCTATGACGTTCTGGCCCAGACGCATTGCGGCTGGGAGAACAACGACGGCGCCTATGGCGACATCATCTTCGATGCCGCCGCGCGCACAATCACGCTCGACTACAACGAGCGTTACACGGAATCAGAAAACTTCACCCACATCCTTTAGGGAGGCAACAATGGGGCATTGCTATCACCATGCGCTGTCTTCCGTGCGCAAATGGGGCGGGGTTGCTGACGATTATCTGCCACTCCACCAATGGTTCGATGAATCCAAGGAAATCACCGCGGATTTCCGGCACCGCGCACTGCGCCATCACGCACAAGGCATATTTGAACTGGAACGGAGGTTCGGCGCCACGCTGACCCTCTCAACCGGACGTGTCGTGCCGGTGCGGCTGATTGGCGAACAGCACGTGCTGGAGGATCTGGGCTTCATTCCAAGCTTTGCGGATTGGGTGCGGTGCGTCCGGCCTGAGCCCTGGATGGGCCGTGCCCAGCCCATTCACAAGCTGGTCGACCCCTTCGCTACCACACCCACTGCCTAGTCCCGTTCGTCCGGCGCGTCCTGCGCTGGATGGACCTTGTGTTTATCCCGAAGCCCGGCCCCGCGCCGGGCTTCTCTGTGTTTGGAGCCACGTCATGACCGATACCGAACCAACACCAGACTTCACCTTCCGGGATGAGAAGAACCGCACGCACGACCGCGGGGTGAACGAATTTCTCCTCGTAAACAGCAGCCACCGCTTAACTTTCAACCATACAGACAGGTCTCCACCATGCCTAAAATCATTCAGATCCCTTTCGCGGGATTCTATGAGTCCATCTTTACCCAATCCCTTGACATACTGGAGGAGCGCAAATCCGAGTATTATGAGGAACAACAGAAAGAAGATGGAATCCCGGAGCACCAATGGCTTGACGGCCATGAGCTTTGCGAGGTCCGCAGCGATGCGTTAAGTTACCGCAAGGCCCATGATTATATCGCGCGCCAATATGCTGAATCGTTCAACCTGTTTCTTGCAACGGAACCCATGTTGCGTGACGAAGGCGGGGCGCCAATTGATCCGGGTCTAACCTTCGAGTCCATGATTTCGCCACGCTTTTACAATTTCGAAACAGACCGGATATTCTGTCATATCCCGGACTCAACGGTCGCCCTCATGTTCGCGCTGTCGGCCGAGGATAAACACGCGACACTCGCGGCCGAGATTTCAGAACGTTGCACGTCGCGAAGTGGATTCTGTTCATTCTACGATAACACGCTAGAATCTTGGCTAGATAAGCCCTTAGACGAATGGGACCATAATGAGTTAAAGATTCTTCTTTCCGCCTGTATGCTGATCAGCGGAATTGAGAACCCACAAGAAAAGCATTACGAGTCCATTGAGTGGCGAATTCTGTCCGATATGGAAGAATCGGACGATTTCACGCAAGCCCTGGATACTGCGACGGACTGGCCAGCGTATCACGCGAAGGTTGAGTCGATCCGCGCGAATAAAGAGCGGGCCTTTTGTGAAATGAACGGACTCGAGGTTGCGCCTGAATTTGGGTCTTGCAACCATCCGAATCAGTTGAACCTAAGCCTATGATCCCAATCCCCTTGGTCAACGGCGCCGCGATCCCTCATGGTGAAGGACGGCTCGCTTTGTTCAACTGACACTCGGGGCCTTTCGAACCCCCAGCCGGTACCGCGCTCAGCACGTTCACAAGCTGGGCGCCACCTTCGCCACCACTACCACGACCTGATCCTGTTCACCCGGCGCGTCCTGCGTCGGGTGGGCATTCTCGCAACCCCGAAGCCCGGCCTCGTGCCGGGTTTTCCTATTTTTGGAGTTAATCATGGCTGATTACTATACACATTTTTCGTGCCTACTTGATGTCGGCACACCCGAGAACGCTATTCGCGCGCTAGAACTCTTCCAAGGACTTTCGGCAGATCTTGAGTCGGAGGGACCGCGCGGCGGCTTCCTCGCCTCCATTCAGCCTGGGCCGGATGGAACCCAAATCTGGATATGCAACGATGATAATGGCGACGTCGAGGGTGTGATTGAGTATGTCAAACTCTGCGCGGCGGAACTGGGTCTCACTGGCCGCTGGGGATTTCAATATGCCAACACATGCTCGAAGCCGCGTCTCGACGGCTTCGGCGGAGGAGCCCATGCGCTTGATCTCGCCACTGGCGAAACGCTTGGCTGGATCGATACTGATGGCTGGCTGGCCAAAGTCCCGGGCGGAGGTGACGGCGATGCCTGAGATCATCGAAACCACGGTCTTTCGCCTGGACGAACTAGCCGAGCCTGCGAAAGACAAGGCCCGCGGCTGGTATCGTGAAGGCGCCATGTCGGAAGATTGGTACAATTTCGTCTATGAGGATTTCGAGACGATTGCCGCCATGCTTGGCATCCAGATGAAAACCCAGACCGTCCGCCTGTATGGTGGCGGAACACGTCAAGAGCCGCGCATCTTTTTCAGCGGCTTCTGGTCCCAGGGCGATGGCGCCTGCTTCGAGGCCCGTTACCGCTACCACCCTGGCGCCGTGAAGGCGACCCGCCAACACGCGCCCCTGGACCGCGAACTGCACGAGATCGCGGAGACGCTCCAGTCCATCCAGCGGCGCAATTTCTTTCAAATCACGGCCGACGTCACACATCGGGGGCACTATTACCACGAGTATGCGATGGACATTGTGGTCGCTCATGAGAGCCGGCAGTCAGTGGCAGGGGAAGACCAGCCGGGGATCGCAGAGGCACTGCGCGACTTGGCACACTGGCTCTACCGCCAGCTGGAGCGTGAATACGAGTACCGGACCTCCGATGCGGCGGTCGAGGAGTCGATCCTCGCCAATGACTACACCTTCACGCTGGATGGGCGCCGCTTCGGCTGATAGTTCTTGATGAACGGCGACAAAGTGTTGGCCCAGGCGGAAAGTGGGATGGGTCGCTTGCCTTATCCTTCCCTGGCCTAGCACTCTGTCATGGACAGGCAGGAAGGTAATTGACCGCGGATTTGATGCGATCAATATTCGCGGGAATGCCTACGGGAGCTCCGTGGCGCAACAAAAATCAGGGAACGCTATGGCCGGCGTACGGCTGCTTGTTCGTGCCAATGCGCCGAGAAAGGATGGTACTGTGGATGGGTCAAAGCCGCATTTACCCTAAAAAATGGCTGATTTCCTAAGGTCGTGGCGGAGAGGGTGGGATTCGAACCCACGGTAGGCTTGCACCCACAACAGTTTTCGAGACTGTCCCAATCGGCCACTCTGGCACCTCTCCTGGGTCTCGGTGGCGGCTT
>Ga0182014_10001332_pt1 | contig 33134 bp, 25 predicted proteins | sample 612S2DmetaG_FD_120489 | JGI IMG/M metagenome (GOLD analysis project Ga0182014, IMG submission 120489) | Permafrost microbial communities from Stordalen Mire, Sweden - 612S2D metaG | ecosystem: Environmental > Terrestrial > Soil > Wetlands > Permafrost | place: Sweden: Stordalen | collected... | reverse complement strand
TGCCGATGTGGTGGAGGCGGCCGCCGGTGCGGAGCGTGAGGTTGCCGGTTTTGCTGATTTTGTCGTGGCGGACGCGGTCGTGGGCGTCGGCGCTGCGGTCGCCGGGGACGGCTTTGGGCCGGGTGTTATAGACGGTGGCGGGGGTGGCCTGCCGGGGCAGGGACCGGTGCGGCCGGTCGTGGTTATAGGCGCTGGTGCGGCCTACGGCGGCCGATACCGCGTGTTCAGCGTTGACGTGCAGGGCACCGGCGCGATGGTGCTGGCCGCAGTGTATGCCGCGAGCCGGGTCACCGGCATCGGGCACTACTGACCAGACGTAACACCACCGCTCGTGGCTGATGACATGGGCCTGGGATCCTGTTCGCCGCTGTGGTTCGCGGCGCCGAATCTCGGTGTTTCCCCTCCCCGGATCCCTGCCGGGCGAAACGATAGATCCTGGGCAGGAACAGGTGGAGGCATCGGTGATTCAGGACCCGCTGGAGCACCCCGTCGGTCGGATAGCGGTCCCGGGACCGGGCTCTCAGGTGGCGGGATATCTGCTGGAAGAGCAGGTCGGCGCGGGCGGGATGGCCATCGTGTACCGCGCCAGTGACGTGCGCCTGGGCCGGCTGGTGGCATTGAAGGTCATGGCCGCGGCGATGGCCGGCGACGAGACGTTCCGCAAGCGCTTCATCCGAGAGGCGCGGGCCGCGGCCGCGGTGGACGATCCGCACATCATCCCGGTTTACGAGGCCGGGGAGGCGGATGGAGTGCTCTTCATGGCGATGCGGTTTGTGGGAGGCGGGGACGTAAGGTCTCTGCTCCGCCGTAAGGGACCGCTGTCCCCGCACCAGGTCGTGTCGCTCATCTCCCCGGTGGCGTCCGCGCTGGATGCCGCACACGCCGCGGGCCTGGTGCACCGGGACGTCAAACCGGCGAATATGCTGCTCGATGTCCATCCCGGGCGGCCCGATCACGTTTACCTGTCGGATTTCGGGCTCAGCAAGAGCGGGCGGTCGGGCCAGCTGACCCGGACGGGGGAGTTCCTGGGCACGCCGGACTACACGGCTCCAGAACAGATCGAGGGCACGGCCGCGGACGGGCGGACTGATCAGTACGCGCTGGCATGCTCGGCGTTCGAACTGCTGACCGGGACCACGCCCTTCGCCCGCGGCGACGGCTGGGCGACGGTGTGGGCTCACCTGAACACGCCGCCGCCGGCGCTCACCTCATGGCGGCCGGATCTTCCCCCGGTCGCGAACGAGATGTTCGCCAGGGCCATGGCCAAGGCGCCGCGGGATCGATACGGAAGCTGCCGGGAATTCTGCGATGCACTGCGTGACGCGTTCGGGCTTGGCCCCCATCAGGCTCCCGCGCCCGGACCAGCCGCTCCCGTCGCCGGGACCGGGTCATCCCAGTTCCGTGGCACCACGGTCACCTGCCGCCCGCCCCTGACCGCCCAGGGAAACAGCGCGGCCAGCGGGAGGCTGCCCGCGAGGCCGCGGCGCCGCCGGTACGGCATGATCATGCTGGCCGGCGCCGTCTTGCTGGCCGCAGCCGCGATCGTCAGTGTCTTGGCCGTCCCGGCGCTGACCAGCGCGCCCCGCCCGAGATCATCCGCTGCCCCGCCGTCGTCCGCCGCCCCGCCGTCGTCCGCCACCCTGCCGTTGTACAGCCGGATCGGCGCGTTCACGCCGCCGCCCGTGCCGGGGTACTGGCACGAGGTGACCTCCGTCGCTTTCAGCCCCGACAGCAAGTCCCTGGCCACCGGACTGACGACCGGCCGCGGAGATACCGCCGATCCCCGAACGTTCGGCGGCATGACCTACCTGTGGAACGTGGCCACAGGCAAGCAGTCAGCCGTCCTGGCCGGGGCCGGCGGCGCCGAAGCGTTCAGTGCCGACGGCAAGCTGCTGGCCTTTGCGGGAGGCACCGGCCACAACCTCGTCTACCTGGCGAACGCGCAGGCTGGCGCAGCCATCGGCGGAACGGCCGTCGCCTTGCCCGGAACGGGTACCCTGCCGATCAGCGGCATAGCCTTCAACCCGGACGGAGACATGGTCGCTGCTGCCGACACGGGCGGCGGTTTCTACCTGTGGTCAATTACCAGCGGGACCACCAGCGGGACCCTGTTCCGCAAGGGCCTACCGGGATCTCCCTCGACGGCGCTGGCCTTCAGCCCGGACATGATGACGCTCGCCACCAACGGCATCGGCGGGGTGTATCTCTGGAATACCGAGCTGGTCACTGGGCCCCCTTCGAGCATCCTGCCAAATCCCGGCACCTTCCCCATCAGTTCGGTGGCCTTCAGCCCCGACGACACGATGATCGCGGCCACCGCGCAGGGCGGCCAGGTCATCCTGTGGTACACGGCCACCGGGAGGCACATCGACGCGCTGGCCGTCCCCGGCGGCCTCGCTGTCGAGGCGGTGGCGTTCAGCCCGGACGGCGGGCTGCTGGCCGCCGGGGACGCCAACGGCAAGACATATCTGTGGAACGTGCGCACGGAAAAGCTGACCGCTGTACTGACCAATCCGGCGGGTTCGGTACCCCCGGTGCTCGCGGGGCAAACGGGTAGTGCCGTGGAATCCGTCGCGTTCAGCCCGGATGGCAAGACGCTAGCCACCAGCGACGCCAACGGCAGCGCCTACCTGTGGCGGGTGGGCTGATGGCAGCACCCGGAACCCCGGCAGGCAAGTCCCCATCCCGGCCCGCGGGCCAGGACGCGTTCTCGGTGATGATGCGGTCCCGTTCGGCGCGGAACCAGCCGGTGCCCGGGTAGAGGAAGTAGTTGCTGAGGACGACCGCGACCACGTTCAGGCCGGGGTAGGTGGTCAGGGCCGTTGAACATCCGCGGGTCTGTGAGCTTCCCTTCACCCTGACCTCCGGCCCGCCGGTGTGCCCGTAGGCGCGTTGGCCGCTGTAGACGGCCGCCCCGAACACCTGGCCGACGGGCTCGAAGCCCACGCTGCGGATGGCGGCGAACTCGTCCGCGGTCAGCGCGGACCCTACGTGCCGCTGGACCGCAGCGCCGCCATCCGGGCCCCGGCCACCGCGGGCAGCTTTACGCTCACACCCCCAGCGTAGGCTTTCCGCCCTGCAGGAATACCGGGCCCGAGCCCGCCCGTGCCGGGGCGTGAGATACGGCATCTAACTGCACATCACCCCCCACAGCATTGTCACGCTGCGCTGCTCAACGCCATTGGTCCTCAGCCGCCGGTGCAACAAAAGGTGCTTCGATAAATCGGGAATACTCCATGCACCGCTCGTAGTGCCGCGGATAGTGCGACCGGACACGGGCCTCAAGCTTATTAGCATAGCTGGGCTTGCGCTTGGACCGTCCTATCATATGCGTATAGGAACGTGCCTCGCCGTCCCTATACGCCTCCTCCGCGGAACCGAACAGAGTCGCAGCTCTGACAGCCTTGAATGGCGAGTAATTCCGCACTGAATGATACTCAAGGCAGGCCGCTGGAAAGAACATCTCCAACATGCCGCCGAATCTGACTTTATCTTCAATTCTGGCCATGGCCTCCCTATTTCCCGGATGCTCCAGCAGCTCAAAGGCCAGTTCAGCGCAATATCGAATGAAGTCAACACGGCGCCCACCATAGATGCCCGTGTTAAGACTCCGCTGATAAGTACTATAGAGGCTCCGGCACCACTCCACTTCCTTCGGAAGCCAGCCGCATGGGGAATTTCGAATCGCCGCTAGCTCGGCAAGCTGGTAGTAGTCGGACGCATCCGTAAAGTGTTCCGGATTCTGAGCGAGAACGTCAGCGTTCGTCAGGTCTTCCGGAAGGCCGTTCCAGAGGTAAACATCATTGTCGACGTGAACGAACGGCTCATGCTGCATGCGGTAGGTATGGATCTTTCCGAGGACCCACCACGCGGGGTCATATTCCTCAATTTCTGACAGATCCAACCGCACGTCATCGAACTCAAGTCCAGCGCCATCCACCAGCATCTTCATGCCAGCAGGATCGGTGACCAGCCTGGTGCCCTGGAAGTGGCTCCGCGCGGTCTCCACGGACAGTACACAAGACATGAGATAGTGAGCCGATGTCGGCCAGCCACCGCCCCGTATAGCAAAGGGTTTCGACCAGTGTGACCAAACTGCCAGCATCAGAGCAGGCCACCACCGATTGCAAGATCCCTTGGCGTAGTCGCTGCTCCCCGGACTATCTTCCCTTCGGCCGGGAGCGAACGTTTCTCGGGTGTTTGATCGTACTGATGAAACTCCTTCCAGCGCACGCGAACTAGATCTCTGCGCCCGAGGTATCTCTCCTTCTCAAGGTCACTCAGGGAATCATGAAATCTAGAACTACGAAATTCCCATGCACATTGAGTGCACCGGACCATCTCCTGATAGTTGCTGTGGTCGCAAACCGAACAGACCAGAGTATTCATCGATCAACCCCCTCAAGGGTTTTCAGCATCCCGGACCTTGCCCTGCTCAGCCCGTCTCGAGTTGCCGCGGCTTGCTCCAGCAAATACTTGCCAGCACTCGGCGACTCGGCGTTATAGACCCTGCCAAGGTTCTCCAAGAGCTCTGCGTGCTCCACGGCAGGCAGCGGTATGCCCTCCTTAGCAAGTTCCTGTGCGCGCTGAAGGCTCTGCTTTGCACCTGCATAGTTCCCCAACGCGAAGCGGAGTTCGCCTTCAGCGACGAGGACCGCGCACTCGTACTTGGAGCTCAGGTCCGGTGAGCCGGGTGGCCCAAAGCCAAGAGCCTCAGATCGTCTGATTTCGTCCAGGGCGTGGGACGCGCTCTTTAGCTCCTCGTCAGCCTTGGCATATTCACCTGTGCATCGAAAAACCCGGGCCAGTGCTGTGCGGGTCTCGATGACGGATAGATGCTGATTCCCGAGCTCCCCCGATCGCAGGCTTAGTGCCTCGGCTAGAAGGGGCCCGGCCCGCCAGGCATCATATACGCCGGATCGGGCGCGAAGGATCTGGCCTTCAGTATGAAGCATCCCAGCTAGTGCTAGCTTGCCGAAGCCCGTGTCTAGCGCCTCCCGGCCTATCTCCAGAGCTTTATGGAGCAGCTTTTCGGCCTGTGATAGTTCTCCCAGCAAGTAGAGGACACGTCCCATGTTGTCCAAGATCTGCGCGATATCAGAGTGTCGCGGATTTTCTCTGATCCAGAAATGGTACGCCTGCATGTGCACGTCAATTGCTTGGGAGTACTGGCCCTTGGCCGCCAACGCCAGGCCGAGATCGTCGCGGCAGATGGCGACAAGTTCTTCATCTGACGGCTCGGCCCTTGTCAAGATTCCCAGCGATCGCCCGTACCTCTTGATTGCTTCGTCCGGCTCGCCCATTTCAGTGAGTACGACGCCAAGGTTAATCAGCGAACGGGCAACCTCACGACTATAATCCCCGAATGTCCTCTCTCGCAACTTTAGTGCTCGTTCATGGAGGTCGCGAGCCTTGAAAATTTCACCCCGGGTACGATGGTAATGAGCCATCCTCACCATCAGTGTGCTCGTCTCTCCCGAGGCTGTTTCATCCTGCTCGGCTATTTTCAAACACGCTTCAGCATGCGGAAGGGCAAGAACGCATCGGAGGTAATTATCTGCGAACCAGCTCTCATAGAATACATCTTGCAACAGATCAATGGCGACGGAAAGTGAACGGCTCCGCCGATCAGGAGCCATTCTGTCGCGCAGGTAGGCCTGCAAGAGGCTGTGGACGATTATTGCGTGGGACCCCGGCGGCGCATCCAGCAGCGATCGCTCCCGGAGAGTTATGACAAAATCCGAGTACCTGGATGTATCGGTGAGCGCCCCGCGAAGTTCGTCGATTGGTTTGTTTTCCCTGGGCGGCAAAGTCAGGATCGCATCAGGAATTGGATCGGAAGCGAAGAGAGAACAAACCTCCAGCAGAGAGTACGCGAGAGGAGAGCTGGTCTGCAGTTGGTCGAACGTCTCCTTCCACAAGATATGAAGTTTGCCAATAGCGTCTTCCGTTGGAGTGCCGCGCGTCTCGGGAATGCCTGTCGGTGCATATTTCATTGCTGCGAATTCCAAAGCGGAGGCAAGACAGCCCAAGTCACGAGCCAGCCGTTCCGCGTCAACAGCAGTGGCACCCTCGATGTGGTCGAGCAGATATTTTTTCGATACTGCTAGCGGAAGAGGCCCAAGAGCCAGGTAACCTGGCATCACGTTAGGTATGTCCTGAATCCCGCGCGTTTCTTGGGTAGTCGCAATAATGTGCCCTCGCAGCGGAGGAACAGGGGGGATATATTCCTTGATGGAACTCCAATCTCTGACGTCATCGAAGATCAGCAACCATCGATCCGACGCCTCGAGCTCCTTTCGTAGCAAATACCGTAGCTCCGCTGCATCTGGCTCCGATGCAGTGACAACTTCCAACTTCGAAGCGAGCGCCTCTAGCCTCGCACTGACGCCCGACTCATGCGAAGCAGGAACGAACCATATGAGATCGTAATCATCTTGCCATTCCGCCGCATACACTTTCGCCAGTGTTGTCTTACCCTGCCCGTCAAGGCCATGAATGATCAGGAACCCATTTTGAGCTAGTTTCTCACGGCACGCGGTCAACTCCCGGTCTCTGCCCACAAAGCGCTGCTGCTCAAGGGGGCTCGGGAGATTGAAGTTCGGACCGGGCCAATGACGCTTGATCTCCCCCAGCGGTTTCCTGCCTGACGGCAGCACCGCCTCGTGCGGCGGCTGTATCCGGTCTTGGGGGAAGTCGAACAAGCGTGTGTCGGGCGACCGCAGGTACAGCACCGGGGTGACCCATTCCAGGGTGTCGGCGTTCCAGCCGGTGAGTCTGATCCGACCGGCGCGGACTGCCTCATCCACCCCGAGATTGTGCACAAGCGCCTGATAGAACGCACGGGAGAAGATGGCCGCGGCGTCATCGGTGATCGCGAACTGCATCGCCACCACGGCCGGCACCGTGCGGACGAGGGTGGCTGCGGTGCTGGAGAACACATCCACGTCAGCGCCGGTCCCTGTCTGGCAGCTGTTCAGCAGCACGAGCCGGGGCATCGGATTGGCGACGCTGAGCAGATCCGCCAGCGCCGACGCTGCCACCAATTGCCGATGGCCCTGCTCGTTTGCGAATGCGATCACGCCCTCGTTCCGGGCCGAGTCAAATCCGCCGTGCCCGATGAAGTGGAAGACGTCGCAGCCCCTATACAGCGCCTCCTGCGCCGCCTCCCAGCTCTGGCCCGGCACCCAATCCACCGTGACGAGTTCACGTGCAGTCAAGGGGGCAAGCAGTTGCTGGAGCCGGTCTTGCTCGGTGTCGGCTTCGAGCGCATCCATATCCCCCGGCAGTGCGGTCATTCCGAGTATCCGGAGCGGCGGGGTTACGGTCAGCGGACGGACAGGTTCCGCTACGTCGACATAGCGCACGACCGGGCTGCGCCGGCATAGGTAGCCGCCGTAGTCTTCGCTGAACAACAGCTCCCATGGCAGCACCGAGAGCTCTGGTGCGCGCAGCCGCAGCACAATCCGCAACCGGCCATTGGCTCCCTCCGCCTGGTTACGGCTCGAGAGGAATAGCGCCCCCGCCGAGGCTTGGAAGACCGCCTCGAACAAAGCCTGCCCCACCTGACGCAGCGGCCCTTCCAGTTCTGGCACCTTGCGGCTCTCCGTCGCCGAAGCGAGCACTCGAGCCTGCAATGTCTGCAGATCCACACCGAGACGCGCCGGGTCAAACGTTATGTCCGTGTCCGCATCCCCGGCAGGGGACCTCACGCGCAGCTGATAACCATCAGTCCGACTGGCCAACTCGATTTCGAATTCCCAGTCGCGCGACGCGACTAACCCCTTACCCATGACGCCAATCGTAACGCCCACCTGGTCATCGCACGAGACCCCGCGGGGAGGCCGTCACCAAAAGCGTTGGCTCAAGCGGGCACGCGCCCGTCGGGACTGGTGTCCCAGGCCAGGGCGTTGCTGCTGGCCGAAGCGGCCGGGGTGACGGGCTTGGGTGAGGGCTTGCCCGCTGGGCTGGCCCGGTGGCGGGCACCCGCGGGTGGTGCATGATCCGGGGGGACCTGTCCCCTGGCCGGCCGGAGTGCGGGTAATCGTCCGCAAGGAGCGTCCCCACCCCGGCGCGCAGCGCGACAGCCGGGCCACTGCCCAAGACCGGACGCTGAAAATCGGGTGCTGAAAATCAGCGACCAGCCATAACCTCAAACAGCCACATCAAGATCGTGAAACATTGGGGCTAACGTTCGACGTGACTCTCCGTTCTTGGCCACCGCCGCTCTAGACGCAGGTTTGATGTCTAGGGCATAATTTTCTTTCCAGCCTACGTGGGGGATGTATGTCGCTAGCAGAAATTTATCGCAAGTTTTGGGAAGACAAGTTCGGCCTCGGCAAGGGGTGGTCGGCAAACTGGTGGCCTGGAACCTCAATATCCCTCGGTGAACGCGGCGTAATGCGGGACGGCCGGCTGCAGCACCAGGGATATGTTGGCGACTATGGCGTTTCATTTGACCTCGATCCTGTCCACTCGCCGGTTAGCGGTTCCTGGGATTATTCAAGTAGCGGCGATACGAAGGTTGAAATAGGAGCCGATGCGAGCGTTCCCGGATGGGAATGGCTAGGGCATGCATCGGCGGGTTTGTCCGTTACCTTCGGTAATCAGGAAAGCATCTATATCTCGGCTGGCGGTACGACCATCGAGAGGGTAAGAGACAATGACAGGCTACAGATGGATCTGCTGAGTACGGCCTTCGAGCATGGGATGCCGATAGGTCAGTGCGTTGTGGTTGAGAGGCAGCTTACGACGCAGGCGATGGTCATAGTCTCTAGCGGCAAATCCGGTGAACTTAAGGCTGCTTTGAGCGGAGACGTCAAGGTCAGCAGCGTGGCACAAGGCGCCGTCGCGTCGCTCGCTGGTCACCTTGACATCAAGAGACAGACTGGCGGCACGTCAAAGCAAGAGTATCCGACTGGAATGGTCCTGGCCTATCGGATCATTACGCTGGGTACGCGCGGCTGGTGGTTCTGGCGCCACCTTACGGTCCGAGGAATTACAGGAGTGGATGACAGTCTCATCGAGACAGCTCTTGAACCGGACGATTATTTCATAATGTTCCAGTGAGGCTGTGCCTCGGGCCACCGAATCTCGCGGTTCCAGTCGCGCAAAGCTGACCGCGATCGCCAGGTTCGCGGCCGCAGGCCTTCCACTCGCGCCGGATGTGGCTTTCGCCTATCCCATCCGTGGAATTGAGAGCGGTCGCCCGCATCCCGGGCCTCACAGAGCCCCGGCGTGCCCAGATCCCAGTCCGGGCGGATCTCGTTTGACGCCGCGCCCAGGTCACGCCAGAAGCCGCAGAACGAGGGGCGACCCCAGAACCAGCAGCCGTCCTGATCTCGGTCCACGACTCCGGTACGAGGGTGAACGCATAGTCGATCCGGATCTGTGTAACTCTGCCATCGCCGGATGGGCAATACCCATTTGCCTCCGGCCTCGGTCAGGCCGGCATTCTGCGCCTCAACGGTCCGCGCCGCGGTACGTCGCGGCTGAGCCGCCGCGTGCGGCCGGTGCCGCGTTACCTCGGGTCAATGCGCCGGATTGGTGTACAAGGAAGTCATGGACAGACGCGCGCTTGTTCTGGGCGGCGGTGGTGTCACCGGCATTGCCTGGGAGACCGGCCTGATCGCCGGGCTGGCCGAACTGGGCATCGACCTGGCCGCAGCTGACGTGATCATCGGGACATCGGCCGGCTCGGTCGTCGGCGCCGACATTGCCGCCGGGCGGGAGCTTGAGGCGCTGTACCGCGCCCAGCTCGCGCCGCCTGCTCCCGAGCCCGCCGCGCGGATGGGCTGGGACGTCATTGGCAGGCTGCTGTGGGTCATGAGTACCAGCCGGGACCCGGTGCGGGCGCGGGCGCGGATCGGCCACTGGGCGCTGGCCGCGCGCACCATGCCCGAGGCCGGCCGGCGCAAGGTATTCGAGAGTCGGCTGCCCGGCGGTGACTGGCCCGGCACGATGCTCAAGGTGACCGCCGTGGACGCGCGGACGGGCGAGCTCGTGGTGTTTGATTCCGCTGGTGACGCCGGCTTGGTGGATGCGGTTGGCGCCAGTTGTGCGGTGCCCGGGGTCTGGCCGCCGGTCACCATCGGGGATCGCCGGCTGGTGGATGGCGGTGTGCGCTCGGTAGCCAACGCCGACCTGGCGGCCGGATACGAGCGGGTGGTTATCGTGGCACCGGTGGCCCAGGGCATCGGCCACATGACCAGTCCCCGGCGGCAGGCCGCGGCGCTGGCTGCGGCCGGAGCCCGCGTCGTGCTCGTACGGCCGGACCGCGCAGCCGCGCACGCCATCGGGCACAACGTGCTTGACCTGTCGCGCCGGGCGGCGGCGGCGGCAGCCGGCCGGGCCCAGGCCAGAGCGAACGCGGCTGCGGTCCGGGCAGTCTGGCAGGCCGATGGCGGGCCGGCCGCCTCCTAGCTGTTTGCCCTGACAGGCTGGTGACGCGGCTGGCGGGTGGGGAGGCCTTTGGCCCGCGAGTTCTTGCGGCCCTAGGCCCATCCGGCGGTCCGCCAGCCTCCCCCATCGGGGATGTTGCCGAGCTTTTTGACATCGACATGGACCAGTTCGCCGGGGGGGGGTAGGGCGGTCTGCTCCTAAGTCGCCGCCCCTGAGCGGGCGGCTCTTCATCGAGCAGGGTGTTGCGGCACCGGTCAGGAGATCGCGGCCGTCACCAGCTCGGCGACCTTCTTCTCCACTATGGGGCTCCACTTCTTCAGCGCGTACGACACCGGCCACACGTCGCCGTCGTCGAGGTTCGCCGCGTCCTGGAAGCCCAGGGTCGAGTAGCGGTAGCTGAACTTGCCCGCGTTCTGGAAGAAGACGACGACCTTGCCGTCCGCGTTCGCGTAAGCGGGCATCCCGTACCAGGTCTTCGGCGACAACCCGGGGGCGGTCGCGGTCACCGTCACATGCACGCGCTCGGCTAGCGCACGATCCTCCGGTGCCATCCCCGCGATGCTGTCGAGGACCGCCTGCAGGCCGTCGGCCTTCTTGGCGCCTTTCTTGCCCTCGGCGCGCAACTCGGCGGCGCGCTTCTTCATCGCCGCACGTTCCTCGGCGCTGAAGTTACCGGACTCGGTCTTGGCATTGTTCGCGGGCATTTTCGGGCTTCCTTTCCTGACGCTCAGGGCCTCGGTGTCATGCCGGCCTTCCACCGAAAGGCTAGGCCCGGCCACACCGTGGCGCTTCTCGATTCCTGATCGGATCGGGGCCCAGCCGAGGCGCTCGAGTAGCGGCCCCCTTCACTGCGCGAACGTCCGGATCTGCCGCGATGATGCTTCCCATCTCCGGTGTCGGCCTGGCGATAATGTCGTGTGCCATGGCCGCTCTTCCGTTGAGTGATCGTTTCGGGAACCAGCTGGTGAGCGTGTGGACAGCGATATTCAACCGCTGCGCCATGCCCGGGCGACCCAGCTATTTCTTTTGGGAGCTTTACAATGACCGGTACTTACTCCACTGCGGGCCGCGGGACTCTGGCTACCAGCCGATCGCCGTGACTTGCCTGGAAGGGGCGCGTGATGCCAGAGGAGACTGATGAGATCGTAGGGTCGCTCGGCCGCGAGCTCGTATCGGATCTGGCGCCGGAAGAACTGCCGCTCTACCCGTCGCTGCTGGGCCAGTTCGAGGGCGCCAAGCGCGGCCGGGGGAAGAAAGACTCAGTTGATATAGAGGTGATCGTGAGGCTCCTTGATCGGGGAGCTCTGCGCCTCGATCACCCTGCATATCAGGCATTATGCCGGCCGAAGGCGTAGTGATCTGATCTTTGATCACCGGCATAATGCCGCGGACAGGGCCGAGCACCAGGGCGCGGCGCGAGACCTCGGCCATGCCCATGTAGTCGGCAGCCGTGAACGCGGCCGGCCGAGGACGCAGGCTGACGGGAAGTCTGTCACGGAGAGCAACCTGAGTCCTGGCGCGCCCGCGCAAAATATCCGCCGTTCGGTATCCCTGAGCGAGGGGTGTCCGGCTGGTTACGACCGCGCATAGGGGGTGATCTGTGTGCCTCCGGCACGGCTGACTGTGTTCGTGGTCATGACGGTCCGCGCGCGCCGCGCCACTGCGCGGGGTTCTACGGGGGGTAATACGGGTCCTTTGGCCCTGGGGGATTCGCGCGGTCCGCTCAGGCTTGAAGGCGTGTTGATCTCTGGATGGGACACAGGGAGGGGCCATGTCAGGGGGCGAAGGAGACGGCAGAGCGCGGTTCTGGAGAAAGATCAGGAACGTGGTCAGCTGGCTCTTAAACTCGGCGCTGATCGCGACCGTCTTCGGGTCTCTTGTCCTGAGCGGGCTGCTGTGGCTTTATCACGGCTTCAGCCAGCCGCCGCCGGTCACTGCGGTGACGACCCTGATGGACAAGGAAGCCACGGCGGCCCAGAAACATGACACCAGCGTGGTCGGCCGCATCTATGCTCCCGGCGCCGTGGTGACCGACGCCGCGTGCCAGACGCCAGACAAGTCGCAGACCTGGGTGGGGTACGTCCAGATCTCCCGCCGGTACAAGGGCCTGCAGGGCATCGTATGGCTCAGGCACCTGTATGCGCAGGTCACCTGGGAACCCGACAACTCGGACGCGACGACGGCCGCCGTCACCGCCGAGACCGTCGGGGTGCTCGCCCCCACGACCAGTAAAGGGAAACAGCAGTCAATCGTGGGGCACGAGCTGTGGACGTTTGCTCTCACCAACGGTCACTGGCTTGTCACCTCGTTCACCTACAACCTGTGCCTTCCGCCGAGCGGGGCGTGACGCCATGCGACTCATCGCCGTCGCCGTCGCCGGCTTGCTGGCGGGGTGTTCGGCGGGTGTGCAGCGAACCGGGGGTCCGCCGGCCGCGTCGTTCGCCTGCCACCAGCCGTTACCCGTGGCCGCGCCCGGCCAGCTCACGCTGAGCGGCGTGGGGTACAGCCCGTACCACGCCGGACAGGATCCGGACCACTCCATCTACCCGTCCGCCGCCGAGATCGCCGCGGACATGCCAACCCTGTCCGCCGTCACGAACTACATCCGCGTCTACGGGTCCACCGGGCCGGCGCCGGAGATCGTGCAGGCCGCCCAGGCGGCACACCTATGTGTGTCGCTGGGTATCTGGCTCGACCGGGACAGCGCGGCCAACGCCGCCGAGATCGCAGCCGGGATCCGGCTGGCCAGGCAATACCCGGCGGTCCGGTCGGTCATCGTCGGCAGCGAGGTCCTGCTGCGGCATGACCTGTCCGTCGATCAGCTCATCCAGGACATCCGCCAGGTCCGCGCCGCGCTCGGCGGCAAGGTCGCCGTCTCCACCGCCGACGATTACCACCAGTGGCTGGCGCATCCCGAACTCGCCAAAGTCGTCGACTTCGTGACGGTCCACATCTACCCGTTCTGGCAGAACGTCCCGGTCGGCTCGGCGGTCAGCGCCCTCAGCGTCGACTACGGACAGGTGGTGCGGCGGTTCCCCGGCAAGCCTGTTGTCATCGGCGAAACCGGCTGGCCTTCCGCGAGCGACACGCATGTCACCGGAGCGGCCGTCCCCAGCCCGCAGAACCAGGCGCACTACCTCACCAGCTTCGTGATCTGGGCGGCACAGCATCATATCCAGTACTTCTACTTCGACGCGTTCGACGAGGACTGGAAGACCGGCGAGAGCGGAGTAGGGACGCACTGGGGCCTTTACGACCTGAGCGGGAAGCTCAAGCCAGCCCTCGCGTGGTGGCTTCCCGCCGCCCGTGCGCAGACGGCCAGCGAGCGCGGCTACCGCGACGTGCTCGTCGGCTCCCGGCTGGAGAAGCCGTTCGACATCAGCGTGGATACCGACCGGCATGAGCGCGACTGGCTCACCGCCACGACGGGCGTGCTGACCATGGCTTACCCGGCGGGGCGGCAGTGGGGCACGATGCTCATCACCGTCGGCCGCGGGCCGGTTGACCTGAGCCGGTTCCGCTCGCTCACGGTTCAGCTGCGCGCCCGGACCTCTGGAGAGCGGGTCCGGCTGGGCATCAAGGACAGCTCGCAGCCCGCCAACGGCAGTGAGATAACCGTCGAGGAGACGCTCAGCACGAACTGGTCCACCGTGACGCTCCCGCTCTCGTTGTTCGCCAACGTCAACCTGAGCAGGCTCAGCGTCGTCCTGGAGGTCGTCTTCCAAGGATCGGCCGCCGAAACGGTGGACCTGAGCGACCTGCGGTACTCGCCCGCGGTCGTGCCGACGCCGGCGTTCCCGCCCGCCCCGATGCCGTTTACGGTCTACGCCGGCGGCGGCAATCCGGGAAACCACTACGTACCGTCCGGTTACATGGGCGACTACAGCGCCGTGACGATGAACCAGTTCTGGGCCGGCCGGCCGCCCGACGGCAGCACCTGCATCCGGGTCAACTACGCGGGCGCGGTGCCCGGCGGTGCCGGATGGGCGGGCGTCTACTGGCAGAACCCGGTGGACAACCGGGGAACGGTCCCCGGGCCAGCCGGCTACAACCTGAGCCGGGCGACCCGGCTCACCTTCTGGGTACGCGGCCAGACCGGCGCGGAGCGGGTCCAGTTCCTGGCCGGCGGGATCACCGGCCGGTACGGGGACTCACTGCGCCCCGCGGTGAAGACCGCGGTACTGCGGCTGTCGACGTCCTGGCAGCAGGTGACCATCTGGCTGGCCGGTAAGAACCTCACGCATATCATCGGCGGCTTCGGCTGGGTGGCCGCCGCACAAAACAACCCGCACGGAGCCACCTTCTACCTCGACCACATCATCTATTCAGCCTGATCATGCGGGCTGGAGGAATCGCATGGGCCCCGGTCGGTGTCGGTTGCTTCGGATTCGCGTGATGCTTGCGTTTCCACGACAGTGACGGCCAGCTGGCCGATTGCCAAATTCACCAGCGCGCTGACGAGCACCGTCACAGGAACCGTCGCCGCAGCAGCTACCCGGCCCGCATTCGTGCGCCCGCCCGTGTCAGCGGATCGCCGCCACGACCAGACAGCACCATAACCGTCCGATATGCGCGCCGTGCCCGCTTGGTTCACCGCATTGAAGCCGTCCATCGCCGTTGTCCGCCGTGCCGACGGCCCCGGGCGAAGCGGCCGGGTCGGTTCTGCTCTACCGTCTGGGTATGCCTGCCCGGAAGCGGTCCGCACCCGAGGACGCAGTCACCGCCCGCCGGATCCTGCTCGACGGGATGGCCGAGAATGCCGAGGTATCGGAGTTGGCGGGCGAGCTAGCGCCGCTGCATCCGCGCGACGACACCTTCCCGGGCGAAGTTCTCCTCCAGGTCGCCGCCGACGCGCTGGAGTGGTGCGGGGCCAGCCGCGCCGACCCGCTGGTCCTGGAACGGATGCCGGAGCGGTTCCTGCCGGAGTTCGCCTTCCGCGGCCGGCAAAATAAGAAGCTTCAGTTCGTTGTCCTGGCGGCGGCGGCGCTGCGCGGTGGAGCAGAGCCCGACCTGCTCGATGAGGTCGCCTGGTGGCAAACCGACGACTTCTGGCAGTACGCCCTGTACGCGGCGGTCGCGTATGTCCGCGGCGCCGCCAGCCGAGCCGGCGTGCCGGTGCGCCAGGTATGCCAGGAACTGGCTCAGCACGGCGGCCCGCAGCCCGGATGAACCCTCGCTCAATGCCCCTGACGAGTGGGCGCGCAAGCGCCTAAGCTAACCGGCTGCCAGTAGCCGGTGCTTCTCGGACCCTTCTCGCTGATCTTTCCAGCGATTTTTCTCATCGATCTGCCCATTTCTTCGGGCCGCGCACCAATGGGCAGCATGCGCTGCTGGCCCGCGACTATGCCGTGCGGGGCTCATGGGCGAGACTGGCTCGTATCGGTGCCGTAGCGCAGTCCGTCGATGAGGACGGCGACCATGCGCTGGCTGTAGGCGAGTCCCTCGCCGGGTACGGGCAGGCACAGCAGGGCGATGGCGTGCAGGAGGTCCCTGGCGCTGATGCCGGCACGGATTTCACCGGTCACAGTTGCGGCTTCGAGCAGCGACCCCAGGGCGGGTGCGACTCGCTTAAAGAAGTAGCCGGGCAGGGCGTCGAACGCTGGATCGCCCGAGTGAAGGGCCGCGGCGAATCCTCGTTTGGTCGCGAGGAATTCGGTGTACCGGTGGAGCCACTTCTCGAGTGCTGCTGCTGGCTCGTGGGCTGCGGCCAGCGCCGGGGCCGCAGCGGCACAGGCGTCTATCTCGTGCTCGAGCACGGCCTTGACGAGGTCCGAGCGCCGCGGGAAGTGCCGGTACAGCGTCCCGACCCCGACGCCGGCCAGATCGGCGATCTCCTTGGCGGGCGCGTCCACGCCTGATGCGGCGAAGACAGCCTTCGCCGCCTCCAGCAGGGAGGCGGTGTTGCGCTGCGCGTCGGCGCGCTGCCGGCGGGGCGCGCGTTCGGGTGCGCCAGGATCCGCCGGTCCGGCCGGGCTGATTCCGGTCGTCGCCGTGTTCTCCGTCATCACACCCTCGCTTGATTTCCGGAAAGCCATTCCGTATAGTTCCGGAAGAGCGTTCCGTTTAAGCCGAGGATACGGCATCGAGGGAGCGCGCCCAGTACGTCCCGGCCGCAACCCCAGGAGCTCGCATGCGCTACCGCACCCTCGGCCGGACCGGCATCAAGGTCAGTCCCTACGCGCTCGGCGCCCTGGCGCTCGGCACGTCCATCGGCAACCCCGACCACGACGACTCGATCCGCATCATCCACAAGGCGCTGGACGCTGGGATCAACTTCATCGACACCGCCGACACGTACGGCGAGTCCGAAGTGGTCGTGGGCAAAGCGCTCAAAGGGCGTCGCGACAGCGTCGTCCTCGCGACCAAGTTCAGCCGCCCGATAGGCGACGATCCCAACCACCAGGGCGCCTCGCGGCGCTGGATCATGACCGCGGTCGAGAACTCGCTGCGCCGCCTGCAGACCGACTACATCGACCTCTACCAGCTCCACCGGCCGGACCCCGGCACCGACATCGAGGAAACGCTGTCGGCGCTGTCCGACCTGATCCACAGCGGGAAAGTCCGTGCGGCCGGGACGTCGGCGATGCCCGCGTCCGACATCATCGAAGCCCAGTGGGCCGCCGAGCGGCACGGCCTGGAGCGGTTCCGCACCGATCAGCCGCCCTACTCGATCCTCAGCCGTGGCATCGAACGCGAGGTGCTGCCGGTCGCGCAACGCTACGGGATGGGCATCCTCGTGTGGGGTCCGCTCGGGCAGGGAATGCTCACCGGCCGCGTCCGCAAGGGCCAGCAGACCGACCTGCGCCGAGCGCACATTTTCAGGCACCTCAGCGACGAGCGCCGGATCGACGCCGTCGAGCAGCTCATCCCGCTCGCCGAAAAGGCAGGCCTGCCGATGACACACCTCGCGATAGCGTTCGCGATCGCCCATCCCGGCGTGACCAGCGCGATCATCGGGCCGCACACGATGGAACAGCTCGACGACCTGCTCGCCAGCGCCGATGTGACGCTGACCGACGAGATCCTCGACCGGATCGACGAGATCGTGCCGCCCGGCACCGATGCCGGCCCGCTCGACCAGGCCTACCTGCCCCCGGCCCTCCAGAATCCGGGCCTGCGCCGCCGGCCCGTCAGTGAACGCACCGCCGCCTGACCGTAGCTCCTCACCAACGCGAGCTCCTCACCAACGCGATCCGGATCGCGGTGGTCAATTCTGATCGGTGCTCTGTGTGTCCGTTTCACCGGCACCGGATTACCTTCGAATCATGCTTAAGCGAAAAATTGAGTTGCCGCCGGTACACCTCTACCCAGCGGATGAATGGCGCATCGTGGAGGCGCGGTATTCGGATGAGTTTGTCGGTCTCACCGAGACCGTTTTTTCGCTTGGCAACGGTTATGTCGGCGTGCGCGGCAGCCCCGCGGAGGGGCGCCCGGCCCTGGTCCCCGGCACGTTCGTCAACGGCTTCCACGAGACATGGCCGATTGTGCACGCCGAAGGGGCGCCTGCGCTGGCGCGGACCGGCCAGACGATCGTGAACGTGCCCGACACGACGATCCTCAAGCTTTACGTGGACGACGAGCCGTTCTACCTGCCGACGGCGCGCCTGCAGGACTACGGGCGGGTCCTCGATATGCGGGCCGGGACGCTGACGCGTGAGGTGGTGTGGGTCACTGGTGCCGGCAAGCGTGTCCGGATCCGTTCGCGCCGGATCGTCTCACTCGAATATCGCCATCTGATCGCGATGACCTACGAGGTGACCCTGCTCGACCACGCCGCGCCGGTGGTGATCTCCTCCCTGGTGCTCAACCGCCAGGACGCCCACCTGACCGGCGACCTGCCCGAGCACCGGCCGGGCGATCCCCGCCTGGCGACCGTGCTGCCGCACCGGGTGCTCAACGTGCGGGCTACCGAGGTGGCTGACCGGCGCATCCTTTTCGGCTACCAGACGACCAACAGCGGGATGACGCTGGGCGTCGGCGTCGACCACGTGATCGACGCGGCGTGTTCCTATCACGCGGTGGGGGCCGTCACTGACGAGACGGGCGAGGTGCTCCTCACGGCCGATGCGGTGCCCGGCGTACCGATCCGGGTCACCAAGTACGCGACCTACCAGACCTCGCGGAGCATCCCGGTGCCCGAGCTTGTCGATCGGTGCCGCCGGACGCTGGACCGCGCGGTCCGGGACGGGTTCGACATACTCCTGACGAGCCAGCGCGCGAACCTCGCCAAGTTCTGGGACCGCGCCGACGTCCAGGTGCAGGCCCGGCTCAATCCGGTCCGGCAGCAGCAGGCGGTCCGGTGGAATCTCTACCAGGTCGCGCAGGCGACGTGGCGCGCCGAAGGGGCCGGAGTGCCGGCCAAGGGACTGACCGGGCAGGCCTACGAGGGCCACTACTTCTGGGACACCGAGATCTACGTCCTGCCGTTCCTGACGTACACCCAGCCGAGGATCGCCCATAACCTGCTGGCGGTCCGGCACAGCATGCTGGGCCGCGCGCGGGAGCGGGCGGCCGAGATGAGCCAGCGCGGGGCGCTCTTCCCGTGGCGGACCATCAACGGCGAGGAGGCTTCGTCCAATTTCCAGCAGGGCACCGCCCAATATCACATCAACGCCGATATCGCCTATGCGGTCATGCGCTACGCCCAGGTGGAGGGCAGCGGGCGCATGCTCGGCGACATCGGCGCTCAGATCCTCGTCGAGACGGCCCGGCTGTGGGAGGATCTCGGTTTCTACGGCGCCGATAAGAAGTTCCACATCCACGGCGTGACCGGCCCGGACGAATACACCACCGTGGTCAACGACAACGCCTACACCAACCTGATGGCGCGGCTGAACCTCAATTTCGCCGCTGCCACCGTCCGCCGCCTGCGCGAGGAGCGGCCGGAGGACTACACCGCGCTGGTGCACGCGGTCAGGCTTCAGTGGAGCGAGGTTGAGTCCTGGGAGCGCGCGGCGGCCGCGATGCACGTACCGTTCGATGCGCAGCGCGGCATTCACCCCCAGGATGAGACGTTCCTTGACCGGGAGCGGTGGGACCTCGACGCCACGCCGCGGGAGAAGTTCCCGCTGCTGCTGCACTACCACCCGCTCGTGATCTACCGGCACCAGGTGCTGAAACAGGCCGACATCGTGCTCGCGATGTTCCTGCTCGGCGACGAGTTCTCTGAGGAGCAGAAGCGGCGCAACTTCGACTACTACGACCCGCTGACTACCGGCGACTCGTCCTTGTCGGCGTCCGTGCAGAGCATCATCGCCGCTGAGATCGGCAAGGAGCGCCAGGCCCTGGAGTACTTCCAGTACGCGCTGCTGATGGACCTGGGCAACGTGGCGGGCAACGCCTCTGACGGCGTCCACATTGCCTCGGCCGCCAGCGTATGGTCGGCGCTCGTCTTCGGGTTCGGCGGGGTCCGGGACTTCGGCGGCCAGCTGTCCTTCACGTCCAGGCTGCCGCGCGCCTGGAACGAACTCGCCTTCTCGCTCCGATTCTCCGGACGGCGGATCCGGGTCAAGCTCACCCACAACGAGGAGACCTACCTCATCGACCGCGGCGCTCCGCTGCAGGTCATCATCCGGGGCGAGCCCCATCTGCTCAGCCCGGGCAGCCCCCTGGAGATCAAACTCCCGCCGCCATGACCTGGGTGTATGCAGGCCTGTGCGAGCGCCGCGGGCGGTTACCCCCAGCACCGTCCAGAACCCGCCGGGAGCGCTGGCACCGCGGTCACAGACTCTCTCCCGCCACCTCTCTCCCGCCACTTCAGCGGTACGGCGTGCCGCTGGACCGCGGCGTGGATCAGTCGGGTCCGCTGTGCTCGCTTCGGGCGACGCGGACGCCTCGTCCCTGCTTCAGCAAGCCGTCAAGGTGGCGATCACCTCCGCCGAGGTCGTTTCCATGCCGTTCCTCCGCTGGCCGGCCGCCGCCGTACCGGGCTGGCACCGATGCGCAGATTGCCGGCCTCGCAACAGCATCGTTCGGCAAAATCATCGGCCGGAACCGGCATCATGTCGGTATGGGACGTGTCTGGGCGCCCGATTCCGAGGCTGGCGGCGGCTCGGTGCTGGAGGCGGTGCTGGAGCGGATCACGTTCGCTAACGAGGAGACGGGTTATACGATCGCCCGGGTCGCCACCGACCGGAGCGGGCCGGACCTGATCACGGTGACCGGGGCGCTGCTGGGTGCACAGGTGGGGGAGAGCCTTCGGCTGACCGGGCGATGGACGTCGCATCCGAAGTACGGACGGCAGTTCGATGTGCAGTCGTTCACCACGGTGCTGCCCGCCACGATTCAGGGCATCCGGCGGTACCTGGGCTCGGGCCTGATCAAGGGGATCGGGCCGGTGATGGCGGATCGCATGGTCACCCATTTCGGAACGGACATTCTGCGGGTCATCGAGGAGGACCCAGGTCGGCTGATCGAGGTCCCTGGCCTGGGCCCGAAGCGGACGACGATGATCGCCACCGCCTGGGAGGAGCAGAAGGCCATCAAGGAGGTGATGGTCTTCCTGCAAAGCGTGGGCGTGTCCACCTCGCTGGCGGTGCGGATCTACAAAAAGTACGGTGATGCGTCGATCTCGGTGGTGCGGAACGAGCCGTACCGGCTGGCCTCGGATGTGTGGGGGATCGGGTTCAAGACCGCCGACGCCATCGCCCGCAGCGTCGGCATCCCGCACGACAGCCCGGAGCGGGTGAAGGCGGGCCTGCAGTACACGCTGTCCCAGGCCACCGAGGACGGCCACTGTTTCCTGCCCGAGCCGGCCCTGGTGACCGGCGCCATCAAGATCCTTGACGTGCCCGCCGATCTGGCGCAGCGATGCCTGAACGAGCTGGCCGCGGCCGAGGGAGTGATCAGGGAGGACGTACCAGCGGGCACCGGCGCCGAGGGCGTCGGCACGGAGAGCGTCACTCCCGCGGTCTACCTGGTGCCGTTTTACCGTGCGGAATGCTCGCTGGCCTCCGGGCTGGGCGAACTGCTGGGCGCACCGCAAGACCGGCTGGCGGCCTTCGCCGGCCTGGACTGGGACAAGGCGCTGGGCTGGCTGCGGCAGCGAACCGGCGTGCCGCTGGCCGAGGAACAGGAGCAGGCGGTACGGCTGGCGCTGACCAGCAAGGTGGCCGTGCTCACCGGCGGTCCCGGCTGCGGGAAGAGCTTCACGGTCCGGTCGGTGGTGGAGCTCGCCGCGGCCCGGAAGGCCAAGATCACCCTGGTCGCGCCGACCGGCCGGGCGGCCAAGCGGCTCAGCGAGCTGGCCGGCCATCCGGCAGCCACCGTGCACCGGCTGCTGGAGCTGCGGCCCGGCGGGGAAGCCTCCTACGACCGGGACCGCCCGCTGGACGCGGACCTGGTGGTGGTCGACGAATGCTCGATGATGGACCTGATCCTGGCCAACAAGCTCGTCAAGGCCATCCCGCCCGGCGCGCACCTCCTGCTGGTCGGCGACGTGGACCAGCTCCCCTCGGTCGGGGCCGGCCAGGTGCTGCGGGACCTGCTGTCGGCCGCCACCGTTCCGCGGGTGCGGCTAACGAAGATCTTCCGTCAGGCGCAGGAATCCGGCATCGTCGTCAACGCCCACCGGGTCAACGCCGGGAAGTTCCCCCGGCTGCGCGAGTACCCGGATTTCTTCTTCTTCCCGTGTGAGGACACCGAGCAGGCCGCCGCGCTGGCCGTGGATGTGGCCACCCGCCGCATCCCGCGGAAATTCGGCCTGGATCCGCGGCGCGACGTGCAGGTGCTCGCGCCCATGCGCCGTGGCCCGGCGGGTGCGGGCAACCTCAACCTGCTGCTGCAGCAGGAACTGGCTCCCTCCCGGGACGGGCAGCCCGAGCGCCGCCACGGCGGGCGGGTGTTCCGGCCCGGCGACAAGGTCACCCAGTTGCGCAACAACTACGACAAGGGCGCCGCCGGGGTGTTCAACGGCACTCTCGGCGTGGTGACCGCCGTCTCCGCCGAGGACCACACCCTCACGCTGCGCACCGACGAGGACGAACTGCTCGAGTACGGGTTCGATGAGCTGGATGAGCTGGCGCACGCCTACGCCATCACCATCCACCGCTCCCAGGGCAGCGAATACCCCGCCATCGTCATCCCGGTCACCACCAGCGCCTGGATGATGCTCCAGCGCAACCTGCTCTACACCGCCATCACCCGCGCGAAGAAGCTGGCCGTCCTGGTCGGCTCTCCGCGCGCGATCAGCGCCGCCGTACGGACGGCCAGCGCCGGCCGCCGTCACACCGGCCTGGCCCAGCGGCTGGCACCGGCCGCAGCGCCCATCCGATAGCGGCGGCGATCCTGCGGGAGAGGGAAGGTGATCGAGGACGCGTGCCCTGCTGGGGGCCAACGGTTCCATGGCACGTTCTCTACTGGCCGACCTGTGAAGCGTGCTGGCCAAAGTGGTTAGCGGATGTGCAGACGAGGCGATGTTGAAACGTCGCCGTCCCCGGTGCCGCGGTCCTGGCGCATACTGGTCCGGTGGAACCGGCAGCTGATTCCGTCCGGGGGCAGATCCAGCCCCCCGAGGGCCGCCGCGGGCGGGCACGCCGCCCGCCGTTAGCAGGGCCATCCGACCAGGCCCTGCACCGGCTGGCCGGCTGGTATGCGATCGCCCTGCGCCTCGGCGGTTCGGTCTTGTTCACCGCGGTAGCCGTGCTGGCCGCAACGAAGCAGATCTCCGGCTGGTGGCTGGGCGCGCCGCTGACTGCGCTGTGCTTGTGGTCAGCCTTCTTCACCTGGCGGGTCCGGCGGTCCGGGTTGGCGCCGGCCGTGGTACTGGCCGACGCCGCGATTATCTCGGCGCTGGCGCTCGCGCAGCAGCACCTGGTCCCGGCCGTGCTGATCGAGGACAGCACGACCTGGATGCTCCCGCTGGCCTGCACGTCGGTGTACATCCTGCAGATCGCGCTGCGGCCGTGGCTCGGGCTGCCCGGGGCCGCGATCGTGGTCATCGCCTACGGCCTCGGCGCCGGCCGCCCGGCCGATGCCTGGCTGCTGGTGGTGGAGACGATCGTCGCCGCCGGGCTGGTGGCGGTGATCCGCGGCGGCGCCCGGCAAGCGGACGCAATCGTCGCCGCCGGCCTGGAGACCGAGCGGCAGATCCGGGCCCAGGAGGCGCGGCGCGCTGACGAGCGAGAGCAGCATCGCCAGCTGCACGACACCGTCCTGTCGACCCTGACCATGGTCGCGGCCGGCGCCTTTGCCGGACCGTCCCCGGCGCTGGCCGCGCAGGCGGACCGGGACCTGCGCGTGCTGCAAGGGCTCGCGGGCGCCCCGGCCGTGCCGGGCGGGCTGGCGCCGCTGACTGACCTGAGACCGAAGCTGGAGCGGGCCGCGGCCAGCACCGATGACCTGGCCGTGCGACTGAAGCTCGTCCCGGTCACGCTGCCGTCTCCGGTCGCGGATCAGCTCGTCGCCTGCGTCGGCGAGGCGCTGCGCAACGTCGAGCGGCACGCCGGAACCGGCCAGGCGGAAGTGACCGCCACCGGCGGTGCGGGCTGGGCGGTCGTCAAGATCACTGACCGCGGCCGCGGGTTCGACCCGGCCGCCACCCCGCCATCCCGCCGGGGCATCCGCGAGTCGATCACCGGGCGGATGCTGGCGGCCGGCGGCCGGGCCGCGATCGCCAGCCGTCCCGGCGCGGGCACGACCGTCACCGTAAGCTGGCCGGCATGACCGCCGTGCAGCCGACGGCGATGATGTCCGGCCGCTATCAGCGGGCCTTCACCATCGCTGTAATCTTCCTGGTCGCGGGCTGGCATCTCGCCGGAGCGGGCGGGCAGCTGCTGCGTGACCGGTCGGCCTACGGCTCGTTCGCCTTCCAGGGTGCCATGTGGCTGGTCATGGCGCTGGCGATCACCGCCGGGTCGGTCCTGATACTGCGCGGAGCGCCGGGCTGGCGCCCGGCCTGGGCGGTGGCCGTGATCGCGCTGGCCGCCAGCACGGCGGCGGCGGCGGCCAGCCCGGCCGGCCAGATGCTGGCGGTCAACTGGGCGTGGGGGAGTGCCGGCTGGACGGGCGTGCTCGTGCTGCTCCGCCGCCGGTTCGCCGAGCTTGCGTGGTTCCTCGCCGCCGAGGCCCTGGCCACCCTGGGCGTGCAGGTGTGGGACGGGCTGCACCGCACCGACCTGGCCGGGTTCCTGGCCGTGCTGGCCTGGTCGACCGGCGCCCAGGTGGCCGTCGCCGCCGGGGTCAGGGCGCTGGATGTCGCCGCCGGCCAGGCCGCCGCGGCGGCGCAGAGTGAGCACGCCGCGCGCGAGCGGGCCGCCACCGCGGAGACCATCCGGGCCGCCCGGCACGCCCGCTGGCTGGCGCTGCAGGAAAGCGCCGTCCCGCTGGTCGCCGAGCTGGCGGCGGGGACGGCTGACCCGGGCCACGCGCAGGTGCGCGTCAGGTGCGCGGTCCAGGCGGCCCGGCTGCGCCGGCTGCTGGCCGAGGGCGATGAGGTACCCGGATCGCTGGTGCACGAACTGTACGCGAGTGCCGACGTGGCCGAGCGGCGCGGGGTTGCCGTCGAGATCGAGACGGCCGGACCGCTGCCGCAGGTGCCCGCCCCGGCCCGGCGGGTGATCACCGACGCTGCCATCGCGATCCTGACCGCCGCGCACAGCCAGGCGCGGATCACCCTGGCGGCGGTGGCCGCCGGAATCGCCGTCAGCTTCGTCGCCGATACCGGCGCGGTCGTCCGGCTGCCCGCGGCCGGCGAGGGGGTCGCCATCGAACAGCAGCAAGACGACGGCATGCTCTGGGCGGAGGCGCGATGGAACAGCCGGTGACGGTGGCGATCATCGAAGACCATCCGGTTGTCGCCGAGGGGGTGGCGTCCTGGATCCGGTCCGATCCCGGCCAGCGGGTGCGGCTGGTGCAGACGGCGGGCGACCTGACCGGGCTCCGCGCCGTGTCGCGGCCGTCGGCCGACGTGGTCATCTTGGACCTGGAGCTGTCCGGCGAGCTGGTCACCGCGCAGATCCCCGGGCTGGTGGCCGCCGGATACCGGGTGGTGGCCTTCTCCGGGCACAGCGATCCGGCGATCGTGATGGAGACGCTGGACAACGGCGCGCATGCCTACGTGTCCAAGGAGGAGGGCCGCGACTATCTGGTCAAGGCCGTGCTGGCGGCGGCCGCCGACCGGCCGTACGTGACCCGGTCGCAGGCCAGGGCGATGCTCGCCGACCAGCGCCCGGCCCGGCCGGCGCTGTCGGAGCAGGAGCGGCAGGCGCTGCTGCTGTGGTTCCAGGGCATGTCGAAAGCATCGGTCGGGCGGCGCATGTCGATCAGCGAGAACACGGTCCGGCAGTACATCAGCCGCGCGCGCGCCAAGTACGCGGCCACCGGCCGGACCGCGCCGAGCAAGGACGCGCTGCTCGCCCGCGCGATCGAGGACGGCGTGATCAAGCCGGGCGAGATCGTGCCGTACAAGTCATTCGCCCGCGTCGCGGCCGACCGCCCCAGCCTGGATGCCCCGGGCCGGTGAACGGCCCGGGACACCCCAAGCTCCCCCCGGAGCGCGCCCCCCAACGAATCGGCCGCGGGCCGGCGCGCTGCGTAGCCGGCGCCGCGGCGTCATCAGATTGCGGACTTGCACAGTCAGCATTCCCGATCGAGGGCGACACTGTCATGACGCCCGATCGGGTGACACGACGGCGGCCAAACGCACCGTCAAGGCCGGTCTTGACACCTTCCGGCGCCGCGCGCAAGCTTCGTGCCGCCGTCGGCGACGACCTTAGCGGAGGTCTCTGCCGCATGGCTGGCGGCAGGAAGTTGCCGGCCGGATCCCCTCTACCCGAGTGCCTCCTGCGCTTACGCTTGTCTTGAGGCGCGTTCCCCGCAGGTGAGGGTCTCGAATGAGCCAGCTTGCTTTCCTTTCAGGGCCGTTGATCGGGCGGGAGCGGGAGCTCAGCCTCCTGCGTGAGTTCTTCCAGCAGTCCGCCGTCAGCGGCGGCGCGCTGGTCCTGTCGGGGGAACCTGGCGTGGGCAAGACGGCGCTGATCAACGCCCTGGCGGATGCCCTGTCCGCGTCGGGGACGATGGTCTTGCGCGCCGCTGGCTCGCAGTTTGAGCAGGAGATCAGCTTCGCCGGGCTCAACCAGGCGCTGCTCCCGTGGCTCGACCCGCTCGATGAGCTCGGTGACGTGCACAGGGACGCCCTGCGCGTCGCCCTCGGCCTCGAATCCGGTACCGCGCCCGACCAGTTGCTGGTTTCCAACGCGGTTCTCGCCCTGCTGCGGCGAGCGGCCGCACGAGTGCCGGTCGTCGTCATCGTGGATGACGTGCACTGGATCGACCGGGCCAGCGCCGGCGCGCTGAGCTTTGCCGCGAGAAGGCTGGCCGGGAGCAGGGCGGGCCTGCTGGTCACCCTCCGGGTCGGCGCGCAAAGCTACTTCGACCGGGCCGGCCTGCTTGAATATGAGCTCAAGCCCTTGGCCGACGAGGCTTCCGCCCAGCTGGTGAGTAGCCGGTTTCCCGACCTCGACCCCTGGGTGATGACCCGGGTGCTGAGCACGGCGCAGGGCAACCCGCTCGCCTTGTTCGAGCTGCCGGAGGCGCTGAGCCACGCGCAGCGATCCGCGATGGAGGCGCTTCCGTCGGTGCTGCCGCTCGGCCAGCGCCTGCACGAGCTGTTCACGTCGAGGATCGCCCAGCTACCGCCGGAGACCAGGATGCTTCTCCTCATGGCGGCCCTGGAGGGCGCCGGGGACGCATCCGTGCTGGAAGCGGCAGGCGGCGGTGACTACCAGCTCGGTGATCTCGCTCCGGCCGAGCGTGATCATCTGGTCCGGGCGGACGAGAGTTCGCGCCGGATCGCCTTCCGTCATCCGCTCGCCCGGTCCGCGGCGGTCGAGGCAGCGACCCTTGGTGAACGCCGGCATGCCCATCAGGCGCTGGCCGCGGTCCTCGCGGATCAGCCCGAGCGCATGGCGTGGCACCTGGGCGAGGCCTGTTCCGGGCCTGATGAGCGGGTGGCGAGCCTGCTGGAGGACGCGGCGCTCCGCATCGTGGCGCGCGGTGACGCCCTGGGCGCGGTGGCCAGGCTCACCCGGGCCGCTGAGCTGAGCCCCGCGGCGGACGGCCGCGGCCGCCGGCTGGCGCTGGCGGCGTATATCGGTGCGGAGATCCTCGGCGAGATGAGGGGCACCGCGCAACTGCTCGAGGCGATGCGGCAAGCGGGCCCGCAGGCGAGCGATCCGATGCACTACGCGCCGGCGGCCGCCTTCGTGATGCTCAACGCGGACGCGCACGTCGATACCATCCATCAGCTCCTTGTCGGCGCCATCGAAGGCGGGAACCATGCCTACGACGCCACCGATGCCGAGCTCGTCAACGCGATGTGGGGCCTCGCCATGGTCTGCTGGCTGGGCGGGCGCGCTGAACTATGGGAACCCTTCCTGGCGACGATGCAGCGGCTTACCCCCCGGCCGCCCGCAGTGCTCGCGCTGCAGATGGACACGTACATCCACCCGGTCCGCACCGGGGTAGCCGCGCTGCCGCGGCTCGATGCCGCGCTGCGGGCCGTGCCGCGCGAGACGGACCCGCACGTCATCGAGAACGTTGCGACGTGCGCGACCTACGCCGACCGCCTGGGGGAGCTCCGCGAGCCGCTGTGGCGGATGGTGCAGCGCGGACGCGCGGGCGGCCCGGCGAGGAAGCAGCTGACGGCCCTGGCGAACCTGTGCTTCGACGACTTCGTGCGGGGCGACTGGGGAGAAGCCCAGGAACTCGCGGCAGAAGGGCTCAAGGTCGCCGAAGAACGCGCCGGGCGGTTCTTCGGCTGGTATTTCCGCTACGCACAGGCGCTGCTGGCCGCCGTCCAGGGCAGGTTCGACACGAGCCGGGCGCTCGCCAACCAGGTCATCGGCTGGGCCGGGCCGCGCGGGGTCGGCGTGGCGCGGGTCTGGGCACACTATGCGCTGGAGCTGGCAGATCTCGGCGCGGGCGACTTCGAGGGCGCTTACCGCCACGCCACGGCGATGAGCCCGGCGGGCACGCTGGCGCCCTATGCCCCGCATTGCTTGTGGGCCGTCATGGACCTGGTGGAATCGGCCGTCCGCACGCACCGGCATGCCGAGGCCGAGCGGCATGTGCACGCCATCCGGGAGGCTGGCATCGCGGCGCTTTCCCCCCGGCTGGCCATCCTGGTAGCGGGGTCGGCGGCCCTCGTCGCCGACGATGATCGGGCTCCCGCGCTGTTCGAGGAGGCGCTGAGCCTGCCCACCGTCGACCAGTGGCCGTTCGACGTCGCCCGGGTCAGGCTCGCCTACGGCGAGCGTCTGCGCCGGACCCGGGCCACCATCGAGTCACGGGTTCCCCTCGACATGGCCCTGACGACCTTCCAGAAACTGGGTGCGGTGCCCTGGGCCACCCGCGCCGAGCTGGAACTGCGGGCGACAGGGCAGGCCAGGACGTCATCAAGCGCAATGGGCGTGGTCGCGCTGACGCCGCAGGAGCTGGAGATAGCCCGCCTCGCGGCGTCGGGCATGACCAACAAGCAGATCGCGGAACGGCTCTTCCTGTCTCCCCGGACGGTCAGCGGCCACCTGTACCAGATCTTCCCCAAGCTGGGCATCACCAAGCGGGCCGCCCTCCGCGACGCCCTCGATGGACGGCTCTTAGCGTAGGGACCGCGTGCCTTCCGCCGCTTTCTTCAGATCGCGGACCCACCGGCCGAGCATCGCGTGCGTGCGGCCGGGATCGGGCTCCGTCAGCGCGACGGCCGCGGCCCCTCTCGCCGCGAAGCCCGTCAGGACAGCTGATGACCTGCCAGGACCGCCGGAGACCAGCCACACGTGGTAGACGCTGATGTCGATTCCCTGACCGGACCACGCCAGCCGGCCGTCTGCCAATTCGATGACCCGCGCCTCAAGCCGTAGACCGTCGATCTCGAACTCGAACTCGCCGTCCGGCTCGAGGAACCCGTGGCCGGACGCGGGGAAGCGGACATTCCGGATGCCGGAGAAGTCCCGCTCCCAGCGACGAGGGGTGATGAGACGCGAGAACACGTCCGCGGGGCCGGCCTTGACGACCAACTCGCTACGCGCCCAGGCATCCGCGTACCTGGGGGAGAATCCCGCGGGCCAGCGCAGGGCGTGATCGGCATCGGGATGTGGGGGATCAGCCGGGCCGAACGAGCTGCCCATGGCCCCTCCTTCCTGCCGCCCTCGAGGTGGAGCCGGGCGCGGGGTGAGCGGCCATGGGGCAGGTCGCCGGTAAGTGCGTCCTGTTAGGCGGCCTCGGCGAGCGTCTCGCACCTGCGTGCCCAGCAGCCCCGCGGCCGGCCCGGCGGCGGGCCAACACTGAATCGGGTACATCGACAGGTCATCCAGCGCCGCCCAGTACTGCTTCCGGGCCAGATGCGCCGACCCGTACGCACCACCGGGCTGCCCGAGCCGTGGTCCTCGTAGTACAGCTGGATCGCCGCGGAGTTCTCCTGGCCGACGGTGACGAACGGCATGACGGTCTCCGTCGAGTGTGCGGGTCAGGCGGGCACGACGTGGGGGAAGGTGCTGGCCCGCTGGTCCTTGGCGGTGGCTGGTTTGAGCCCGGAAGGCACCGCGTTGCTGGTGACCAGGGACAGCATCGCTTCGGGTGCGTTGTCGGCCAGCGTCCGGCCGTTGAAGCCGGCGAACCCGTAGACCGCGGGGGTGCCGACCACGTAGGGCAGCACGTCGGGGAACAGGTCCCGGGCCACCGCCTGCCCGTAGCCGGCCGGGTCAGCGGAGGTGCCGGCGGCCGCCACCACGGCCGCGATCTGCTCGCCGATGTACTTGGCCGCCGCGCTGACGTCTTCGGAGGGGTGGCGGGTGTTGGCCGGGTTGGTGAAGTCGGTGTCGTTCGGCCAGAAGATGGGCCACATCATCGGGTGCCCGGCCCGGTTGATCTGCCGCCACCCGCCGGCGTCGGTGGCCAGCTTGGTGGCGGCCCACACGCCGGTGCGGGCGCCGGGCCGCAGCTGCGGGTGGGCGTGCGAGACCTCCAGCACGATCGAGTAGACGAGGCTGCCGGCGAAGCTGTTCTTCGCGTCCTGCGGCCGCCACCCGGACAGGTCCGGTGCGGTCCCGCTGGCCACCGCGCCGTTGATGAGCGCCAGCAGCGACAGGTCGATGTAGAAGGAGTCGGCGGTCCGCCCGGCCCAGATCCGGACCCCGTCTCCGGCGGCGGTCTGCCCGGTGCGGCCCTCCAGCAGGAGTTCCCCGGCCGCGTCGTCCTCGCGGGCCTGATCCCCGGTCAGGACGTGCAGCCGCAGGGCCTGGTGTCCGTCGGCGTCCGGTCCGGCGAAGGACACCCGGTAGGTGAGGGTCTCGACGTCGGCCCCGCCGAGGTGCACCTTGAACTCATAGCGCGCCTCGGGGTGGAAGCCCGGCTCGGAGTGCAGGCCGTTGACGTTGGAGTTGACGTCCATGGCGAATACCGTGCTGCCCTCGCCGGGAAACACGTAGAGGTCATCGAGGTACAGCTGGCCGGTCTTGGCTGCTAGCGGCGTGTCGAGATGGTGAGACATGGGACGTTCCCTTCTTCGAACCGGGGAGAGGGCGATGCGACACGGGCCTTCCCGGCTGTCTCCGGCCGGATGGAGGTGCCGCGGCGTAGCCACGAGCTTGCGGTGAGATGGCCGTCCCTAGCACCGGTCAAATGACTCGTTCGCCCCGAATGCGGCACTCTTGACCCGCGGCACGGACCGGTGAGAGCGTTCGTTGGTGCAGGGCCTGCCTTCCGCGGACGATCCGGACCGGGCGGTGCGGCCCCGGCCGGATTGCCCTCATGCGCGGCGGCTGGCATCCTCGGTGTCAGCGGCCAGGAACGGTGCCTGGCCGGCGGATACGAAGGAGCCAGCGCCCGTGACCGGCACCGCCCTGCCGCAGGCCTGCCCGTACGGCGATGCCGTAGACCTGGATCGCTACCCGATCAATGAACCGGCCAGCCCGGCGTACCGGGCCCTGGTCCAGACGTGCCGGGACCAGCTCGGCCGTCACGGGGCCGCCCAGCTGACCGGGTTCCTCACCCCGGCCGCCGTCAGCCAGATGCTCGCCCTGGCCGGCCGGCTGGCCGGCCAGGCCTGGGCCAGCGACCAGGCCCACACCGTCTATTTCGAGCCGGCCGACGATTCGGAAGGCCCCGATCACCCCCGCGCGCTGCTGCAGCACTCGGCCAAGAAGGCCATCGCCTGCGACCAGATCCCCGCCGCTGCGCCCATCCGCCGCCTCTATGAATCCGATGACCTCACCGGCTTCCTCGCCGCGGTCCTGGGCAAGCCGGTCCTGTACCGCAGCGCCGACCCGCTCGACGCTCTGGAGATCGCGATCTTCGGCCACGGCGATGAGCTCGGCTGGCACTTCGACAACAGCGAGTTCTCCGTCACCGTGATGTACCAGCAATCCCAGGCGGGCGGCCACTTCGACTACTGCCCCCGGCTGCGCGGCGAGCACGGCGAGAACTACCCGGGCGTCCGGCAGATCCTGCACGGCGGCACCGGCGGCGTCCTGCGGCTGCCCGCCAGTCCCGGCACGCTCGCGGTCTTCCGCGGCCAGCACGCCCTGCACCGGGTCACCCCGGTCAGCGGGCCGCGCCCGCGGATCAACTCGGTGCTGACCTACGGCGAGCACCCGGGCATGAGACTGACCGAGCTCACCCGGAAACTCTTCTACGGCCGCACCGCTTAACCACCGGCGCGCGTCAGCCGATCGTCCAGGGCCGCAGCTTGTCGGGATTGCGTATGGCCCAGATGCGGGTGATCCGGTCGGCTGCGATGCCGAACGCGAACACCGTCACGGTGACGCCGTCCTGCTGGGCCACCAGGCCGGGCTGGCCGTTGACCGTGCGTTCCAGGATCGTCAGGCTGGGTGCCCGGCCGGCGAGGTCGGCGGCGTAGCGGGCGATCTGCTCGGCGCCGTCGATGGGGCGGAGCGCGGCGCTGACGTGGCCGCCGCCGTCGGCGGTCATCGTGGCGCCGGGGTCGAGGAGGCCGATGAGGGCGGGGATGTCCCTGGCTTCCCATGCCTTCTTGAAGTCCCTGACGAGGCGGGCCTGCCGGGGGGCCTGGGCCGGGGGAGCCTGCGAGGCGCGGATGCGGCGGCGGGCTGAGGAGGCCAGCTGGCGGCATGCCGCCGGGGTACGGCCGGTGATCTGGGCTACTTCGGCGAAGGAATAGCCGAAGACGTCGTGCAGGACGAACGCGACGCGCTCGGCCGGGGTCATCGAGTCGAGCACGACGAGGAAGGCCATGCCGACCGACTCATCGAGGGTGACCCGGTCGGCCGGGTCGGCCGTGGTGCCGCCCGGCCGCCCGCCGGTCCACTCGGCAGGTTCGGGCAGTGGCTCGGGGAGCCATTCGCCTACGTAGCGCTCCCGCCGGGCCCGTGCCGAGCCGAGCAGATCGAGGCAGATGCGGCTGGCGACCGTCGTCAGCCAGGCGCCGGCCGATTCGATGCCTTCCCGCTGCCGGGGGGACATGGCGTACCAGCGGGCGTAGGTCTCCTGGACGGCGTCCTCGGCGTCGGCCAGGGAGCCCAGCAGCCGGTAGGCGAGGTTGATCAGCTGGCGCCGTTCGCTGATGATCACGTCCAGGCCCGGGTCGGTCCGGTCATCTCCTGGCCCGGATCGGATGGTCATGGTGCCGCCCTTCCTTGCTCGCGTCTGCCCTCACCTGTTCGACGAGATAGCGCGCCGGATTGTGAGGCCGGCGCGTCGCCTGACATTCCGGGGGGCCCCGTCGTCGTACTGCTGAGAAGAACCCGCCATCCAGAAAACAGCAG
>Ga0182014_10001330_pt1 | contig 33152 bp, 35 predicted proteins | sample 612S2DmetaG_FD_120489 | JGI IMG/M metagenome (GOLD analysis project Ga0182014, IMG submission 120489) | Permafrost microbial communities from Stordalen Mire, Sweden - 612S2D metaG | ecosystem: Environmental > Terrestrial > Soil > Wetlands > Permafrost | place: Sweden: Stordalen | collected... | reverse complement strand
GGCGTGCCCGTGATCACGCTGACCGCGAAGGAGACGAGAGGCACGTCGATGAGCTGCTATCGATGCGGGGAGAGACTCCAAGATAGCCGCGAGAGGCCGAGGGAACTTTGGTGCCAGAGGTGCGGGAGGTGGGAGGACCGCGACCTGGTCGCGGTGATGAACATCTCTCACAGGGGCTGGGTGAGGTTCGCTCAGTCAAGAGGAGAAGGCGGGGCAGGTGAAGCGGTGAGGGGGAACCCGACGCGGACGGTAATCCTCAGAGTCGATGCCTCGAAGTCGGGTCGCCTAACGGAGACTTGACAGAACCCTACTCGGCGAAATACTCGCGGAAGAACTCTCTCTCGAGGTCGCGGACTTCGTCCTCTGAGTTCGCCTGGCTGTACTCCTCGAGAGGGTCGGCGTTGAGCGTGAGGAAGGTCGGGCCCCACTTGTATATCGAAAGGAACCTCTTGGCATCCTCCTTCTCTCCCAAGATGTAGAGGGACGCGGCTACGGCCTCCAGGGAGCTGAGCATCCCCAGCTTCGAGTAGTTCGTGGGGTTTCCCGCGAGCAGCGAGGGAAGCCGTCTGTGCTTCCCGCCGAGCTTCCTGTGGAACACGTCCCGTGCGAACACCCAGGAGCAGTCGATGTCCAGGATCCCCTTGCTGTCCTTGTCCACCGGCGAGAGGGTGATCTCGGCGAACGGGTTCAGGACCAAGATCGAGCTGGCCGCGTGGAACTTCCTCGAGACCTCAGTGGCCAGACCCATCTTGACCATCTTCTTCGCCGTGCACTTGCCGGGGTCGTCCTGGCCGTAGTCTATGATGAGGATGTTCATCTGAATGAGCGGCCCCAGCGGCCTTATTATACAATCGACCGTACACAGCCTCACGGCGTCATGCTGGCTGCACCGCTGACGCTCGCAACAGGCGCTCGGACAAAACTATTAATGAAAACAGCCCGGCGCGCGGCCAATCGGCATGATGCCCCGGAGATCCGCCGTAGGGAGAGCCATCGTCGTGATCGCGATCGTCGCAGTCCTTCTCGTGGCCCTCGGTGTGAACTTCCTCTTCTTCGCGTCTCCGGGCGCCTCGAATAGCACCTCCATTTCTTCGAGCCCGACGCTCCCCTCGACCTCGAGCTACTCCTCTTCGACTACGACACAGGTAACCTCCAGCGTGAACCCCGTGACCGTGGACGTGGACGTGAGCCTCCTCGGGTACTGCCCGAGCACCTCCTCCAACAGCTCCGGCTTCATAGGCGCGGCCGTTGGGGGGAGCGCCCCGTCCGTCATCTGCCTGAAGTTCTTCTACTTCAACGCGTTCAAGGGCTACAACGCGTCCTCGCCTCTGGTGCTCAACATTACCGACGCTCTCACGATAACGGCGGTGGAGTCCGTCTACAGCGAGGGCCTGGCCTATCCCGAGGTGTTCGACGGGTCACAGAACTTCACCATCACGGTGAGCCAGGCCCAGCTCGCCATAGGAGGACCGACGAACGAGAACGAAGGGGCCGTGGTCGCCTTCTCGCTCACGGCAAATGCGGGAGCGAGCGGAAGATACGAGCTGGGTCTCTTCCCTTCGACAAGCTTCAGCCTGTGGCTCCTCAACCCGCAGGAGCCGGAAGGGTGCGGGTACTATGGTGAGCTCGTGGCAGGAAACGGGTTCCCGAACTATGCCCAGAGTACCGGCGGCTGCCTGACGTACCCTGCGTCCGGCCTGCCCAGCTCCTACACCATTGGTGGCGTTCCGTATCAACTGATGATCGGCGACCTCTACTTCTCCGTGATCGGGGTAACAAACTCAACCGGGTACTGAGCGCATGGGCCCGGGCACGCCCTCCCCGTCGATTGGAAACGCAAGGCGCGTGAGCCAAGACACGTCTTCCTGCCATAAAAGGGCAACGGTTATTACTATAGCCTTACGTGGATACGGACAGGCGATATTGGAAAATGCCCATGGCTTTCGTACTCATTAACGCGGACCTAGGCGCTGAAGAGGACCTGGTAAAGCAGCTGAAGGACATTCCCAATGTTGAGGAGGTCTACGTTGTCTACGGTGTCTACGACATCGTGGCCAAGGTGAAGTCCGACACGATGGACAAGGTCAAGGAGACTATCACGTGGAAGGTGCGCAGGCTCGACAGGGTCCGCAGCACGCTCACCATGATAGTCGTCGAAGGCGACTCTCCGGCCTAGACTCTCGTCGTCAGCTTCTTCACTTTAGTCAGGAGCCTCAGTCTCCCACCGTGGGGACCGGCCCGATTTTCGACCGACCTGAGTCGTTCTTTCTGATTGCGGCAGCGGCGGCTACCAGAATAAGGGAGGCTGCCCCGCAGACCCACACCATCCAAGAGTAGCTTGACGAGATTGAGGACGAAGCGACAGAGCTGCTACTGCTTGAAGGAGCCGTGCTCGACGAAGCGGAGCTGGACGTGACCACGGAGGTGAGGGCCGAGGTGCTTGATGACGTTGTTACAGAGGTACCCGTCGATGACGTCGTGGCGGATGAAGAGGTCGAAGGGGTCGTGGATGTCGTCAGGCTGGTTGGGGTTGAAGAGGTCGTCGAGGTGCCAGTGGATGACGAGGACGAAGTCGATGCGCTCGTCGAAGAGGAAAGACTGGATGAGGTTGAGACGGCGGTCTCAGGGAGAGCACCGCGGAGCAGCGCGAGTAGGAGCGGGTGCGCCACCGGTGTCTGGACGTCTGTCCCCAGGGAGAAGTAGGAGAAGTAGGCCCAGTTGATTCCGTTGGCGTTGCAGTACGCCAGCAGCGACTGCGTGTCGGCCTGCCAGTTGGGGTCTAGCGTGCTGTTGGATCCAGTGCTGCCCGCCTCGAAGGCGTCGAACTCGCCCATCCAGACCGGGACCCCCCAGGCCCTGGCGTTGCCGAGGAATCCCTTCACGTACGGCTGCGCCGTCGACCAGTCGGAGGTGTAGATGTGGAACTCGTACAGGGCGTTCGGGACCGCGGGAGCGGAGGTCATGATCGGCGAGCTCTTCACGAGGCCCGGAGGAGGCTCCTCAAAGGCCACCAGGAGGTGAGGGTTCACGGCCTCGATGACCTCGCCCATCTTCGTGTAGAAGCTCGTCAGGAGGTCTCCGTCGGCGGTCAGTGAACCGCACGAGGAGTTGAACCAGGGCTCGTTGAACATGTCTATCCCAATCACGGTCGGATTGCTCGCGTAGCGGGAGGCGAGCATCTGCTCAGCGGCCTCCATCGCCTCGATTGGAGCGGGAGCGCCCGTGCCTACAAGGGATTTGTCGTTGAAGAAGCTGCACATCGCCGTGGCTATCTCCGCGCTCGTGCTAGGCGACGTGATTCCGGGATAGAGCCATATCGGATTGCCCCAGCCTTCGCACTCTCCTCCCTGGGTCTGCTCCGGCGCCTGCTGGAACGCCGCTGACAGGTCGACCTGGGCGAAGTCGAAGATGACAGCGACGTGCGTGCTGCCGAACTGCTTCACGACCGAGTCCAGCTCGTCGATGTAAGCTGTGTTCCAATGATGGACCCAAGTGCCGTTCGACAGCAGGGCGGGTGCAGTGGGCTCCATGTTCTCCCAGCTGATCGGGATCCTCACCGAGTTGAACCCCCACGAGGTCACGTTGGCGTATGAGCTCGCGGTAATGCCCCAGCCCTTCCCACAGGAGTCGGGGCTGCTTGCAGGACTCCCCGTGCCAAAGTCCAGGCCGTCGACGTCCACGCCGAGCAGGGGGATTACGCTCCCATTCCCGTTGTAGACGTTGGTGCTCCCTGGTTCCGTGTGCAGCCAGCCGGAGATGATCGGCGCGCAGGGCTGCATGGTGCAGAGCGGGTTGGGAGCCGTGAAGGCGGAGCCCGACTGAGACGCCGCGCTTGCGACCAACGTGCCGGAGACGAGGATGAAGGCCATCGCCCAGATGACCGCTTTCCAGGGCCGCGAAGTCAATCTGTCCCACGATTCGGACCTTGAATCTCGCTTAATACCTTTGGGCCGGCATCCCTTAAATCGAGCCCGGTCTCCGCCTATACGAGCTTTCTTGCGGTGCCTGATGGCGTTCGACGACACTGACTCCAGGATGGGACACTGCACGACCCACCTCGGATATCGGGTCGTCGGCTCGCTGCTCACTCAGGGATGCACCTTCAGCCACTACCCGAGGCTCGTCAGGCTTAACCCGAACATCCCCTTCAAGACCAGAGGGAACGCGGCCGTCTGCTTGGACTTCGAGTCGGACGGCCCGGAGGACGTTTTCGAGACCGCCGAATCTCTCCTGCGCGAGCTTTCGGACGTCGAGAACGGTGCCAACTCCGGAGCCATCTTCCTCGCCGGCGAACTTCGCGCGCCCATCTTCCGCCCCCTCTACGAAGCGGCGGTCTGCGGTGTGGTGAACTGGAAGAAGATCGCAAAGATCCTTGAGGGGGAAGGTATCAGGCACGCCGTCCTGGGAAACGGCATGGGGCTCGTCGGGGCCGCCGCGAGCCTCGGCTTCACCGAAGCGGACGACCACACCTACGAACTCATCGCATACAGGCGCCCGGAGAACTGCGGGACGCCTAGGGCGATCGACCCCGAATCGGTCATACAGGTGGAGCGCGAGATGTTCCCGCACACCCTGAACAACTACGACTATGGCAGCCGACGCCTGCTGATTGCTCCGCACGGACCCGACCCGGTCTTCCTCGGGATCAGGGCGGACTCGCCCGCCGTGTCGCTCGAAGCGTTCCGTTCGGTGCGGTACGGGGAGGAGCTCGCGGGGCACATGATCTACCTCTCAAACCAGTGCACCGACGCCCATCTCACATCGCCACTGGCCCTCCCGCTGAGCGCCTATTCCTCAGGGTGGGTGGAGGGCTCGGTGAGGTCTCTGGAGGATGGTGAAGGGAGACACCTCTACATCACGCTGGTAGTTGCAGGATCGGTCGTGCCCGCGGCGGTCTACGAGCCAGCGGGAGACCTGCTGCGGATGGCAAGGAGATTGACGAGGGGGGACCGGCTGCGGGTCTTCGGCGGCGTCCGCAGGGCGAGCACCAGGCATCCCGCCATCCTCAACGTGGAGAAGATCGAGGTGCTCCGCACGGAGCCGAAGCTGAGGCGCGAGAACCCGCTTTGCGAGAAGTGCGGGAGAACTACCAAGTCCGAGGGAAGGGCCAAGGGATTCCAGTGCCGGTCGTGCGGCGCGAGGCTGCGCGAATCCCGGAAGAGGGTGACCATCGTGCCCAGAGGCATCGAGCCTGGGGTGTACCTGCCCTCGCCGGGAGCGCAGAGGCACCTCACGAAGCAGCTGGTACGCTACGGAAGGGAGGTCCACTCCCCCCATGCCATAGTGGATGGGTGGATCAGTCCGTACGGGGTCAGACCTTTGCGAGTGCCTGCTCGAAGTCGGCGATGAGGTCCTCTGCGTCCTCTATCCCGACCGAGACCCGTATCAGCGTGTCCGATATGCCGGTCTTCCTCCGGTCCTCGGAGGTGAGCTGCGTGTGCGTCATCGTCGCCGGTTGCACCACTAGTGTCTCGACCGCGCCCAGGCTCGCACCTAGGGTCGCGACCTTGAGGGACTCCGTGAACCGCATCGCGTCCTTCATACTTCCCTTCAGCTCGAAGCTGAACATCCCCCCGAACCCGCTCATCTGTCTCTTGGCGAGCTCGTGCTGCGGATGGCTCCTGAGCCCCGGGTAGTTCACCCTGCGCACCTTCCTGTGCGACTCGAGGTAGGCCGTCAGCGCTCCCGCGCTCTCGTTGTGCTTCTCCATCCTTATGGCGAGGGTCTTGATCCCGCGCAGCACCAGGAACGCCGCGTGCGGGTCGAGCGTCCCGCCGAGCACCTTCCTCATCCTCCTGATGTTCTGAATCGCCTCCTTCTTCCCGGCGGCCGCGCCCGCCATCACGTCCGAGTGGCCGTTGAGATACTTCGTGGCGCCGTGGACGACCATGTCGGCCCCGAGCTTCAGCGGCAGCTGTCCGAGCGGCGAGGAGAACGTGTTGTCGACTATGAGCATCGCCCCGACCGAGTGCGCGATCTTCGCGGCTGCCCTGATGTCCACGAGCTTCAGGGTCGGGTTGGTCGGCGTCTCCACGTAGACGATCTTCGTGTTCGGCCCGACGCCCCGCCTCATCGCGTCGAGGTCCTCGGTGTCGACCAGGGTCGTCCGGACGCCGAACTGCGGGAGGATGTCGTGAATCAGCCTGTAGGTCTCGCCGTACAGGTCCCTCGTTGCCAGGACGTGGTCGCCCTTCTGCACGTTGGCCATCACGGCTGTCGAGATCGCGGCCATCCCCGAAGAGAAGAAGGCGCACGCCTGGGCGCCCTCGAGGTCGGCCAGCTTCTTCTCGAGGATCCTGGTGGTGGGGTTGTCCCAGCGGGTGTAGACGAAGTCGTCGGTCTCGCCCCTGACCGCCCTCCCCACGTCCTCGGCCTTCTTGAAACCGAAGGTCACCGTCTGGTAGATCGGAGCCAGCACGGAACCCGTGCTCTTGTCCAGCACTTCAGTCCCGTGGACGGAGCGAGTGGAACTCTTGGCCAACACGGACAGGTCGGCATCCGCCCTGTTAAGGCTTGTTGAGATGATAGTAGCGAGGGGAGGATAAATACAGATCTTCAATGATTACTTGAATGAATGAGCGAGAGGCTTGGTTTGCAGGACTGATTGATGGAGAGGGATGCTTTACCCTCTCTATCTACCGTCAACACCACCACACGTTGAGGTTTGATCCAATCTTCTGCATTTCGATGAAGGAAGGGGTTTGGTATGCTGCGACAGAACTCATTTTGAGAGAACACGGCATCCAGTTTAGCACAAGGCGACGGAAGAACCAGATAGAGGTTCGGCTAGAAGGTCATATTCGAGTGAAGAAGCTAATTGCTTTGGTTCTGCCCTATCTCGTTGTCAAGCATCCGCTTGCACTAAGATTTCTCTCCTTTCCGAACGCGCCCGCAAGAAATCGATTCGTGAAGATTGATGTCTCATATCTCAAAGAGGTTGTCGAGATGGTTGACTTTGTTAGAGAATTCAACAAGGGGAAGAACCGTAAGCACAAATGGAATAGCAGGACGATAAGCGACTTCTATGAGAATAAGTAGCGAGGGGAGGATTTTCAGGGGACGACCCCGTTTGAACCCCCGGTCGGGCTTTCGCCCGATCTCCGGTCTGCGGGTTATGAGCCCGCCGGGATGACCTGGCTTCCCCACCTCGCTGAAGAGAGCCGACTAACCGCTGTTTATTACCCTTCCTGATTCACGTATTCGCGCGGGCGGCATCAATTCGTCAGGACGACTTTCTCGGGATTCTCACCGAGCTCGTCCGCGAGGCTCGCCTCCAGAGCCAGGAGCCTCTGTACATCATGCCCCTTCCTCTCGAACCTCCTCACTTCCTCCTCGAACGGCCTGACCCCGTCCCCGCTCACCATCTTGTCGGCGAAGCAGACGACCCTCTGCTCGAGTGCACGCGGGATGTAGTCGCCCGGCGGGAACCCCAGCGACGAGGCCTCCTCACTCGAGATGCCCGCGCCCACGTGCCTCCTCACTATCTCGACCACAACGGCGTCGACCCCCTCCTCCTCGAGGATTTTCGCCCCGACCCACCCGTGCCCGACCTCGTGGGTCCTGGACCTCCCGATGTCGTGGAGGAGCGCGCCCGCCAGGACCACCCGACGGTCGATGGGCTTGCCCTTGGCTAGAAACTCATCCGCGAGCGCCTCCGAGACCGCCATCACGGTCCGGCAGTGAGAGACGACCTGCTCGCTGCTCCCGTACTTGGCGTGAAGGGCGAGGGCCTGTCTCTCGTCCGGGATCACTTGCTGATGTCCTCTTCGAGTTGCTTGATCTTCCAGCGTAGCGCCGCCTTCAGGTCGGCGTTGTCGATCCTGTTCAGCGGCTTCTGGCAGGTAGGGCACCTAAAGAAGGACTCCATCGACTCCTCAAATGTCCGGGTGACGCAGGTCTGCGTCCCGCAGTAGTAGAACTCGTGGGCCTCTTCGTACTCTAGGCGCTGCAACAGCCTCTTCAGGATCTTCTTCTTCTGCGTCTGTATGAACCCGTCCGTCTGGTCGCGCTGCGCCTTCCACCTGTATACGAACCATCCCCGTTTGGGGTCCCTCACCCTGACGCCCGTGATCAGGGACCTGCCGAAGAGGTCGTAGAGCGACTTCCTAACTGTCTTTATCTTCAGTCCCGTGGCCGAGGCGATCTCCTCGTCGGTCGCGTTCTCGTTGTTGAGCAGCGCCCTCGCCACCCTGACGTAGTCCGGACCCCCTATGAGCCCGGCTACCTTCACAAATGTATCCTCATACTCAATTTTCACGTTAGTTTCTCAACCTTTTTGCCTTTTTCAGAAGGAATTATCTTCATTTTAGCAGGGCCAAACTCCTTCTTAAGTTCTTCCCCCTCCTGCAGCTCATGAAGCACTATCGCCAGCGCCGCAATCTCTGAGTGCGGCTGAGAGGTCACGGCGACGTTGTAGTCCGAGAGCTGATACGCCTCCGCCGGCACCTTCGGGCCCCCCACGGCGACTAGGAGCTTCTGGCTCTTTCTCAGCTCCCCGACCTTGTCCTGCAGCGGCATGCCGTACATCGTGAGGTGGACCACTGTCCTCCCCTCCTTCTTCGCCTCCGAGACCGCGGACTTCCAGGACGGGACCTTCAGTACCTGGAAGTCGCCCCCCCATGCCTCCGTCACCTCCCTTATCCCCTCGAGGAGCCCGTCGTCGATCTCCTCCAGGTAGACCGCCTCCGCCCCGAGGGCTCGCGAGACGAGGCAGAGATGCGTTAGAGTCCTATAGTCCCTTACGAACCTGTGCCCGATCCTCAGGATCCTGATGCTCTTGTCGGCGGCCAATATGATGCACTAATGCTCTGGCGGCTCCAGACGTTCCTCGGGCTTGCGGGACCCCGGGCTCTCAGGCGCCCAGCTTCCCGCCTTCCAGCTCGGAAAGGGGGACCAGGAGCGTAACCTTCAACTGGTGCATGAGCTTCCTCGTCAGTACTGCGTCCGGCTTGAGCTTCTTCGACTCGACCATCCGTATGACGGACGGCTTCTCGTTGAGGATCCGTCCGAGGTCTTCCTGGGACAGTCCCATTTTCTCCCTCGCCTGCCTTATCTTCACGTTGTAGTCCGGGTCCATCTCGTACTCGGGCTCGGAGACGACCGGTGCCTGCGCCGGCCTGAAGCTCGCCTGGATGGGCCGGACGTGCGTCTCCCTCACGATGGCTCCCCCGACCGACCTTCCGAGCTTCGAGCAGCCGCCGCAGACAACCATTATCGCCCCGTCTATCTCGACCTTGTTGGGCCCGGTCCTCATAGGGCCGCCGCAGACCTCGCAGGCTGCTCTCATAGGAATCGGCGGTTCGAAATCGCTTCGCCTTAAAAAGCTCTCGAAAGGTCTGCGCAGCCTTTTAACGCCCCGACCGGCGACGGGCCCGTCTTGAAGCTGCTCGACGAGAGGAGGCGGTTCTCCCTGATGCTCGATTACGAGTTCGGCGCCGGGACGAGCCGCGCCCTCCCGAAGAGCGGCCTCGACTACCTCTACTCCCGCAGGTCGGACCGCCTCAAGCAGGTCATGCACGACGGGAGGATTTTCGCGGTCATCAGGCCGAACGGCGCGATAGCGCTCTCGCTGCGCGCGGCAGGCCTGCTCTCGTCCTCTAGGGTGTTCATGCAGAACTCGGTGACGGTGCGCGACGACGCGGCCCAGTTCGTGCGGAACGGCAAGTCCGTCTTCTGCAAGTTCGTGACGAAGACCGGCAAGCACGTGCTCCCCGGAGGGGAGGTCGTCGTGCTCGACGAGAGCGGCCTGCCAATAGCCGTGGGAAGGGCCAAGCTGCCGGGCGCCTTCATGAGAGAGTTTAAGGCGGGGGTCGCAGTCAAGGTGAGGAGTGCTCACGAATGAAGCTTGATGACAGGAAGACCCGCCGGATGATGGACCGGATGGGCATCAACATGAAGGAGATAGCCGACGTCGAAGAGGTGATAATCAAGACCTCCTCTAGGGACATCCATATCACCGGCGCCCAGGTCTCTGAGGTGAACGCCCAAGGGAGCCGCATCTTCCAGGTGATGGGCGAGGTGGAAGAGGTCGAGAGGGAGAGGAAGAAGTTCTCCGAGGAGGACATCTTGCTGGTCCAGCAACAGGCGAACGTCACGAAGGAGAAGGCCGTGATTGCGCTCGAAGAATCGGACGGCGAGGTCGCCAAGGCGATCCTAAGACTGACCACCTGAGATACAACCTCAAGCTCGCCGGGCGCCATCCGCCGTGTCGAAGGATTGAGACCGACCATCCCGAAGCCTTGGGACGAGGAAAAACATGAAATACCTCGGGCGTGATGGTGATTGACGTGCCTGAGAACAACGAGGAATCCGGACAGAACCATGGGGCTGCCCCTTCCGCGCTGCCGAGAATGATCCGGATTGCCGTCCCGATAGGGTCGGTGCTGGTCCTTATCGCGTTCGCCGTGACCGCGCTCCTGCCGAGCAACCCGAACGCTGTGCCGACCCAGTCGACGGTTCTCTTCATCCCGATCTACGTGACCGTAGTCATCGTCATGGTCTTCGCGTCGATGTACATCTTCAAGAGCTTCGTGGAGAAGGACGTCCCGTCGGCGGGACACTAGAGGAAGAGAGTTCCGTAGTCCACTCCTGCGCCGGCCTTCCTTCCATCGCACGCGCTTTTGTTGTCCGGGCGGTCAGATTGGCATCGGGGTTCTGAACATCATGGCGCCGTTAATGGCCATCAGCGCTCCCACGACCACCATCGCGTAGCTGTAGATTGTGGACGCCCCCTGGATAGAGCCCCCGGACATCAGGGTGCCGATCAAGGCCATGAGGATCCCGAGGAGCACCATGAGAACAGAGAAGCCCTTGAGGTGCATGACCCCCGTCGAGGTTACCGAGAGGACCGCCACGGCCACCACCAAGATGCCGAGGGCGACGAGGAGCACCGCCCACGCGTCGGGGGAGAGAAGATACCCGTTCATCATGCCGCTACCCCCCTGGTCGATGGCAATGCTGGTAGCTGAGGCGAAGTCGAGCAACCCCCCGAGTACGCCAAGCATGAAGCCGCTCGTCGAGACCAAGCTCTCATCCGCCGGGGACCGCGCGGTATATGTCTTTATGACCATGTCACGGCATCCATAGCCAGTTCGAGGAAGGGTCGCCACCATCGATTGTCCACCAAGAAGAAGGTCCCACGAAAGCGGATCGACTGGGTATACTCGACCCTGCCGGTGAGCATCGCGCTCGGCCCGATCGGGACCTACGTCCAGCTCTACCTGTTGCGGACCAACGGTGTCCAGGCGGGGACGGTGTATGTCACGATCGCCCTGTCGCTCTTCAGCGCAGTCAGCATACCTGCCGCTATCATCTGGGGGATCTTGACCGACAGGCTGCGCCGGCGGAGACTCATCGTAGTGGCGAGCTACGCCATGACCGCGGTCTGCCTCTTCTCGTTCTTCTTCGCGAACTCGAACTCTGGGGTGACCTTCGTCTACTCGCTCGTCTCCTTCATCTCCGCCGCCTCTGCTACCCCGCTCAACCTGCTCATCATGGAGACCGAGACGAAGAGCCGGTGGGCCTCGGGGTTCGCGAGGCTGTCCCTCATGTCGACCGTCGGCTCGATCCTCGGCTACATACTCAGCGCCGCCTGGGCCCAGTTCCTTCCGGACTTGATCGTCTGGCTCATGATCCCGCTCGGCATCCTCTCGCTCATCTCGGCGGCGTCGGCTGTGTTCCTCATGGAGGAACCGAAGTTCCTCTTCGAGAAGGAGATAGTCGTCATGCAGAGGCCGGGGTTCTTCCAGAGGCTCTCGGCGTCCCCGCTCATCTTCCTCAACATCCCGAGACCCTCTGACTTCCAGAGGATCTTCAAGGGGCTGCGAAACGAGCTGACGAGCTACGTTCCTCTCCTGTACATATCGATCGTCGTGTTCTATTTTGCGGGCGGGATTTTCAACACCTCCCTGGTCCCCGCGATGTACTCCCACTCCCTCACGGAGAGCGAGGTGTACGCGCTCAACGTCGCTGCGCTCGTCGCCACCGTCGTCTCGTTCCGGTTCGCCGGGCGCTACATAGCGCACAGGTCGCTGACCAAGGTTGCCGTCCAGAGCCTTGTCCTGAGGGGGACCTGCTACGCGGCCCTCGGGGTCGCCTCCATCTTGATCGCCGGGAACTGGTTCTTCATCCCGGCACTGATCCTCTTCCCTCTCTCGAGCGGGCTCGCGTACGGGATATACTACACAGCCTCGAACACGATGATCTTCAACTCAATCAGGGGGAACAACCACGGGTCATCGCTCGGCGTCTACAGCGCCATCGTCGGGGTCTCCACCCTGGTCGGCACGATCGTCTCGGGCATCGTCTCCCACTACCTCGGCTTCCATGTCACGTTCATCCTCGCCGGCGTCCTCCTCGGCGTGGCGGCCCTCGTCATGGCGAGGCTCGCCAACAGGAGCCCCGAGACCGAGGCCGGGAACTGAGTCGGTCAAGGAGTCCGAGGCGCGCGACTTCTCGGGCCCGGACCCGACCGTTCGCGAGAGAGTATTCGCAATCGTTCCCACAGATATACATAAATACGGTTTATCGGCGCTCCGCCTGAATTTAGAGATGGCAGTCGTCGACACAACTCTAGCTCTAGCAGCGGCCATGGTAATGTCCTCAGGCCTGATAGCCACCGGCATTGCTCAGCACGGGATGGGAGCCGCTGGAATGGGCATCATCGGTGAGAAGCCGGAGAAGTTCGGCACGGTGCTCTTCTTCTTCGTCATCCCCGAGACCCTCTGGATCATCGGGTTCGTCTTGGGCGTCATCCTGCTACTCAACATCCTGTAAGGGACGGACTGGTTCCTTGTGGGCACCGAGACCTTACTGAAGGAGGTTGAGGAGAAACGGAAGACGGCTCTCAAGCAACTAGAGGATGAGTACGGCTCCAAGACTGCAGAAGTCCGCAAACGGACCCTGGACGAACGGAACCGTATACTCGAGGCTTCAAAGGCAGAGGCTGCGTCGCTCTCTCAAAAGGAACAGGCGCGCATAACCGGGGCCGCCACGCTCCAAGTCAAGAAGATGGGGTTCGACGCGACGGAGAAGATGCTCGAGTCCAACATCTCCGCGCTCAAGCAGGTTCTGGCCGAGTTCGCCGACTCGAAGGAGTATTCTCAGCTCCTCCCGAGGCTGGTCCAGTATGCCTCGAAGAGGCTCGGCGGGAACATTGGGGTGAGGTGCAGGGCGGCAGACGCCCAGGCGATCAAGAAGGCCGGCGCCAAAGTCCTCTCCACTGACCTTCCCACGATCGGAGGGTTCAAGGCGGAGAGCGAAGACGGGAACTTCGAGCTCGACCTTACCTTCGAGGAGATGCTCCGCACCCACGACGAGAAAGTACGCGCATCAATAATGGGCAAGGAGTAGTCAAGCAGGGATGAAGCAATCCTACTCCGGCGCCTTTGGAAGACTGAAGGCGATGTCCATAGACTTCCTCACAAACGAGCAGCTCTACGAGCTCGCGCGGGCCAAGGATGTGGCCGAGGTCGCCCAGCGGCTTGAAGCCACCTGGTACAAGGCCGACATCGAGGAGTCCGCGGCGGTGCACAAGGTGCCGGAGCTAATCGAGTTCGCCGTGAACAGCCATATCGCGGACCTGAACAAGATAGCGCTGTCGGTCACCCCAAGCTCCGGCAAGCCCATCCTCGTGGCCTACCTCGCGAAGTGGGACATCGAGAACATCGAACTCATCCTCGCCGCCAAGAGCCTGGGCAGGAGCAGGGAGGAGACGGAGGCTTTCTTGGTCCCGCGCCGCAACCTGCCCGAAGGCGTCACTACCAACGTCATCCCCCTCAGCGAGCTCCGAGGGATGCTGGAGCAGCCGGACATCGACGGCGTGATAAACTCACTGGTGCGATACGGCTACGGAGCGGTCCTCCTCCAGCAGCTCGGGGAATTCAGGAAGTCAGGAGACCTGGGGGTATTCTCGGGCGCCCTGCAGAACTACTACTACTCGAAGCTGCTCTGGCAGTTGAGGTTCATCCAGGGTGACGAAGGGGTCCTCCGCGAGTACATCCGGTCCGAGATTGCGAAGAAGAACCTGTTGAGCATCCTAAAGTCGAAGGAGTTGAACCTGGATCGCGAGACCATCTCGAGGCACCTGATAGACGGCGGTCTCGTCAGCCAGGCCAGTCTCCTCGAGGCGTACTCCTCAGCCGACATCGGAGACGTCGTGAAGAAGTTCGAGCCGTGGTTCGACCTCTCGCCGGCCCTCGCAAAGTACCGTCAGAACCAGAACCTCATCGAGTTCGAGGTCGCGATCGACAAGCTCATCGTTGCGAGGTCTATGCCCAGCCTGGGTGCCATGGCGCTCTCCCTCACATCGGTATTCGCCTTCATATTCCAGGCGGAGATAGAACGGCAGAACATCCGAAGGATAACCTACGCGAAGCAGTACGGCATGACCGAAGAATACATTAAGTCTGTAATTTTAGCGGTCTGAGCACAATTGAGCTCCAGAACACCTGCGCAGAGCGGCAAGATCGCCGTCGTGGGGGAGAGGGAGCTCGTTATTGGTTATCGGCTTCTCGGCGTCCAGGACGCATTCATCGCCCGCAAGGGCGAGACCCAGAAGACCGTGATGGACCTGTTCAACTCGGGGGATTACAGCCTGATAGTGGTGGGGGACGAAGCGCGAAAGGATCTCTCGACGACGACAAAGGAGAAGCTCAGGTCGTCAATAATCCCCCTGGTTGTCTTCATGCCGTCTTTGACCGCTGATGTTTCGGAAGAGTCGATTGCAAGTCTCGCGAGACGCATACTCGGTGTGGACCTCAAGGTGAGCGCCTGATGAAGGAAGCCAAAATAATCAGAGTCAGCGGACCGGTCGTAACGTCAGACGGTCCGGAAGGGGCGAAGATGTTCGACGTCGTGAGAGTGGGAGAGCTGGGTCTGATCGGAGAAGTCATCAAACTAGAGGGAGGGACTGCCACCATTCAGATCTACGAGGATACGACGGGAGTAAGGCCCGGAGACAAGGTGATCAACACCGGCCAGGCCCTCTCGGTCGAGCTGGGCCCCGGTCTTCTCACCTCGATTTACGACGGAATCCAGAGACCCCTCAACATCCTCAGAGAGCAGAGCGGTGACTTCATCAGCAGAGGGCTCGTCATCCCTCCGCTGGACGAGAAGAGGAAGTGGGACTTTGTCCCCACGAAGAAGAAGGGCGACCGGGTCTCGCCGGGCGAGATAGTTGGCACGGTCCAGGAGACGCCCCCGGTCCTGCACAAGATCATGATTCCCCCCGGCGTCACCGGCGAGCTCAAGGAGATCAAGGAAGGGAAATTCACCATCAGGGAGCCTATCGGAAGGGTCAAGACCTCTGACGGAGAGGTAGACATCTTCCTTGCGAACAAGTGGAAGGTCAGGATCCCGAGGCCCATCTCCAGGAAGCTCCCACCCGACGCACCGCTCCTCACAGGCCAGCGCGTCTTCGACACTTTCTTCCCTGTCGCAAAGGGCGGGACCGCGGCGATCCCGGGTCCCTTCGGCTCAGGAAAGACGGTCGCGCAGCAGCAGCTAGCAAAGTGGAGCGATGCAACCGTGATCGTCTACGTGGGATGCGGGGAGAGAGGCAACGAGATGGCCGAAGTCCTCTCGACGTTCCCTGAACTCGAGGATCCCCGGTCGAAGAGACCCCTCATGGAGCGGACCGTCCTCGTCGCGAACACGTCGAACATGCCGGTCGCCGCGAGGGAGGCAAGCATCTACACCGGTATCACGATCGCCGAGTACTACAGGGACATGGGCTACGACGTCGCGCTCATGGCCGACAGTACCTCGCGGTGGGCAGAGGCGCTCAGGGAGATCTCGGGCAGGCTCGAGGAGATGCCTGGTGAGGAAGGCTACCCCGCGTATCTGGGCAGCAGGCTCGCCGAGTTCTACGAGAGGGCGGGCAAGGTGGTGACGCTCTCACCCAAGGAGCGCATCGGATCGGTAACTGTGGTCGGCGCGGTCTCCCCTCCCGGTGGCGACTTCTCGGAGCCGGTCTCGCAGAACACTCTCCGCGTGACGAGGGTCTTCTGGGCGCTGGATGCAAACCTGGCCGCACGCAGGCACTTCCCCTCAATAAACTGGCTGACGAGCTACTCGCTGTACACGGGCGACCTTCGGAACTGGTATCAGCGGACCGTTGCGAAGGACTGGCCTGACATGCGGATTGAAGCACTGGAGATACTTCAGAAGGAGGCCGAGCTCCAGGACATTGTCCAGCTCGTGGGCTACGACGCTCTCCCGGAGTCTGAGAAGGGCGTCATGGACATCGCGAAGATGATCAGGGAGGACTACCTCCAGCAGAGCGCCTATGACCCCGTGGACACCTTTGCATCTATTAGGAAGCAGTACCTGATGATGAAGACGATTCTCTCCTTCGGGAAGAGGGAGGCCGAGGCCATCAAGACCGGGGCACAAGCCTCGCAGATAGCGAACTTTCCAGTGAAGTCGAAGATAGCGAAGATGAAGTGGACGCCCGAGGACCAGTTCGAGGCCTTCGTCCAGGACATAGACGGAAGCCTTGACCAGGAGTTCGGTGCACTCGCGAGGGAGATAAGAGCCTAATGGAACCCATATCCTACAAGACAGTCTCACAGGTCGCAGGCCCCCTCCTTTTCGTGGACAAGGTTCAGAACGCGTCCTACGGCGAGATGGTCGAGGTGACCAACTCGATGGGCGAGAGGGTCCGCGGTCAGGTGCTCGATTCGAGCGCAGGGCTGGCCGTGATCCAGGTCTTCGGGGCGACCCTGGGGCTGAGCACAACGGGGACGTCGGTCCGGTTCCTCGGCGAGACGGCCCGCATCTCGGTCTCCGACGAGATGCTCGGGAGGACCTTCGATGGGCTGGGGAACCCGCGCGACGGCGGTCCAGGCATCATCGCAAAGCACAAGGTGGAGATCGTCGGGTCTGGCATCAACCCCTACAGCAGGGAGGAACCGTCAGAGTTCATCCAGACAGGGATCTCGAGCATAGACGGCATGAACACCCTGGTCAGGGGACAGAAGCTCCCGCTCTTCTCAGCGGCAGGTCTCCCCCACAACGTCCTCGCGGCGCAGATAGCGCGGCAGGCCAAGGTCTTGAACTCCTCGGAGAACTTCTCGGTGGTCTTCGCAGCGATGGGCATCACCAGCGAGGAGGCCAACTTCTTCATCCGGCAGTTCGAGGAGACGGGCGCGCTGCAGAGGACGGTCCTCTTCCTCAACCTCTCGTCCGACCCGGCCATGGAGAGGATCCTCACCCCGAGGCTCGCCCTCACCACCGCCGAGTACCTGGCCTACGAGAAGGAGATGCACGTGCTGGTCATCCTCACCGACATGACCAACTACTGCGAGGCGCTGAGAGAGATCTCGGCGGCGCGCAGCGAAGTCCCGGGAAGGAGAGGTTACCCTGGATACATGTACACCGACCTCGCCACGATCTACGAACGGGCGGGCAAGATCAAGGGGAGGAAGGGCTCGATCACCCAGATTCCGATTCTGACAATGCCGGCAGACGACAAGACCCATCCGATTCCAGACCTCACCGGCTACATCACCGAGGGTCAAATCTACGTCAGCAGGGACCTCGACCGGAGCGGCATCTACCCGCCCATCGACGTCCTGGAGTCGCTCTCCAGGCTGATGAACCAGGGAATCGGCCCGAAGAGGACCCGCGAGGACCACCGAGGGATGGCCGACCAGCTCTACGCCTCGTACGCGCAGGGGAAAGACGTCCGCGCGCTCTCCGCCATCGTCGGCGAGGAGGCTCTCAGCGAGACCGACAGGAAGTTCCTGCAGGTCGCCGAGAGGTTCGAGAAGATGTTCGTGAGGCAGGGATTGAACGAGGACAGGTCCATCGAGCAGACCCTCGACCTGGGCTGGGAGGTCATAGCCCCGCTCTCTGATTCCGAGATCAAGAGGATAAAGCCGGAACTTATCGAGAAGTATCGGAGAAGACAGGCTCCAAAGTAGGCGGCGATAGACACTGCCAGTCGCGAGCAACGTCCGGCCGACAAGGATGGAATACCTGCGGACCGTACGGAGGATCGCGATGTCCCGCAAGGGACTCAAGCTCCTCAAGCTGAAGAGGACGGCGCTCATCCTCGAGTTCTTCAACATGAGCAAGACTGTGGCCAGCCTGAGGAGCGGTCTGCAGGCGAAGCTCGCCAGGGGCTACGAGGGCATCCATAACGCCGAGATGTTCGTCGGCCCGCTGAGGCTGGAATACGAATCGATGCGCATACCCAGGATCCATCAGCTGACGGTGAAGAGCAAGAACGTCATGGGGGTCAGGATACCCGAGCTCTCGACAGAAGCCTCAGGGGGTGCCGGCCAGGAGTATCTCGTCGAGGTGCCTGTGGCCATCAACCAGTCAATCAAGGCCTTCCAGGAGGTCCACCAGATGGTCCTCGATGTAGCCGAGAAGGAGACCGCACTGAGGAAGCTGCTGGTTGAGATAGAGAAGACGAAGCGGCGCTCGAACGCGATCGAGAACGTCCTGATTCCTCGGCTGGAGGCCAACGCGAGGTACATTAAACTCAGGTTCGACGAGATGGAGAGGGAGAGTTTCACGAAGCTGAAGAACGTGAAGAGGAAGATGGCCAAGAGGAAGGAATCGGAGCATGTCTGAGGAGACTACCCAGGGGCCGAGGCTCGGTACGCCTGGCCGTGGCCAGCTCTCGGAGACCAAGGCGTCAGTCCCTCCGCGGAGCTCCGTCAACAAGGAACAGAGGAAGCTTCGTCTGGTGATAACCGCCTTCAACATCGCAAAGGTAGCCGCGGTCCTGGCGCTCTTTCTCTTGATTGCGGGGATGATTTGAGATAATGTCCACGTCCAACGACTACGCGGAGGCGCTGAGGAAGCTAAAGGAGGCCGAGGTTTCAACGGCCACAGAGCTAGCGGCGAGGAGGAAGGCGCTCGAGGAGGGGCTAGGCAGCCTGGAGGAGGAGTCTGCGCGGTCCATTGAGGAAGCCAAGGGCGAAGCCGAGGCCTTCGAAGCGAGGTCTGTCGAGGCTGCGCGGTCCGCCGCACAGACCGAGGCAGAGAAGCTCCTCTCCTCTGCGTCAGGAGACGTGGAGCGGATTGCTGCAAAGAGACTCGACAAGAAGGAGTTCCGGAAGATAGTAGACGACGTTCTGCTGTCTGAGTTCAAGGAGGCTTAGCCGTTGCTGAAGCCCGCCCGCATGGAAAAGATAGCGGTGGTGGGTCTTCGCGAGGAGAGGCAGAAGGTTGTCTCGATCCTCTACGACCTCGGTGCCATCCAGATCGAGCCTCTCTCCAAGTCGTCGCAGGTCTATCTCAGGGCCGAGCTAGAGGCCGACGACGCAAGGGGGGTCTCCCAGGAGCTTCTCAGGATAAGGTCGCTCAAGGCTGCCCTTCCGCCGACGGTGGTCGAGGAGAAGAGGGGGTTCGGGTCGTTCGCCGAGGTCATGCGGACCTCGAAATCGATCGACATCGATGACGAAGTCTCCCGGCTCAAGCAGTCTCAGGACCAGCTCTCGCTCCGTCTCGATGAGCTGAAGAACAGGACGGAGCTGGTCACAAACCTCTCGTTCATCAACGGCGACCTCAGCATCCTTGACCTGGAGAGCGCGACCTCGTTCTTCGGCCTGCTCCCCGCGAAGTCGTACCAACAGTTCCTGAGCAGCGTTGCCCCCATGCAGGGCGTCATGCCCTACTCTTCCGGCACAGACCCCGTCCGACTGGTTGTGGTGGTGCCGAAGGCGGACCTAGAGAAGTTCGGCGCCATCGTTCAGAAGGCCGACCTGCGGCTGCAACCGATCCCTCCGATGACCGGCAGGCCGGCCGACGTGCTCGTCGCGCTCGGCGAAGAGAAGAGGCTCAAGGAGGCGGAGCTCGTCGAGACGAACGCGCAGCTTCGCGCTCTCTCGGAGAAGCACTACGGCATCTTGTCCGTCGTGGAGGAGCAGCTCTCCATCGAGGCAAAGAAGCTCGAGGTCCTGAACAACTTCGGCTTCACCGACAACACCTTCGTCCTGGAGGGATGGGTGCCAAGCCGGCGCCTCCCGGAGTTCAAGGAGATCCTCACGAGCCACGCCAGCTCGAGCACGTTCTTTACCATCGAACAGGACACGAAGCCTCCGACCCTGATGGAGACCCCGAAGAGGCTGAAGTTCTTCGAGTCGTTCATCCGATTCTACCAAGTCCCGCTGTCGAACGAGGTCGACCCGACCATCATATTCGCCTTCGCATTCCCGGTGTTCTTCGGGATGATGCTGGGGGATGTTGGATATGCCGTCGCCATCCTGCTGATCTCCATCTGGATCATAAGGAGGGTCAACCACCCTGACAGAAAGACAGTGATCCCTCTGGCGCTCAGGTCCTTCGCCTCGAAGATCCTCAAACCGGCTCAGTTCAGGAAACTGGCAACGGCGATGATCCTCGGCTGCATCGTGGGGATCGTGATGGGCTTCCTCGTCAACGCATACTTCGGATTCCAGCTGAACCAGTACCTGTTCACCTACCTCAACGCCAACCTGCACGCGGGCCTCCCCTCGGACGGGACGTTCATCGACCCGCTATCGACCAGAGGGTTGAAGACGCTGCTGCTCTACTCTGGATACATCGGCCTCTTCATGGTCTCGTTCGGGCTGGTGCTGGGCATGCTCAACGGCTACTGGATGCAAGAGAGGAAGCACATTGTGGGCAAGCTGGGTTGGCTGTTCGAGGCGTGGGGGATTGCGCTGATCGGACTGACGATGTTACATCATGGCACCATAGTTCCCACCTCCAATCCTCTCGGAGGGGTTTACATCGGGATGGCAGTGGTGGGGCTTGCGCTGATTGCCTACGGCGAGGGACCGCAATCGCTCGTGGAGCTGCCGACCATCGTCAGCCACATGATCTCGTACACGAGGTTGCTCGGGATACTCTTGGCCTCCTTCGTGCTCGCGTACGTGATAGACAAGGAGGCCGTTGGAACCTCGGCCGCACCCGGCCTCATGCTGGGCGGCATCGGCTTCGCCATAGGGGGAGTCGTGCTTCTCGTGGCAGGGCACATGTTCAACCTCGTCCTGGGCATACTCGAGCCGGGGATACAGGGTGCGAGGTTGATCTACGTCGAGCATTTCTCCAAGTACCTTCACGGAGGGGGCAGGTTGTTCACGCCCTTCAAAGGGAGCAGGACGCACACCACCAGCGAGCTCGAGCTGATGGACAAGAAAGTCCCGGAGCCGGTCCCTTCCGGCGGCTAGAGCACCGGGGACCGGGGAAGCCCCTCCGACCTTCGGAGATCCGGGGCAACTGGGCGGCCCTCCTTCTTCCCATCAAGCCGGACCAGTCGATAGACTACGGTCTGCTTGAGACCGAGATAGGCCGCTTCGGCGCGGCTGGGGTAGATGGCGTCTACTCCAACGGCACCGCTGGGGAGTTCTACACCCAGATGGAATCGGAGTTCGACTCGGTGAACCAGATCCTGGCCGAGGGCTGCGAGCGCCTGCACCTCCCCTTCCAGATAGGGGTCTCCCACATGAGTCCGCAGCTCTCCCTCGCCCGCCTTAGAAGGGCGCGGCACTGGGAGCCGTCCGGGTTCCAGGTCATCCTCCCAGACTGGTTCCCTCCGACGATGGGGGACATTCATCGCTTCCTAGACGTCATGGTGGCGAAGGCGGATCCCATCCCGCTGATCCTCTACAACCCGCCTCACGCCAAGTGGAACCTCGTCCCATCGGAATGGCTCGAGGTCGTGGAACGCCATCCCGGTGTGGTCGGTATCAAGGTTGCAGGCGGCGACGCCGCCTGTTTCGAGGCCATACGACCGGTGCTCGACCGCGTCTCGGTCTTCATCCCCGGTCACACACTGGCCACCGGCCTGAGCCAGGGAGCCCACGGAGTCTACTCCAACGTCGCCTGCCTAAGTCCGAGAGGTGCTCAGAGATGGTGCGAGCTCTGCCTCAGCAATCCTGCCGAAGGGATGAAGCTCGGGCAGCGGGTAGAACGCTTCTTCACGCTGGAGGTCGTGCCCTACATCACGGTCAAGAAGTTCCACAACATGGCCGCTGACAAGGGGATGGCGGTCGCCGGAGGCTGGCTGCCTGGGTTGACCACCCGCCTGAGGTGGCCGTACGAGGGCATATCGAAAGATGACGCAGCCCGTATCGGCACAGCTGCCCGCGCAGACCTGCCAGAGCTCTTCCTCCGCGGATGACCGCAGGAGCGGCCTGGGCTCGTGGAGGTGCAGGAGTCGAATTTGTTTGACTAGATGCCGGGGCATGATTAAATACATTTGACCCAGAGCCACAGTTGAGTTGCAAGCTGCACCGCGAAGAGTAAAGACGATCTACAGTGTAATCGCGTCGCCGCAGAGGCTGGAGATTCTCAAGATCCTGAATGTCAAGGGACCGCTGACCTACAGCGCCCTGAAGACCCTCGCAGGATTCAAGTCCAAGAAGGAGTCAGGGAAGTTTGCGTATCACCTGAGGAAGCTCGTCAGGCAGCTCCTGATTCAGCTCAACAGACAGGAGAGAAAGTACACCGTAACCAACCTCGGACGGCTCGTCCTGAACCTCACCCGCCAGATAGAGGAACAATCGCTGGTCGAGAGCGGGAAGCTCTACGTGAGGTCGTCCCGGCAGGCGATGGAGGAGTTCAACGCCGACAAGATCCTCCAATCGCTCGTCAAGGAGGCCGGGATGCCCGTCGAGCTGGCGCAGAAGATAACCAGCGAGACCGAGTCGCGGCTCTACAAGTTCCAGACCCAGTATCTGACGGCGCCGCTGATCCGCGAGATGGTCAACTCACTCCTCGTCGAGCACAACCTCGAGGAGTACAGGCACAAGCTGACGCGTCTGGGGCTGCCCGTCTACGACGTCACACAGCTCCTCGCAAAGGCGGGGGACGACGGGAGCGACGTCGAGTCGCTGCTGCACCAGACGGGAAAGTCGGTCTTCTCAGAGTATCTCCTCCTCGAGCAGATTCCGCGCGACGTCGCCGACGCGCACCTCGCGGGGGACATCCACATCGCTGATGCCGGAAGCTGGGGGCTCACCCCGGACACGATATTCGTCGACCTCCTGTCCGTGAGAGCCTCGGGGTTCAACCCGAAGGGCAGGCTCCCCTATGCCCCCATCCTCCCGAGCCCCGAGGGCCTGGAGTCCGCCATGACGATAATCTCCAACATCACCTCCCTGATCAGGAGGGAGGCCTCAGTCGAGATAGTGTACAGGAACTTCCTCCAGTACTTGGCCCCCTTCACGCGCTCCAAGACGAAGCACGAGATAGTCGAGGCGATACTGAGATTCCTTGACCAGGCATCCTCCCAGCTCCCCTCCTCCCAGAGGCCCATCATCTCCCTCGAGCTCGACCCGTACGTCAAGGACGAGTCGGGGAGAGAGCTCATAGAGAAGGTGCTAGACGCGACGCTGGAAGCCTACGGGGGTCTGGTAGACCAGGTCCCGAGGCCCGAGGTCAGGCTAATCCTCGCCAAGCTCAAAGAGGACGACAACAGGTTTCTGAAGGACGCCGCTTCCGTCATCTTCGCGGGCGGCAGGGTTGCGCTCTTCCAGTCGGGCCAGAAGAGGAGCTCCCTGGGAATCAACCCAGACGTCCTTCCGTCTGAGCTTCAGGGAGACCACATAAGCGTCCTCCACAACCTCAGCCTGAACCTCCCACGGCTCTCCTATGACTCTAACCAGGACGAGACCTACTTCAGGGCGAAGCTGGCGATGCTCATCGGAGTGGCTTCCGACGCCCTGACGACCCGGAGGATTGTCCTGGAGCGCGTCATGAAGAAGGGTCTGCTGCCGACGCTCAGCTTCGGGTCCGAGGCGGTGAGCTCCGACGCCATGCCGCTGATAATGAACCTGGTTGGCCTGGAGGAGGCGCTCTCCAACCTGACAAAGGACCCTTCCCTCACCGTCAGGACCTCCATAGCGGAGAAGATCATCCAGACGGCCTCCCAGGTCTCCTCGGAGAAGTCCGCAAAGAACGAGAGGCTGGGTGTGGCGATAATCGAGGAAGAAGGCGCCCAGAGACTGGCCGCGCTCGACGCGGAGAAGTACGGGAGGGCGAGCCTCCAGGCGGGTGGCCGGCTGGGGTACTCCCTCTCGCCTAGGCTCACGCCCGAGGACCTGCAGAACCAGGACAAGATCGGGTACGTACAGAAGCTCTCGGCGGGTCTTAACGGCGGATTCTCGGTGGTCCTGGATGCCTCGGCATTGGACCTCCGCGGGACATACCAGATGATGCTGACCGCTTCCCCGGCGATTCCGTTCTTCAGGGTGCACAGGCCCGTCTCGTTCTGCAGGAACTGCGGGGCGAAGCTCCCGCCGGACTCGGGCAGATGCAAGAAGTGCAAGTCCACGGCCACGACCCAGTACTCGACAGCCGAATGAATTATGACAAATTCGGTTGACTACAAGTCAATATTAATTCACCCAAGAGCGTCTCACTGATTCTCGATTCGGCGCCCAGAGAACGCCGCAGGTCAACTTCAATCTCGCGTCTTAGAGATATATACCTGCAATAGGTGAAAGTAGGCAATTCGCAATAAGTGCTATAATATGACTGCAATAGAAAAACCGGAAGACTCGGAGAAGGGACAGAAGGAGGAAATCACACTACCCCAGGAGACGCTGGAGGTTTTCGGAGGAGACGAGCTGAGATCCAGGGTGTTCTACGAGAAATATGCGCTCAGGGACGCCAGCGGGATGCAGGTCGAGAAGACCCCCGACCAGCTCTGGCTGAGGGTGGCGCGCGAACTGGCCTCCGTCGAGGACGCGGAGAAGAGGAAGGAATGGACCGACAAGTTCTACTGGCTGCTGGAGGACTTCAAGTTTGTACCCGGAGGAAGGATTCTCTTTGGGGCAGGACAGCCAAGGAGGGCGACTCTTCTGAACTGCTATTTCTTCAAGATTAAGGAGGACTCGATAGAAGCGATCTTCGACTGGTGCAAGGAAGCGGCGCGGACATACAGCTTCGGAGGGGGCGTCGGGACCGACATCTCCGTCCTCAGGCCGCGCGGCTCGCCGGTAAACAACTCCGCCATCTACAGTACCGGCTCGGTCTCATTCATGGAGCTGCTCTCCACGACGACGGGCACGATAGGGCAGGCGGGTAGGAGGGGGGCCCTGATGATAACGATAAGGGTCGACCATCCGGACGTTCTCGACTTCATCAGCGTCAAGAAGGACCTCAAGAAGGTCAACTACGCGAACATCTCGATTAAGATGACGGACGAGTTCATGAAGGCGGTGGAGGACGACACAGACTTCGAGCTCCACTTCAAGAACGAACGCGTCGACTTCCGGAAGACTGTGAAGGCGAGGACCGTCTGGAGCCAACTCGTGAAGGCGGCATGGCAGAGCGACGAGCCCGGCCTGCTCTTCTGGGACACGATCAAGAGAGATTCCACGACAGAGTACAACGACATGGAGGTCCAGGGTGTGAACCCCTGCAGCGAGCAGACGCTCGAGAACTACGGGTGCTGCTGCCTCGGGTCGGTGAACCTGAGCTACTTCGTCAAGGACGCCTTCACGGAACGGGCAAGCATCGACTGGGACGGCCTCGTACAGGCCTCCCGGTACGCGACCAGGTTCCTGGACAACGTCTTGGACTACAACGCCGAGAGGCACCCTCTCCCGCAGCAGAAGCAGGCCTCTCTCTGGAGCAGGAGAATCGGGGTGGGGACGACGGGCCTTGGCGATATGCTGATCAAGCTCGGACTGAAGTACGACGACGAAGCCACGGTAGAGTTCGTCGACAAGCTCTTCGAGCGCATCAAGAACGTAATCTACGACTACTCGACCGATTTGGCCCTGGAGAAGGGTTCGGCCCCCGCCTTCGACGCTGAGAAACACCTCGCGCAGCCGTTCATCCAGCGGCTCGACCAGAAGGTCAAGGAGAAGATCAAGATTCAGGGGATCCGGAACTCGGCGGTCACGACGGTGCCGCCCGTAGGATCCGGCTCGATACTCGCGGCATGCTCGAGCGGTGCGGAGCCCGTCTTCGCCCTCTCCTACACCCGCAGGAGCAAGTCTCTGAGCGAAGGGGAGTTCAAGGTCTTCCACCCGCTCGTCAAGGACTACATGCAGGTGCACCGGATCACGGACGAGAGGCAGCTTCCTTCCTACTTTGTCACATCCCACCAGATAAAGCCGGAGATGAGGGTCAGGATGCAGGCGGCGATCCAGAAGCACATCGACACCGCGATCTCCAGCACGGTCAACCTTCCGCAGGACATCTCGATCGAGGATGTCGAGAAGATCTACTTCCTCGCCTGGAAGCTGGGGTGCAAGGGGATAACCATCTACCGGGAGGGGAGCAGGGAAGGGATTCTGGAGACCAAGAACGTCGACAAGAAGACAGACCAGAAGACCATGACCGAGTTCGAGAGGCCCAAGGTGCTCCTCGGCAGGACGCTGAAACTCAAGCTACCCCAGGGCAGTCTGTACGTGACCGCGAACACCGACGAGATCGGCACGCTCAAGGAGGTCTTCGTCACCCTCGGGAAACTCGGCGGCGACGAGAAGGCGGACGCCGAGGCCATCGGGCGTCTCATCAGCCTCTACCTACAACACGGAGGGGACATCCAGAACGTCGTGAGGATGATGAAGGGCATCAGGGGCAAGTACGTGTCATGGGACGAGGGAGTCCAACTGCTGTCGATCCCAGACGCGGTCGCGAAGGCCCTCGAGGTCCTGGTGGCGGGACGGGTGACAAAAGAGGCCAGCTCTCCCCTGGTCCAGGGCGGTACGTGCCCGGACTGCGGCGAGAACGCGCTGATCTTCGAAGGGGGCTGCTATAAATGCACGTCGTGCGGGTATTCAAAGTGTGAATGAAATTTAGCGACGACAGCATTACAATAGAGAAGGAACTCCTTCATGGTTCTGTCGCGCTTCGTGGCGTTGCACTTGTAGCACAGAATGGTAACATTGTCTTTTCTAATGACGTCTTCGTTGTCTAATCTATCTAATGTTGGACTATCATCCCTCATATTTCCCTTGTTTCCAAGTTGCCAATCTAGTCGAGTTTCGCAAATGAAACACGCCTCCGTGTTCAATGCCATCTGGTAGAGTTCCTTACTTGTAATCACAGTAGCGTATCCCCTCCTTCGATGGCCGGCTAAGCAGGCAATCGCCCACCTTCTCCTGGGATTCTTCCGTGCGTATTCCTTTTCATATTCCGTCTTGAGTTCATGATGGGTCTTGCGGTAGGTTGCACAGTACACCCTCTCCCATCTCTTGCAAATGTAGCGGATTCCTGAAGCAACAGTGTAGAAATCGGATATCGGCAACTCTCTCTTGCACTTGTTGCAGACCCTGAGAGAAGACACGCACTTGAAGGCGAACGGATATTTAACGACCAAACTATGTGAGTTTCAAGAGACGTGACCCTCTACACCCGGTCTACCACTGCACAAACGGGTACTTAACAGCCGTACACATGTATGTAACAATTTTTGCGTTTGTGTTATCAATTGTAAAGTTATCCCTGCAATAGTTAAATATAGTGACAGTTTAGGCCGACCGAATTGAACAGTTCGCCCTCTCGACAAGAGAGCACGACTAGCAAGATTCTAGGGACTCTTGGAAACCGGCGCACAATCGCGATCCTCGGCCTGCTGACACTGGCCTTGACCGTCCTCGGAGCACACGCAGTCGGGGCTCAGCCCACTGCGCCTCCGCCGAACCTCAACAGTTTCCCTTGCACGGGGGGCGTGACCTCCGCGAACTGCGCCGTCCCGAATTGGCTGGACACCGGGAGCAACGCATGGATGCTCACAGCTGCGACGCTGGTGGGCCTCATGAGCGTTCCAGGCCTGGCGCTTTACTACGGCGGGTTGGCGAGGAAGAAGTTCGCGCTCAACACCGCCATGATGACGTTCTACGCCTTCGCCGCCGTGCTGGTCGTCTGGATTCTTGCCGGCTACAACCTCGGATTCGGCGCGGCCTCGATCACGATAGGCAAGTATGGCATGCTAGGCACGCTCAGCTCTGTCGCTCCGGGACTCACCGAGGGCTCGCAGGCGCTCGTCGGCCCCATGCAGCTGGCGCTCAACATCCCCACCTCGACGGTCGTCTGGTTCCAGTTCGTCTTCGCGGCTATCACCCCGATCCTCTTCATCGGAGCCATCATCGAGAGGATGAACTTCAAGGCCTGGCTCGTGATCGTACCGGTCTGGTCCCTTCTGGTCTACAGCCCCCTCGCATACTGGATGTTCGCGGGAGGCTGGCTGAACCAGATGGGCGCGGTAGACTTCTCCGGTGGTTTCGTCATCCACCTCGATGCCGGCATTGCCGGCCTCGCCGCGGCGCTCGCCATAGGCCCGCGCGCTCTCAAGAAGAGAGGTGTGAGGCCTAACAACCTGATGTTCGTCCTCATAGGCTGCGGCCTGGTGTGGCTCGGATGGAACGGGTTCAACGGCGGTGATCCCTACGGCAGCTCGATCGACGCGTCAATAGCCGTACTCAACACCGACCTCGCGACCGCGGTCAGCGCAATCGTCTGGATGTGCATGGACATGAAGGGGTTCGGGAAGCCGAGCCTCACCGGAGCCATGACGGGAGCGATCACCGGCCTCGTGGCTATCACGCCGGGCGCGGGATATGTCAGCGGCTGGGGTGCCATCGTGATAGGGATCTGCTCGGGTATCATCCCCTGGTTCGCCATGTACAAGCTGATGCCGCGTCTCAAGGTCGACGACCCACTTGGAGTCTTCCCGGGACATGGGGTCGCTGGCCTGACCGGAGGACTGCTGACAGGGGTGCTCGCCGACCCGAATGTGACCCAGTATGTCTATCCGGGCTTGACGGGAGCCCTCTTCGGGAACATCTACCAGTTGGAGATCCAGATCTTCGCTGCCGGTGTGACCATCGTGTACAGCTTCTGCGTCACCTTCGCAATCTTCAAGGTGGTAGGGAAGCTGATACCGCTGCAGGAGACCGAATCGGTCCTCAAGATAGGAGACTTCGCCATACACGGGGAGGTCGCCTACCCCGAGGACGAGGAGGAGGATACGACCACCATGGCGCCCGTCCCTGAAGCGAAGTAGCCGACGGGTAAAGTCGGGTCGAGGAGGAGTCTGTGATGGGGTCGGCCGGATTTGAACCGGCGCTCTCAAGCGCCCAAGGCTGCTTCCACGTGGATTGAAGCCTGGACCAGACTAGCCGACGACCCCTCTTCTCGCCGATTCAAGCGTGCGGTAGTTAATTGTTCTGGCACCCGAGACGAAAGGGTTGCCTTCGGCGTAGAACCTCCACGGCTTCTCCTGACCCGAGCTTATCCCTATCCTCGTTGAGACCGCCACGTTGCCGTCAAGGCGCCCGCGTAGCACGAAGAGCTCTCTCGACCGGACCACGTCCTCCCCGTTAAGGCTGAGGTCTATCCCCAAGGCCTTCGCGAGCTTCCCCGGGCCGCTCGTGAGGTTGGTGAGCTGCTCTACGCCGCGCCTCTTCTTCATCTCATCGATCCCTTTGAGAGGCTCGACCGCCCGGATCAGGACCGCCCCGGGTTCGCCCTCCGTCTCAGTTGTCAGGTTGAGACAATGGTGGAAACCGAACGTGAAATAGACGTAGGCGTGTCCGGGCTCACCGAACATCACCGAGGTCCTCTTCGTCACCCCCCTGTAGGCGTGAGACGCCGGGTCGTCCGCGCCGCGGTAGGCTTCGACCTCGACGACCCTCGACCGGAGCTCCTGGCCGCCGATCACCCTTACGAGGACGGAGCCGAGGAGCTCCCTGGCTACGTCCGGGGTGTATCTCGAGTAGAAGGACCGATCCAGTCGAACCAAGGCCTGCTCGGTCTCCTTCCCTGTTTATTTATCCAGCCTGCCTCACGGCGAGTTGCACTTGCCTTGGACCAGTTCTACTCCAAGACGCGCCTTTAGCAAATTGCGAGCGTTTTGAGTTCCACCTGTTAAATCATGAATAAATAGAGTATTCTTTTGGCACAATCTTGATGGCCGACAAGGTTAAGCCTGCGGTCTTCGTTAGAGAAAGTACGGGGCTCGTGAAGAACGTTTCCCTGCTCGATGCCCTGACTCTGAACATGGGGAACATGTCAGCCGGTGCAGCCCTTGCAACCATCGGGTTCACGATGGCGTCGCTGGCCTCTGTCTCAGGGGTCAACCTCGTCTACGCTTCTATAATCGCGTTCATCCTCTCGGTCCCGCAGATAGTGGTCTATTCTCTGATGGGCAGCCGAATTAAGCGGACAGGAGGAGACTACGTCTGGATCACCCGCTCCCTCGGGGGTCCGCTCGGTGGCTCGTTGTCGTTCATGGGGTATGTCCTGGAGACTCAGGTGTACTTCGCACTCATCGTCCTCTCGATGGTCTTTGCCATAGGCTCGGTGGGTTTGGCGATGGGCAACTCGAGCTTCCTCGGTCTCGCGCTCCCGGGCAACGTCTCGGGGTCTATCCCCTGGGAGCAGTTCGCGGTCGGAGCCGGGATATTCGCCCTCCTCATCCTGGCGAACATGATAAGGCCGAAGATAGGATACAAGATTGTCACCGTCACGATACTGCTCGGAATCATCGGAATCCTGGTCGCAATCGTGACGATGCTCTCGGCGGGCCAGAGCGGCGTCGCGAACTACATCAATGGCCTGAATCTGATGGACTTCAACAACAACCCGATCACGTTCAACTCCCTAGCCAGCTCTTACACCGGCTCGTCGTTCGATCTCGGAGCCACAATAGCGATTCTGCCTTTCTTCGCAATCTTCGTCTATCCGTGGATTAACGCCGGTCCCGCGGTCGGTTCTGAGCTCAGGGGAACAGGGACGGCCAAGTGGAACGTGCCTCTGGCATCTTTTCTCGTTCTCATCTTGCTGACGGGGGCCTTTGCGACAATGTACTACGTCGCAGGCCTACCATTCACGAACGCGGCCCTCTCGAACCCGACTCTTGTCTTCGACAACTCCTTCAACTTCTGGACCCTGGCCATGGGGGTTAGCGGCAACTCGGCCCTCCAGCTCTTCATAGGGCTCTCATGGATCTTGTGGAACGTCGGGATACTGGCCTATGGCGTGATCGTCATCTCGCGCTATCTACTCGCACAGGGATTCGACCGCTTCCTGCCGGCGCGCATCGCATACGTCAATCCCAAGACAGGCGCCCCGATGATCGCCCAGGCACTGGTGTTGGTCCTGACCGTATCGCTAGTGGGTGTGGTATCGGCGTTCTACGGTACTCTGCAGGCCCTCTTCGCCGGCGTGATAGCTGCGATGATCTACTTCGTCTTCATCGGTCTGACGGCCGTCATCCACGGCTCCAAGAACGAGCAAGGCAGGATCAAAGGCGCGCTCATACTCTGCGGGGCACTGATGGCGGTGGTCTTCTCCTACATAACGTACCAGTTCCTTGCCTCACCGCAGATCTGGGGGACCTCAGCGGTCGTCGCGGGCCTTCCTGGGTATGACTACGCCTACGCCTATGTGATCGCGTCGTTCATCGTGGGCCTGCTCCTCTACTTCGGCTGCAAGTGGTACTACGGGAAGAGGGGCATAGACGTCACCCTCGCGTACAAGGAAATACCTCCAGAATAGTCCCGAAAGCAGTCGAGGACAAATACAGCCCGACAGCCGGCCCTGCGACTTGCAAGAGCCTTCAATACGTCCGTACTCGGGGCAGAGACGGCACACCGTCAGGCTCGGTGGTCTGCGGCGGGTTCTCCCCATCGTCCAGATCGACCCCCACACCTGGATAGCCTCGGACGCCAACCTCATACTCGGGGATGTCGGTTTCCTCTCTCAGGCCGCCGGCCTGCTCGCGCAGAAGGTACGGCCGCTGGGCGTGGACGCGGTCTTGACGGCGGAGGCGAAGTCGATACCCCTGGCCTACGAACTGTCAAGGAAGCTCGGCCTCGATCGGTTTGTGGTCGCACGCAAGAGCATCAAGTCATACATGGGGGACTATGCTTCGCAGAAGCTCAAATCAATCACCACGAGGGCCGAGCAAGAGCTCCTCCTGACCAAGGAGGAGATGCGGTGGCTCTCTGGAAAACGGGTCTGCCTGCTCGACGACGTGGTCTCGACCGGCGCGACCTTGGGTGCTCTCGAGGAGTTGACGAAGAAGGCTGGGGCGTCGGTGGGCTGCAGGGCCGCAATCTGGAAGGAGGGACCATGGTACACTGGAGAAGACCTCGTCTGCCTCGGACTGCTGCCCGTCTTTGTCAGCGATGCAAGCCCACTTGCGAAACGGGCGCACAGGTAGAAGGATGCGGGGGATAGTCGTGGCTCATGCGGATGGTCAGGCCAGCTCCTTGGACATGATTATGTTGGTCTCCTTGTAGCCGACCTTGACATACAAGTCCCTCGCGGCCCCGTTGTGGGCGAAGACGTGAAGCGAGATCGTCTTCATCCCCATGGCCCTGACGCGGTCCTCTAGCTGAGACAGCGCTTGGGTCCCGTAGCCCTTGCGGCGGTGTTCCTCATCGATTCGGAAGTCGTAGAGGAACGCGTGCCCCCTCCCGGCATCCTCCCGCACGAGCGCGAACCAGATCATCCCGACGGGTTCAGAGGTCTGCTGCTCCACGAGCGAGTAGATGTAGTTGTCTGGCGTGGAAAGACCGTACGGAAGGAGCTTGGAGAACTCCTGCTCCGACTTCAGATGTGCATCCTCTCCGCTCCAGCGTCCTGACGTGATGTTCTCCCCGGCGTAGCCTGCGATGGAGGCCGCTTTCCACGATTCGTACTCACCCTCTGACATCGGAACGAAGTTCAGCACGATTCTAACGCTCCCGCGCTCCTATTAATTCATCATTACCGATTGGAGAATCTCGTGCCTAGGACGGGGGCTTGAGAGCCCGCTACGAACAGCACTGATACAGACAGTCCGCGCACGTACAGGGGCAACTGCACCCGCAGCGACCGCACCGCCTTCCTTCGCTGTTGGATGGGGTTATCTTGACCCACTTGTTCTGAACCTTGTCCCAGATCCACTCGTAAAGTTCCTCTTCTGCCGCTCCAACTTCGGGAGTCTCGAGGGAAGCCGTCTCTGATTCTGCCAAGGGGTAGGCCGACTATCGATGCCAACCACCTCAGCATTAAGTCTATAATCGAGAGGGATTTCCGTCGCCTTCCGGTCCCTCAGCCCTCACAATGTGGCAATCATGAGATGATGTATTGCGGAACACCTCCTGAGACATCATTAGTGGTGGGGGCGGCCGGACATTTACCTACCATTTTAGGTGGGGGCGGAGACCGAAAAGCCGGAGGATTTCTCACTCGCTCGACCCGTT
>Ga0182014_10001329_pt1 | contig 33158 bp, 32 predicted proteins | sample 612S2DmetaG_FD_120489 | JGI IMG/M metagenome (GOLD analysis project Ga0182014, IMG submission 120489) | Permafrost microbial communities from Stordalen Mire, Sweden - 612S2D metaG | ecosystem: Environmental > Terrestrial > Soil > Wetlands > Permafrost | place: Sweden: Stordalen | collected... | reverse complement strand
TTATCTAGTTATTTTGCTTAAATTCACAAAAAAATACTAAATATTTTTTATATTATTAATTTAATTTCAAAAATCATTGTATCTACTTTAATCTGATCATACATTTGCAGTATACTATTAAATGGAGTAAATTAAAAAAAAAATTGGCCTAAAAAAATATGTTATCATCTTCAGAAATCAGGGAAAATAATAAATAATAAGAAAGAAATTCTAAACTAGATAATGAAGGTAGGATTAAAATGGGTTATCTAAAGTGTAAAAAATGTGGCGGTTATTATGAACTTCAAGAAGAAGAATTTTCAAAGGATTTTGATAAATGCCAATGCGGTGGAGATTTAAGATATATAGAAAATATAGATGAACATTTAAATTTATTAAAAAAATTTAATTTATCTACAAAAAATATAATAAGAATCTCAGGAATTCTTTTCGGAGCTTCAATCATGTTAATACCATACTATTTATATTCTCCCGCACCTACATCTTCTACATTTGTTTTAATCAATGTCGATTCATTTATATTATGGGTTGGAGGTGGTTTAACAGCAGCATTCATAGCTAGTGGAAAAATAATTAATGGAGCTTCTAATGGATTATACTCTGCGATCATCTCTGGCTTAATAGTAATAATTATTTTCTATATATTACTAACAAATGATTTTAATAATACATCCCCTCTAGATAATATAGCATTTTTTGCAGTTTTAAATCTTGTTTACATTTTAATACCAGGAATATTCAGTATTATAGGTGGATTAATTGGAATATCAATAAGAACAATATTAACTAAGATAATAAATCTTCATAATAAATGATTTGGCAAATAAATAAAGTTTTAATTTTTATTACAAGGACTTTCATAACTGACTATATTTTTGAGAATAATAACCTTTTTATAAGGTCCTTTAGAGTTCATAGCATCATATTTAATGATTATTTTATCATTCAATACTTTAATGTAATCAATATTTTTATCATGTTTACTATAATTCTCTAATTTTCCCTGTAAATCCTTCACAGTCACCCATTCAACATCAGTCATTATTTCTTAAACTCGATTTTTTTTAAATATAAAAATCAGTGTATTTTTAAATTATATTTATTAATAAATAATTCGATTATTCATAATGATTCAAGTCTTTTAAGACAAGCATTAATGAATAATGGAATATCTTGAGGTCCTCGACTAGAGATTATGTTATCATCTTCCACCACAGCTTGATTAACAAATTCCGCACCTGCATTCTTAATATCTTGAATTATAGATCTCCAACCAGTAATTCTTCGACCTTCAATTAATTGAGCAGTAATTAGGATTTGTGGAGCATGGCATATTGCAAATAATGGTTTACCACTATGGAAATAATCTATTACAAAATCGACTGGTTCATTATAGCCTCTTAGATGATCCGGTGAACATCCCCCGGGAATTAGAAGAGCATCTAAATCGTTTACAGAAACATTTTTGACTGATTTATCAATTTTAACTAGAGTGCCCTTTTTCTTTCCTTTAACAGTTTTACCTTCTTTTAATCCTAAATGGATAATTTTATGTCCATTTTTTTCAAATGCTTTAACAGGTGAAATATATTCAACATCTTCAAACATATCATCAATTAATACTCCTATATTAACCAAATTTAAATCCCCCTGTGATAGTTATCTATATATATTTATATATTACAAAAAATTTATAATTTTCTAAATAAAAAATAATAATAAATAAATGAAATCTGAATTTTGTAATTTAATTAACCTATAATTCATAAAATATATAAATATGAAATGTATTAAAATGTAATAAGATGCAATAAATTGTATAAATAAAAAATTTATTTAAGTTTTTCATAATAAATACATAAATGGTGGGATAATATGATGGAAGAATTAGAATTAAGTGAAGAATGGATTGAAGATACTTGGAAAGAATTAGAACAGGCTAGAGGCGAAAAACTTATAAAGGGCACAAAAAAACGCTCTAAAAACTCAGATGGCTTAGAAGAGATTATTTTAACATTTGAGGATACCGATGGCTTAGATTTAGAGGAAACATATCTCATAAGTATAAAAGCTAACAGTATAGTTATTAGCAAAAATGACAATAAAAAAGGGACAGTTAAATCAGTAGGATTAGCGCAACTTAAAGGAAAAAGATTCCTTGAATATATTGCATGGCATGATGAGTTAATAGGACTAAAACTCACAATGGCGTTTGAAAAAGGTTTTTCCATAGAAATAGCAGGTTCAGCCATAATTCAAGAATTAAAACCAAAAATAAAAAAATAATTAAATATTATAATCAAATATCAACTTTTTTCATAGATTGTTTTTAGAATCTCTCAAATTCTTAATATCATCAGGTAAGCGATTCTTTAATTTATCCCAACGACTCACAGTTACATCATCACTTACATCTTTTTCGTTATCTAAATCATTAGTATTATCCTTTAAATTGGCTATTTCTGCTCTGGACTCTTTAAGCAATACTTCTAATTTAGAATACTCAATCTTCAACTGATTATAATCAATTTTAAGTTGATCATAACTCGTTATTTGTTTATCTTCTTTTATAGCCTTTAATTCGCTGGTTAAACTCTTAATTAATTTTTTCTGAAGATCTAATTTAAATATAAGCTTTCTGTTAGTATTTTTTAATTGAATAGATTTAATTTCTAAAACCAGATAATCCTCTTCACTAATATTAACTGGGTTATCCTTATTATTTTTCGAAAATTTTATTTGATTACCCATGGTTAAAATCAATCCTGTTAATATAAATATTTTTAATTCTTATGAATGAAGAGACTATGTTTTATAATGTATACTTTAATTTTTAATGTAGAAATATTAGTAAGAAAATTTAGTAACCATTATAATTCGGAGTATTAAATTTACTGATTAGTTAAATCTGAGGTTTTTTTGATTGTAATTTATTTATTCATATTTTTCATAACATACTATTTTTTTTTCATTTTTACGGGGTCTAGGGGTAGGATTCTCATTTGCATAACCTAAAGTAACTATACCAACCACTCTAATTTCATCAGGTATATTCAGAATCATTTTAACCATTGTTTCATTAAAAGCACCTAACCAACAGGTTCCCAATTCTAATTCAGTAGCTTCAAGTATAATAAATGATAATGCTATAGATAAATCAACAGTATAAGCATATTGGCCGCAGGGCATTATAGACTCTGATTCTGTAGAGCAAGCTACAATTAAAACCGGAGCTTCACCTACAAATTTCTGCCCATTAGCTGCATCTACTAAATCTTCACGAGTAACTTGATCCTTTACTATAATAAACTTCCATTTCTGACGATTAGCTGCGGAAGGTGAAAGTCTAGCTGATTCCAGAATTTTTTTAATTTTCTCTTCTTCTATTTCAATATCTTTATACTTCCTAATACTACGCCTGTTACTTATTGCTTTAAAAACTTCCATAATATATAATCCTCCTCAAATCATTTTATTATTATTGAATCATATCCATTTTAATATTCTCAAATTCACTTTTAACGTCATATTTCGTCTTAGATTTTGATTTCTTTAAAGATACTTTGCAAGTTATTATAGGAAAGCTTCCATCAGTTAGATATAAAGTAAATATTTCTTGTTCATCTTTTTTCTTTGTTTCCTGGGCCATAAATATCAAACTACCAGAAATAAACAAGTTCATATTACTATTGGAAATACAATTCAATAAACTTTTTTTATATAATTATTATAAAATTTATTAAATCTTCAATTTATATTTTATTTTTTATAATTAATAAATAAAATTTAAAGAAAACAAAAAATGGTTTTTGTTATATTAATATAACAGGAAGAGTAAATAATTAAACAAAAACTGATATTCATAAAATTAATATAAATTAATTTAACAGGTTAGGAGTAGATGATAAAAACTGCATTAGATTTTTCAGATAAAATAAAAAAATTACCAGGAATACAATCCATTACATTAATGGACGACACAGGTTGGGGAGAATCAATTAAGGATTCCAATATTACTATTATTATAATATATCGGAAAAAAGATAAACAAACTGTTAAGAAAATAGATTCCCAAAAACCTGAAAAATTCCATATACATCATCTCAACATGAAAGAATTAAAAGCTGACCCTAAATTCTTGGATACATTATCCAATGGAATAATCATTTATGGACAACCATTCACTGTAAAAGCAGAGAATATATACTTAAAAGCTAAGATGATCATTAGCTACGATACATCAAAATTAAATCAAAGTGAAAGAAGTCGATTAAACCGAGCTCTATACGGTGGAATATCAACATACCAAAAAAATAATGAGACAATAAAAAAACAATATCCCGGTCTAATTGAACAAATAGACGCCCAAAAAATAGGAAAAGCAGTATTAATCGTAAACAGACTTAACGCATCACAAATAATACAAACATTAGAGTATTATTCAGCCAAATGGACTACAATACCAATATGGAGTTATTAATCAAATAAATTTTAAAATTTTATCAAAAAATAAGGTTCAATAATTTTAGATTTAATAAACATTAAAAAAAAAAATAAATTTAAGAAAAAAGAGTAAATAAAAGTATTTTACTCTTTAAATTGTTTTTTTATCATTTATGGTGTCATAGATACATAGTTTGGCAGTGTACCATGAGTTTGATAGTAAGCCATTATCGCTGAGAACATGTAAATCAACTTACTAAACGATACTTCTCCTAATGAAGAAGTTGCGTAGTTAGGTGCACGTCCATTAGCTGTAATAAAACTTTCAATCTGCTGTGCTATTGAGATATATTCTGTTTTCAGTATATTACCCGCTTTAAAAGTTCCTGAAGGATCAGGAGCTGAATTAACATTTTTCTCTGAAATAGACTTTGATGATCCGCTGTTTACTCCAAGAGTTCCTGCTGTTAAAAGATAAAGGAATTTTGGCATAGTAATCTGCTGATTATTGATAGTCACAGATGTAGGTAGTTTGTTATTTGTTGTTATATAATTTTTAACAGTGTTAGCTGCATTACCTATTTGACTCAGAGTTGCAGTCCCGGTACTTGATGTAGTTGGTACATTAGCTGCCCAGACTATCATTTTAGCGATTATGTCCGGGTATTGTGGTGTTAATTCCGGATGGGATCCCATCAAAATAGATCTTCCTTGTCCATAGTAATCACCTACAATATCAGCGTAGCCTTGATAACCAGTATGATCATCAGCATAGGTTGCTAATATAATTGCGTTTCCACCTGTAACATACATTGCTGGTCCGTTGTAATGTGCTATGTTTATAGTTCCATTACGTCCTAGTATCTGTTGGGCTGCTGAAGTAAATTTCATTGATAATAATCCTTCATAACCTACTGGGTTAGCGTCAACATCAGGAGCTACTCCCCAACCATAATAATCCCCAGACACGTAATTAGCTGCTGCATATGCACCTGCACATATTCCAAGATAACCTCCACCATTAGCTACAAAATTTTTAATGGCAGTTCCACTGATGCTGCTACTTCCAAGATAAAGTGAACCTCCATCACCGCCGGGCATAGCTAATAAATTATACCCTGCTAAGGTTGCTGAATTAATCACTGTAGATGTAGCGTATGTGAAATTATAACCTGGTACTAGACTGTGACTGTCTGCGTAGCTTAAAGCTGTTTCTAATCCAGTAACGCAATCTATAGCTGTATAAACTCCACTATAGATTAATACTTTAATGGTTGTAGGAACAGTGCTTGTCGTTGTAGGTGATCCGGCTGCATTATTCTTTGTACTATTGGTTGTATTGTTAACTTTAGTAGTTGTTGCTGTAGTATTTGTGGCTTTAACCGTCGATGCCGTGGTGTTAGTTACTTTAGTTGTTGATGGTGTGCTTGTATTTTTTGTAGTTGTAGTATTATTTAAAATGGTGTTTGTTGTGGGTGTACTTTGTACTGTATTTATTGTGTTGGTTTGATTTCCAGTTGCTGCAAAAGCAAGATTTGCATTTAATGGCAATGTTAAAGTTAAAACAATTAACAATCCATATATTATATTTCTATTAATATTTACCGCCTCCGTATCATAATAAATTCGATTAAGGAAATTAGAGAATTTATTAAGATTAATTATAGATCAAATCAATAAACCTTATAAAGTTTTTGGTTTTTCAGACGAAAAAAGAGAGTGAGAGGGTTATTTTACAGATTTAAGACGATTTTTGCACTTATTAGAAGCATGAATTATCTATAAGCTTGCTCCGTTGTTGTTTCTAATAAATAAATTAGATTAAAACTTTATTTGTCATAAAAAAGATTCTTCAATTTTTAATATTCTTGTACATCCTCTTTTAAATGATTAATTAACGATTTTAGTTTATTCATTAACTAATAACGTTATATAGGAGCTTTAGTAAACTGAATTATTCTTTATTTATATAATAAAAGATATTTAAATGTTTAAAAGTAGTTTAATTTGAAATAACTAATAATTATTGAAATTTACTATAAAATTATTAATTAATTGGATTATCTTACTTTAAAAAATCAGATATATATTAACGTAATAATTATAAATTAAAAAAAAATAAGGAAGTTTTTTTTTAAGGGAATTGTATGTAGTTACCCTCTAAAGTATAGGTTTTAAGGTTCCAATTATTTATTACACCAAAGGTGTTTGATTTACTAATTGTATCTGCGTAAGTCCATTGACCATTCACGTATAATTGAGCCCAAACATGATCATACCATCCATCTGAGAAGTCACAATATCCTTCCTGATATCTTGCTGGTATTCCAGCTGCACGGGCCAGAGCAACCACTAAATCGGAATGATCGACACAATTTGCCGTCATACTACTTAAAGTTCCAACAGCCCCGTATTTGGTGCCGTAATAGAATGAATAAGTAATATGATCCCTAACCCAATCAAAGATTGCAACCGCCTTAGCATAAGGTGTAGTTAAACCTTTAGTAATAGATGCTGAAAGTGCATCAATAGTGGGATTAGTGGACTGAGCATAAGTGCCTGGTTGTAAGTATGGTAGTAATGCTGCTGGCACAGTTGACACTGAGGTTAATTGAACAACTCCGGGAGTAACTGAAACGTAGTTTGGTAATTTATTATTTGTGAGGTAAAAGTTCATTATCTTGGAATAATCGTAGATCAATGATTCATAACTTATTGATCCTAGTGATGTAGTGGCAAAGTTAGGTGCTCGTCCATAGGAATTAATGAATGCCAATACATTATTGGTGATGCTTAGATATTCTGATTTAAGTATATCTCCACTTTTAAAATTCTCTGAAGGATTTGTTCCATTATTTACAGATTTAAGTGTTACTGAAGCTTTGGAACCTGCATTAGTATTAATTAAATCTTGGGTTACAAGTTGAAGGAACTGTGGCATGGTAACTACTATATTAGAAATGGTTACATAATTGGGTAATCGGTGATTGGTGTTAACAAAGCTGTCAATTCTAGCTGAAGCATTGTTAATTTGATTTAATGTAAAAGTAGTTTGGGGTACACTTGTTGTATTCGGTGATCCACTGGCTAAAGTTTTATTAGAAGTAATATTAGTATTATTGGTATTTATTGTTGTATTGGTATGTAATGTTTGATTTCCAGTTGTAGTTGCAGATACGGTATTTAAACTTAATGGTAGTGCTAAACTTAAACTAAATAGTATTAATACAGTATATAATAATCTACTATTAATTTTACCGCCTCCAATCCTATAAATTCAATTAAAGAATTCATTAGGATTGATTAATAATCAAATGCATTTCTTATATAAAGTTTATGATTTTTTTCTCATTAAAAGACCCCTATATGAATGCTTTAATCATTTAAGATTAATCTAGAAGTAATTTTAAGAGTAAATACTCTATAAAGTTCAACCTTTACCAATTTTACTTGAATCAATTAATTTAAAACTTCATTTAACAAATAATAATTCTTCAATATCATTTGATTTCAATAATTAACGTATTATTGTTAAACAAAGCTCCTGAAATAATGTTAAATAGAAAAACTATTTAATAATTAACTTATCCATTAATTTAAATATATATTCTTAATTAAAAAACTATTTAAATAATTCTAATAACTTATTAAGCATTAAGACTAAATTTAAATTATTTATCTATTTTTTTTATAATTTTATTATTTAATTAATAACTTTAAAAGAAATATTGATAATATTTCAATTTTCAAGTTATCAATAATATAATATTTGTATTAATTCAAAAAATTCTAAAAACCCATATTATTCTTTTTTAAAGTTAAAAAGATAAAATATTTATATTTAATCATTATAGAAGATTAAACTAACAAGTAGTTTAAAATTTTCAATCCATATAAATGGAGGCTGTAAAAATTAACCGAAAAATGATGTTGACATTGATCCTTTCACTATCAATGACCATGTCCTTAAGTATAGTTAATGATTACGCAGTAGCTGGAAATCAAACCAACACTACAAATAATACTAATATAAATACAAACTTCACCGTAAAAGAAATTAGCAATGCTTCATCCCGAGTCACTAATCTCTCAAACACTTATAATATAACACCAAATTACGTGGAAATTTATAGTAATCACACTGATCATCAAATAACTCTACCCCAGTTTACTGTGCTCTTAACAAATAGTGTATTAAATATTAATAATAATATTAAAACACCGATAACTCTTAAAAATGTAGCTTATCCAACAGCACCCGTAAATAACTTTAAAAGTGGTATAATATACAAAAGTGAATACTTATCTATTGCCCAAAAAGTTCAAAACTTCATTACCACGAATGGACGAGTACCCAACTATATAACCACATCCCTAGGATCAATGCGTTATGAACCCGCAGTACTAATGTACTCAAAAATAATGAATTTCTATAACATCAATAATAGATTACCCAATTATGTAACCATTAACGCATGGAATGCTAACCGCCCCGTTTACATTACTTCCGATAATATTAACAATTATACGGCAGATACCAACAGAATAAATGCTATAATCAACGAATTAAAGAACTTAGGTGTTCCTGCCTACGCTGCCGGAATAGGTCCAAGTGCTAGTTTAAATGTTCTTGAAAATAATAAAGTACCTCAAAACGCTCTAATAGTGAATATTGTAGGTGGAGCAGATGCCGGTTGTATAGTTGAACAAGCTGGTAACTGGTATAAAACTATAAAGGGTCAACGTAAAGTCTTCACATTATTATTAAGTACCTCAAGTGTTAGAATTACAGGTTTAGCATGGTTACCACGCGCACATGATGACAATTATGATCCACCGTCATTTACAGGAGTAGCTAGACCCGATTTAATCCTTCTAAATAAAGGATACGATTATATTGAAGGAATATCACCTAGTAATATTCAATCCATGGTTTACTTTATTCTAAAGGAGACCATGACTTAAATCCATATTTTTTTTAGATTGGAATAAATAATAGTGAATATTAAAAAAATATCAATTAATTTAGGCTGAAACGTGATAACAATAACCACTTTTCTATTAATTATAGTTGCTATAGCGGTAATATTTGTTTTTTGGGTTATCTGGACTGATATCATTGGAGCAGGATGGGAACCCACTTCTAAAATACTAGTTAGAAAAATGTTAGAAATAGCTGAAGTCAACTCTGAAGATATATTATACGATTTAGGATCAGGTGATGGTAGAATCATCATAGAAGCAGCTAAACGATATCATGCAAATGCAGTTGGAATTGAAGCAGATCCACTCAGATACTCCTGGTCTAAACTAATGATAATGCTTTATGGTTTAAATCAAAAAGTAAAAGTTTTATGGGGTAATTTCTTCAATAAAGACATAACCCCCGCAACAGTTGTAACATTATTCCTCTCATCAAAAGCAAATCAACAACTAAAAACTAAATTACAAAATGAATTACAACCTGGAACTCGTATAGTATCCTACTACTGGACTTTCCATGGGTGGGAACCCGTCAAAGAAGATAGAAAAGATAAAATCTACATGTACATTATCGGTAAAACTTAATTCTTCTCTTAATCAATAAAAAAAATTGTTATATATAAAAGTGAAAGTAAATTTAATACTGAATAAAATATATAAATTGTGGTGTAAAAATTTATGAGAGTATGGGTGGAACGCAGAGTAATAGTCACTGATTTAGAAGCTACCAAAATAATAAAAGAATACCTACTAGGTAGAGATTTAGAAATACCAGATATTCTATTTTTAAAGGAAAGCTTTGAAGTTAAAATTGGTTTATCCTTCTACTGGATTAATACAGAACACTGTTTTTATGATGCACAAGAACAGAGAATGCTATGCAGGCTCGATGAAGTTAAAATGTGCGAAAATGAATGGGAATCAACTGTTATAATGTATGAGAAATCCGGTTTCGAAATTATGGAAGCAGAAAAATAAAAAAAATTCAATTTTCTATTTCTTAATATTAAAATTTTTTTTATCATTTAAATAGAATTTTTAAGTTTTTTCTATATAAACTGCTTTTAAAAAAGGCTGTTCTATATCATAGACAGTGAATGTATCTACTTGACCATAAGCTGCAATATTATCTCCAGGCACGAATAATGTTTCTCCTTTATATGTTACAAATAGTCTAGTGAAATTTCTATCAGTTTCAGGAGTGTCTAATAACATTTCAGTGACTCCCTCATCATTTACTGATATATTAACAATCTGCCCTGTTTCTACAATTTTTTGTCCCTTATATGAACTTGGACTAGAGAACATATCATTTAAAGGAATATGTGTACAAGAAGATTTATACGAAGCTACATCATTACTAGAAATAGGATTTAAATAAAAATAGGATGAATAATTATTAGAACTAATAGAATTCATATTCATCTGAGATTCATTATTATAATTAGTAAAATAATAAATGCCCAGAGCAAGTACAATAATCAGCACAGCCCCAATTATAATAACATATTTAATTTTATTATCCAATTTCTACGAACCTCTTCAATTTTTTTTTATCCAAATAATTTTTTCATAGCTTCCTGAGTTATTAAATTATAGAAAAGACTATTGGGAATAACTACGATATTTCCTTTAGCGTACTGAATGGTAATTGCTTGAATCATAGCAGAACGTTTTGAACTATTTTGTGCTGCGTCTTGGATAGCATATCCCATTGATTCAACAGCATCCGCCCTGGTGAGGTTCCCTTCGTTTTGCTCTTCCCTTAGAAAACTAAGTGAATTATTGGTAACTAAGCTACCATTAATTTCAACTCCACCTAATGAAGTTAAAATTGCATCAATAGCTGCAGGTCTAATAATAACAACAGAATCAGTTTTCATTCCTTTATCATCCTCAACAATCTCCTGTGCATGTTCAGCTCCAGTATTTAAATCAACATCATAAAGAGAATCAATAAAGTAAAGATTAGTAATACCTACATTCTCCAGTTCAAGAGGAGGAGTCGCATTAGGAAGAGGTAAAGCTTTAGGATATATAGGTGTTAAATTTGTTATATCATCATTATTTAATTGAATAACAAAACCAAAATCAGCAGAACCAATACCCGGTAAATTATCAGTATCATCTAATAATATTACTAGGATACTATGATCAGTCGGTTGATTATAGTTATTAGTATATAGAAATACAGCTGTTGCACTAGTTAAACAAATTATAATTATTACAATTGCAATAAGGATAGTTTTTTTCTGCATCTCGTATTTCCTACCATGATTTATAAAAGTATATCATTTTAACATAAGCTATTTTTATCATTATTCAACTATTATATATAATATTATATTTTTTGAATTATTATCATTTGATTATGAGCTGTTATCCATTCATACAGTTTCATTGGATGATGAAGTTATGTTAAGCCACAAGCTAAGTGATTGATAAACATTACTATCATCAGGTAATTTATATAACGAGAAATCCATTTCTCGAATACCAGGATCACCAGCAGTGAAGTTAAAGGGAATCTCTAGTTCCTGCTTATTATTTAAGGTTAAAACTTGATCAATTTGGACAATACCATCACTAGTCACTACCAAATGATAACTAGTCGGTTTATTTTCATGATTAACAATACCTATAATTAGATTACCAGTCTCATTACTAGTTAAATTAGTAGGATAATTACTAGCCTTACCATCAGGACCAAGAATATAAAATTCTGTGAAAGGTTCACTCTGATGCGGCACCACTATAATATAAACAGTCAAAGCAACGACCAAAACTAGGAGAATGATGAGGATAAGTGAGAGAAATCGGTTTTTTAACATAATGAACATCTTGGATTTTTTGAAAAATTATTTTTAAACTAAATTATATTATAAGATTTTATTAAAAATAAATTAAAGTAAATATTTATTTTTAAAACTATAATATTTTTTTTAAATTTTAAATAAACTAACAATATAGATTTACTAAAAATTGTAATATTTATATTTATGAAATAAGGAAACATTATAATATCATAAATATAATAGGAATAGATTTATTAATACATATAAATTTAATTTATAAATTATTATGGTTTCTTATTAAATAACAACTTTTATAACATTACCATTTCAATTAAATAGTTAACATAACAGTTATTATTTTCTTTTTAGTAAACTAACTTTGCGCTAGTATCTCTTTAATATATTATCATTAAAAAAAACATAAAATTCTGTATAAAGGTAATTTACATAATTATTTACACCTTCCATTATCGACCTCCGGAGAACCTTAATTTTTTATCATATTAATAATAAATCTACTGAGCATCTTACGTAAAACTATACCTATATGAACCTCTAAGAAGTTCTTGTTAGTTGTGATTGCCCTGTTAAGACCTGTATATATACTCTATTAACATTTTCGAAGAGACTATCATGAATCTACTTTACTAGACCCAAAGTTGATTAAAATTTATTAGTAACTTAGATAACTTATAAAAATAATCCCGTGCTATGATGATTACAAAATACAAGCTATATGAAATTATAGTTAAAAACTTATTTTTTAATCTTTTGTTAGAAATTTATATACCTAAAGATAATCACATTGCTTATTATATCAATTTTTATGGGGATAACAATGTCTGAAATGGATGTAAAAAAGAAATTTTCTTTAGATGTGGGATGGGCATTTGTTGCCTCAATGATTCCTTTAATAATAGGTTTTATACTCAGGATACTATTCGGAAACTATCTAGGTGCATCAGGTCTTGGATTATATTCATTAGTACTAATTGTTTATTCAATTGCAACATTAATTGCTGCCTTAGGAATACCATCAGCAACAGTAAGATATGTTGCTGAGTTAAAAGATAAAAAAGATGAATTAAATTCTTTTATATCCTGCAGTTTGATTAATTCAATAATTTTTGGGACAATTTTCGCTATAGTTTTATATTTTTCATCGAATTATATTTCACTTTTTTTCCATAAACCAGATTTAACACCTTTAATCCAAATAATATCTGTTGGTATTCCTTTCTTTGTTTTAAGCAATACCATATTCAGATTATTTAATGGACTTCGTAAAATGGGATACTATTCTTTCGGCATAATATTCAGAAGCGTTTTAATTTTAATATTCTCATTAGTATTTATATTTATAAATCTAGGCATTAACGGACCTGTTCTAGCAATAGCAATATCCGAAATAGTAACTACATTTTTTGTATTAATATTATCAAAGAATATTTTCAGTTTTATAATAAAGGATTATTTTAAAGAAACAAAGCAATTAATTAGATTCGGAATTCAATTGGTGCTTAATGATGGGACTTATTTCCTTGATACAAGCGTAGATACAATTATAGTTGGATATTTCCTCACTAGCCAAGAAGTAGGTATATATTCTATAGCAATAATGTTTGCTCAACTTCTTTTCGTCATTCCTGGAGCAATCGCTCAGGTAACTTACCCCGTTTTGACTGAATTTTACCATAAAAAGTTAACAGATGCGATGAAATCCACATTATCAAAATCTATAAAGTACAGCTTTTTTATATCATCAATTATAGGCCTTGGATTAATTCTTTTTAGCAGTAATATTATATCTATATTATTACCACCTATATTTCAGCAGGCTGTAATCCCTCTAAGCATAATAATATTCTCACTTATACTGTACGCTCCTTTCACTTCAATAGGATCATTATGGAATGCTGTTGGCAAGCCACATATCATATTCATTTTAGGTATTATATGGGTAACAATTAACGCAATTGTAAACATTACATTAATACCAATTTATGGAATTCTCGGAGCGGCAATAGCAACATCAACAACTTATATAATAAGACCCTTTCCCGGTTTCTATTTGTGGAACAGATTGCTAAATATTAAGATTGATCCATGGTGGTACATCAAATCATGGGGAATATTAGGATTATTAATAATTATATTCTTTTATTTTAAATCCTATATTAACGCCGATTTACTTAAAATAATCATTTTATTAACATGGATTGGAATTTTAACTCAATTCTTAATTTCAAACAATGAAAAACAAGAAATAATAAAATTGATTAAACATTTCATTTAAAAAAAAAAAATTTTTATCTTTTATAATGAACGTATCCTTGGAAAACTTCTTTAATTTCTTCTTTAGTCAAATTTTTTAAACCTAAAGTTTTAGAGTTTCTTCCAATTTTTCTAAAATCTTCTTCCATAATTAAATCTGCCAAATAAATTATATTATCCATAATATGAGTATCTGCTCCCACGCATTTACCAAGTTCACTTAAAGGTACTAAACCCGTAGGGATATCTTCATAAATGAATCGGTGCTGTAAAGTCTGCGGAGAATTTATTGAAGCATAGGCTTGATTTGATTGAAGTGATTTATATAAATCATTCTCCGTTACCCCATAAACATATGATTGCCATTCTGTTAAAGTTTTAATTTTATAATCATATTTAGATCCTATTAAGACTCTCTCAAAATCCATTTTTTCAATAACTCTAGCGATTCTTCTACTAATAGCATGATAATAATGTGGTATAGGCTCTTTCCGGCTTTCAATCCATCCAGCATTTAACAATACTGAGGTAGGATGCAACATTGATCCAATATTTTCGAGACTAATTTTTAAATTAGAATTTTCTATAGAAGGATCATTATAAATCGTCTTTAAAATTTTTAAAATATTTTTACCTTCCCAAAAAGGCATAACACCTATTTGAAGATTATCTTTTATGGCAAGTAAGTTTATTAAACCGGTTCTAATCGTTCTACAAGTATAAAACAAACTTTGTGTTTCAGCTATAATGGGAAGAGTTTTAACCCCTTCATTTTTCAAAATATTACAAAATTCAAGTGCGCCTGCTGTTCTACCGGGATTTAAGATTATTAATTGATTTTCTGTAATATAAGGTGCCAATAATAAAGCAACTTCTTTATGTGCATTGGCTGGCAATACAATTAGTATAATATCTACACCATTAATGATGTAAGAAATTTCTGTTGACATCAGATCAGGTAATTCAAATGCTTCTACGGCACCCAATAATTTGATTCCATGATTTTTTTTTATTAAATCTAATTTATCTTTTGATCTATTCCACAATCTTACTTCATGCCCATTCTGTCTTAAATGCGCTGCAAATGTTTGTCCACCATTACCCGAACCTAAAACAGCTATTTTAAACTTTTGCATAATTCTACCCTTTATTCTAGTATTTTATCTTTGAGTTCTTAATAATAATAATAAATGTACGATACTAGGTACTGGATCATTTAATGAAAATATATTGTAAACTCTTTTACCATGTAATGAAGACATGAACATTTTTATACGTGTAAAGAATCCATAATTACTTTTCATCACAACAATAAAATCATCCAAAAGACTTATCCATCTCAAGCCATCTGTTTCTATTGATGGAGTAATAACATTTTCCTGATTAGTCTTTCCATAAATATCCTGATATCCTATAAAAGGAATATTTACTCCACCTCCAGTAACTTTGTAAATTGATAAAACTGGACGAACGTTTAATTCTATAAATTTAAATTTACCATCTCTAGGATCCTTTTTATATTCTAATGTTCCCATACCCCAATAATTTAAATTTTTAATAATTTTTTTACCATATTCAAAAATTTCCGGAATCCATTTACTTTCCATTATTGTACATGTTCCATATTGTGGTCTATCTTGCCTAGATTGATAAGCGGCATATGCAGCAATAATATCTCCGTTGCGATTAGAAAAAAAATCAAGAGTATTAACTCCATAATTTCCTGGAATTTTTTCCTGAACTAATACTTCATATCCTTCTTTTAAGAGTTCAGTTAATGTGGAATGAAGTGATTCTGGTGAATCACATTCAATTGCTTTAGCATTATAGCGTTTGAAAAATGAAAAATTTAGATCTTTAATTATTGGTTTTACTACACATGGGTAAGGGGTATTTTTAATAGCATAGTCAATGTCATTATCATTTAAACACGGAATTGTTAGCGGAGTTGGTAAATCTACTTTTTTTACCATCTCAAAGAAATTATCTTTTCGCATATAATGTTCTATACCCTCTTTTTCAGTTGGATCTCCTAAAATTATATAGTATTTGATGAGTTCCTTGTAATTATTAGCCATAATTAACAAGGCATTATCAGCAGATGGTAAAAGTAGTAATTTTCTACCATATTCCTTACACATTGATTTCCCATAAGAAATTAGAGATTGGATAAATTTCTCCTCATTTTCATCTGGATCAGTAAAAATTATGGGCTCAACGTATTTAGAATAGTTGGCGGGTGTATGTTTATACCAATTAATTAACTTAACTGGGATATTTTTCACCCCTAAGCTACGGGCAATTCCTAAAACAACACCATCACTACCATAGATCATAATAACCGGATAATTAATCTCTTTCATGTTAAGAATGCCCCCAAATTTATTAATATTTAAAGGTTTTGATTTAGTATAATTCTAAAAGTTCTATTGGAATGAAATTCAGTTTTCTGTGACCTCTGTGTAACTAAATTCGTTCAATCTAATTTATCTATTGTATAATCTTAAATTAATAAATTAACTTAAATTCTAGTGATAATTCATTAATAATAAATAAATATTCATTGTTTAATTAAGTTTATTAACTAACCTACTCATTAGATATATCTTCATAAAACTTAATAAGCTGTTTTACAACAGAATTTAATGAATATTTTTTTTCTACCAGTTCTCTACCCTGTTTACCGCACTTTTCACGCAATTTTTTGTCAATTAATAATCTTTTAATGGTTTTTCCAAGTTTTATAGGATCACCAGGTGGCACTAAAAACCCTGTTTTCTCATCAATAATTAATTCTGATATACCTCCTATGTCCGACGCTACAACTGGAGTTCCACATGCCAAAGATTGAGGATTAACAGTTGGAAATACGTCTTCTAAAGATGAACAGACAAATATTGAAGCTTTCTGATAAAATGGGATAAGTTCTTCTGCTCTAATATTTTTCTCTATAATTATTTTATGAATACCCTTCGTATTCTGCTCTTTAATCATATCATCTATAATTTCACCATATTTTAAACCAACATCAATTGGAATTATCAATAGTGTTATAGGGGTTTCAATATAATTCATGGATTCTAATAACACATGTAATCCTTTCCTTGGTTCAATCCTACCCACAAACAATACTAAATTATCTATTTTATTTTCATAGTCAGGTATATAAAGATCAGTATCTACAGAATAATGAATCTGTTTAATTCTATCATTACTTATTCCTAATTCTGAAAGGAGTTCTAATGTGGGTTTACAACATCCCACAAAATAGTCTGAGGACATACTAAACAATTTTTTCCACCAAAATCTATTATTATAATATTTGAAAGAAGCGTCTAAAGAGTGACAATGTAATAACTTAGGTTGTTCAGTTTTCATAGAGAAGAGTGGGAAAGTTAAATCCATATCATTATGGAAATGTAATATATCATATTCATTGAATATCTTTCTGAAGGATAAATTGGGAATTATATTAACATTAAAAAGAAAACGTGTGGGATTAAAAGACATTCTTTGAAATAGGTTAAATGCCTGTACCCTATAAATCTTAGAATTATTTTTTATTAATAATTCATTTTTCCAATCTGGAGACCAAATTTTATCCATATTAAAAGTCAGTATATCAGTCTGAATATCCAATTCATTTAATTTATTAGTAAGACTTTTAACAACAAATTCAGCCCCCCCAATAATGGGATCATAAGTGGGTGTTATCATTAAAACTTTCATTTTTCACCTGATTTAAAGGGATAATTCATTAATTTCATTAACAACTGTTCTAATATCTTCTTTAATAAGCCATGGAGCCAATGGTAATGATAATATTTTATTATAACTATCTTCTGCTATGGGACAATCATTCTTATAATAATTTTTATAAGGATTGAAATGATAAATAGGCGTATAATGAACATTAGTTCCTACACCTCTTTTATCTAATTCTAATAATAAATTATCCCTGTCCATTCCAAATTCTTCTTCCACCTTTATAACATAGAATTGCCATGATGAATCAGAATAACTTTTTTCCACAGGATTTTTAATACCATCAATTTTCAGTAACCTAGAATAAGCATCGGATAATTTTTTCCTTTTTTCTTTGAATATATCAATTTTGTTAACCTGACTAATACCAACAGCTGCTTGCCCTTCACTCATCCTATAATTGTATCCTATATCTACACAATCACGATACCACGGTTTTTTTCTTATTGCTTCATCTTCTATTTTATGTAGATATTTAACTCCGTGATTTCTTAGAATATTAATTTTTTCCTTAATTTCATTATTATCTGTGGTAGCCATACCACCCTCGCCAAGGGTGGAGAGAATTTTTTGAGAATGAAAGCTAAACGCCGTCACATCAGATGAGAGGGAACCTATCATTTTATTTTTATACTTAGATCCGAGTGCATGTGCAGCATCTTCAATAACTAATAAATCATGATCAGATGCTAGATCAAGAATACCATCCATATCAACAGGATGACCGGCATAATGTACCGGGATAATAGCTTTAGTCTTTGATGTAATTCTCTCAGAAATAGAATCAGTATCAATATTGAGAGTATCAATTTCTACATCTGCAAATACAGGCTTAGCATTTTCCATTAATATAACATTAGCAGTTGAAATCCAACTAATAGGCGTGGTGATAACTTCATCACCCGAACTAATTCCTACAGCCTTTAATGCAAGATGAAGAGCAGCAGTAGCATTAGTTAAGGAGATGGAGTTTTTAACTCCAATATAACTTGAAAAAACCGACTCAAACTTATTAATTACTTCAAATTTCACTGAATTTTCATTAGTGTTTAAGACTTTCAGTAGGATATTTAAATCGTCAAGATCATAATAATTCCCACGCATAGGGAATGGTACTTTCTTAGCTAAGTCTTTCATATTATCCCTTTGTCATTATTAAAAAATTTTGTGTACCATAAAATTGTTTCTTTTAAGCCATCTATTAATTCGTATTCAGATTCCCATCCAATTTCATTTCTTGCCTTTTTAGCTGAAAGATATTGATGTTTTATTTCATTAGTTGCTTCATTTAGTATGATTGGTTCTAAATCATTTCTATTCATCAAATTCAGAATAGTATCAACGATTTCCAGTACCGATACTTGGCTTTCATTACTGAAATTAAAAGGACCTCTAATATTAGGATTATTTAAACTCTCCGCTAAAGTCAGATATGCTTTTACAGCATCTTTAATATAAATATAATCCCTAATATATTTTCCATCACTTCTAATAATCGGGTTTTCATTATTTAATACAGATTTAATGGTTCCAGGGACAATACGATTAAAGTTTAAATCACCACCTCCATAAAAATTTCCGCATCTAGTTATCCCAATTGGTAAATTATAAGTGTAACTGTAACATTGAGCAATTAAATCTGAACAACTTTTAGAAACATCGTATGGATGCCGTCCTTTTAATGACATGTCTTCATCATATGGTAATTTTTCATGTTCTCCATAAGCTTTATCACTTGAAGCCACTATAATTCGTTTAATATTCCTACTCTGTCTTGAAGCTTCTAGAATGTTCCATGTTCCTTTAATATTTGAGTCAAAAGTTGATATTGGAGAATAATTAGCTGTTCCCACAATAGTTTGAGCACCTAAGTGAAAAACCGTGTCGATATCATACTCATTAAGAATTCTTTCTATCAAAAAAAAATCTTCAAGTGAGCCTTTAATATTTACAGTTTTTTTATTATATCCATTCAAATAAAAATTCGATTTTGGCACAAAGTCTCTAATCAAACATACTACATTAGATTGATTATCAACAAGTTCTTTAACTAGCCAAGATCCTAAAAGACCACTCGCACCGGTAATAAAAATATTTTTGTCATTCCAATAATTATCCATTTATCGATATCTCCAAATTTTCCATTCAGGATTTAAATTCCATAATTCATTCAATAATAAAGTATCCCTATAAGTATCCATACAGTGCCAAAAATTTTGGTGTTTATAAACCATTAGTTCTTTATCTAATGCCAGTTTTTCTAATGGTTCTCTTTCCAAATTACAATCATCATTTTCGTTTAAATAATCAAAGAATTCATTTTGAAATACAAAGAAACCACCATTGATATAACCTTCTTCAACTTGGGGTTTTTCACTGAATTCTTCAACCATATTTTCTTTAATTAAAAGTTCACCAAATCTTGAAGATGGCCGAACTCCTGTAACCGTACCTATTTTAGGATGTGCTAAATGAAATTTTAAAAGTTCATTAATATCAACATCTGAAACACCATCTCCATAAGTCAACATGAACCTATCATTATCAATAAACTTTTCAATTTTTTTTACCCTAGCACCGGTAAGGGCTTTATCTCCAGTATTAGCCAGAGTTATTTTCCACCCTTCTTCTTCAGGTGAATTATGGAATTCCATTTTATTCTTACCAAGTTCTAAAGTCACATCACTATTCATAAATTTATAATTTAAGAAATATTGTTTAATCATATCCCCTTTATAGCCTAAACAGAGAACAAAATCTTTAAACCCATAATATGCATAAATTTTCATGATATGCCATAAAATCGGTTTGCCACCAATTTCAACTAAAGGTTTAGGCTTGAATTCGGTTTCTTCTCTTAACCTAGTTCCCATACCACCGCATAAAATTACAACCTTGATCTCAGAATTATCCATAGAATCATCTCCACAATTATACAATAAAATATAAAATTATTTTTTTGGGTAAGTTATATCAATTAATCTTTGATAACATTTTAATGCAAAACATATATATTTTTTTTATTCATCCTTAGAAGATTCCACAAAGACTATATTAATATTGTATTTATGTTATCAAAGAATATCATAAAAACACTTCAATGAAATCTATTATATTTCATTTAAGATTCATAGAATATTTGGGAACCATCACTACTATAAATTTTGTTTAAAGTATTAAAATTATTTGAGCTTGGATATGTCTCATTTAACATATTAACACCTTTATATGTATATATGAGAAATGTGTTATTTAAAATATTATTTGTTCCGAAAAAGAAATAAAAATTATTTTTATTTGAATTATAACTCATAATTTGATTATTCATAACATTAAAATTTGAGTTATAATAATAAGAATAAGGAGTAGTATTGAGACCATACTTAATAATTAAAGGCTGTCTATATTCATCAGCTACAACCATACCTGAGTGAGAATTTGTCCCATATTTCACGATATTAACTCCATAATTATTTAACCAATTAGCACCTTGAATTTCCATTATATTATAATTTGCGGTGTCAACTGTTGAATTTAATGCGATAGAATTTGAATTTTCATTTGTTATATAAAATACGAATCCTGAACTAAAAAGTAAGAATATTACAAAATATAATGATAATAATGTAAATTTTATGCTGTTGAAATTCTTTATTTGAATTTTAAAAATATTTAAAATTCTATATAATATATCAAATAAGGTTAAACCTCCAATAATACATGCTGGAGCTAAAAAAATCAGCGTAATTTGATACAATCTTTCAGAATTCAGAGCACTTGAAAAGTATGGTACAGTAACTGCTCCAATCTGTATTAAAACAGTTGTAATAATGAATCCCAAATATTCTTTTCTAAATTTCATTCTATCTCTTAATAAGATGGAAAATACTCCTGTTATTATTAAAACTTCTATTATATAATTACCGTAACGAAATAGATTATGTAAAGTATTCGAAGATGATTGAATAATTGCTAAATTCTGAACGCTTGTTGGATTTAAAAATTGTGATGAAATTGTATTAGCAATAGTACTTCCTAATTTTAAAAAAACAATAAAGGATATTCCAGATGAGGTGTACATATACCATGAAAATGTAAAGACAATAAAAAATAAAACAAAAGTAAAACTCAAAATTCTATTCTTTGAATATTTATTTTTTATAGCAACTGTCTTATTATTCCTGAAAATGTAATTTAATTTATTAGATAGGTTATAGTGATCATTTAATAGAATTAAGAAGTACACAATTAATAATGAAAACATGTAAATGTATGCAAGCCCATAATGAGACAGTATTAAAGAAATTCCAAAAATTATTAATAAAAAAGATCTGGTTATATTACTGATTTTCTTAGTTATCATTACTAAGATTATTAAAACTAAAAAAACTTCAGCTATTTCTTGTCTTCCCACACCAATCATTTCAGTATAAAATACATAAAATGACATAAAGAAGAATGTAGATAAAAAAGCTATTTTTTCGCTGGTTTGTTTTTTAAATACTATATACAATCCTAACGGCACAAAAGAAAATAAGATTGGATATATAATTTTAAAGGTCCAATCCAAGCTTATTTTTGAGATAATAGAAATTAGTGGAGCTAACAAAGTAATACTTAACATATTATTATATTCAGTGTAAAGATTTAAATTCAAAAAACCATTTTTAATCACAAGATTTGCCAGATAATATTCACTCTGGATATCAAATCCTGTAATATAACTTGAAATTAATGATGTTTGAAATAAAAGTGAAATTGAGATAATAAAAATTGTTAGTGGATAAAACTTCCTAGGAATTTTTCCTGATAAAATAACTATTAAAGAAATCAAAACTAACAATACTATTAATAAAATGTTAATTTTATACCAATTCATTAAATACGTTCCAAATATCGCTAAAAATGGGAGTAAAAATAAAAACAACACCCAAGGAGATAATAAATCTTCAGAATTAATAAAATCTGGATTAGAATAATCTTTATCTCTCAAATAACTTAAAAACGATAATACTACAACAAAAATACTAAACGAAATTAATAAAGGCAATAAAGATATAGGATTAGAAATCCTGATTAATGGATAAATAAAGTTAACTAAAATCCCGATAAAAATTATACTAGCAACACTAAGGCCCACAGAATACAATAAAACTTCCGTAGAACCAACGTTATGTACTTTAATAATCCTTAGAATCAAAATACCAGGCACAAATAGAAGATATATTAACGGTATAATCTGTCTCAAAATTGGGATATATACCCCTAAACCATCCAATAATATAATAGCCAATACAGAAGCTTGAATGATAAATATTGTTATGAGAAATTTATCTATTCCCCAATCATTCATCTTAAGTGGATTAAGAATCTTCATTATAACACTATATCTCCTCAAGCAAATTATTCAACTGATCACCGATTTTATTCCAATCATATTTATTTTCTGCTAACTTTCGAGCATTTTGACCAATTCTGATCATTTCATCTTCATTTTCAATAAAATAATTTATTTCATCAATAAAATCATCATTCACTGAATCAACTATAATAACCTGTTCATTATCCTCAGCATTTATACCTTCAATACCTTTTTTAGTTGTTACTATTGGTAAACCAGCACTTAAATAATCCAATACTTTAAGTTTTGTCCCCCCTCCTCTTAAAATGGGAACAATTGCAATATCCGCCATAGATAAAAATTTCCACATATTATCTATAAAACCTACAGACTTAAAATTCGAAGTTTCTAAAACTGGAACTTCAGATCCTCCTACCACAAACTGTACATTTTCATTTAACTCTTTAAATTTAGGGGCTATAAAATCTTTAATTAATCTAAAAGCCTCTTCATTTGGAGGGTGTGAATAAGATCCATGAAAAATCACTATTTTAGAAGATGGATCAATCCCATATTCCATCTTAAATTTATATGATTCATTTTTTGAGGATAGAGGTCTTATAACACATCCGGAGGGTATAACTGAAACTTTGTTAATGAATTTATATTTTTTATCGAAGGTGTTTTTATCTTTAGCACTCACAGCTATTATATGATCCACTAAATATTTACATGAAACTCGCTCTAAAAATGTAACATAAAATGGAATGATGATCTGTTTGAATTTAGAAAATCTATTATTATTAGAGAATATATCGGTTGTAAAATTTGACTCTACATTATGAGCTTCATAGATGATAGGTACATTCTTTCTCATTAACAACATTAACAATTTAGTTATGAATATTCCGCTAGGATGTGAAAATAATATAATATCAAATTCATTATCATTCAGTATTCTAACCACTTTTTTAAAAAAATTTAAATTAAAATCTCTAGAAAGAGGTATATCACTAGAAAAAATTTTTAAATCATTAAAACCATGTATCACCCCAAATTTCTCATCATCTGGGTCCATGAACTTTTCAGGTTCTAAAATAGTAATATTATTATCTCTAATTTTAATTTGATTAGTTATATTAAAAAACCGATTTTGACCACCTTCTTTAGGTTTTAGAAGCCCATTAAATGTTAAAATATATAATATTTTCATAAATTTTTTTCCTCTCATAAAAAATTTATAAATTCAAATAATTAAGATAAACGTTTTCATAGGCTTCAGCAACTTTATCCCATGTTTTTATTTTATTTGTGAAAGGACCAACCTTCAGATCACAATCATAAATATTTTTAATTGAATCAGCGACTTCAGTTGGATCTGGGGGACAATCAACACCAAAACAACCGGGTTCAGTCAAAAATTCTTCTAAAGCAGTTCTTTTGGTTATAATAACAGGAGTCCCCATAGACAATGCTTCTGCAACAACGATACCATAACCCTCACTCTTAGATAATAACAAAAATATATCAGATTTTTTCATTTCTTCAAGAATCTTATCATGTGATAGGAATGGTTTCCAAACAATAAAATTTTCCACTCCTAATCTTATTGTAAGTTTTAAAAGACTATTCTTATAATCACCTTCACCTACAATTGTTAAATTGACATTATTTACTTTTTCAATTTTTACTAACTGATGAACCGTCTTTATAATATGTTGCACACCTTTGTAATCCAGTAAGTATCCAGCATAAAGCAGTTTAATGGTGTCATCCTTACACTTTTTTTTAATATTAATAAAATCGATGCCATTAGGTATTACAGTTATTTTAGCATCATAGATCTTTTTAATGTTGTTAGCTTCAAAATTTGATATTGAAATAACATAATCAGTCATTTTAAAAAATTTTTCTCCAAATAAAAAATTATATATTCCACCGAATAACTTTCCAGCTAAATTACTACGATTTAAAGGATCATAATGTGGTGTGAAAAAAATTGGAACTTCTGAATTCATCTTTTTAATTGAATAGAGAATTAAGGGAGATAATAATGTATGATAACCATGAACATGAACTATATCCGGATTTAAATCTTGAAAGTTTTTTTTTAAAAAAAAATATATTTCCGGACTAAAACCATAAAAATGATCACTAAAATTAGATTTAATTCTAATAATCTCAAAACCATTGCATATTTCTCTTTCAGGTAAACTCATAGGATTTCCTTGAAGAACTGTTACTTCATGACCTCTTTTAACAAGATTACCAGCTAACTCAACAATAGTTTTATGAACTCCACCTGGGGACGTTACTTCAGTGTAATTAGTCATAAGAATTTTCATAATTATACCTACTTCTCGTTTTTTCCTTGAATGATTCGGTTTAACATTCCTATACCTGTTGAAGTATAAACTATTGAAATATATAAGATAAGGCCCATAGAAAGTTTAATATCTTTACTAAAAGAATCGGTAAACATATTAATCATATATTTTCTTCCAAAAGGTAAAAATTGTTTTAATCCCTTATTTGTACCTGTTTGATTCAAGAAATCTTTCATTTGAAGTCCGTAATTATAATTTTTTTTGAATACATCAACCAAGGTTTTAGGTTCCCCTATGTGTTTTTCTTTGAGATTTATTATAGCAAATTCATAATCAGATTCTGCTAATTTATTATAAAGTGCATAATCTTCACCTAAAGTTGTAACATCTTCATCAAGCATCCCAACTTCTATAAGTACCTCTTTTTTTAAAAATCTAGCCCCAAGAATATTTTTATTATACTTTATGGATCCGACATAATTGGGATACTTTATGAAATTTTCTTTTTCTATTTTCCTAACTTTAGCCCAAAAGCTTATAGAATCATCTGGAATCCAGAAAATGCAACATCCATCATAATTTTCTAATTCACATTTTTCTATGCATACTTTTACCATTTGAGGTGATAAAATTACATCAGAATCAACCCTATATACATATATGCCATCTGAATTAATCATACCAATATTAGTTTGTATGCTTACGTTTTTAATATTGATTTCTATTACATTAGCTTCATATTTTTTAGCTATTTCAACAGTTTTATCTTTAGATCCTCCATCTACTACTATAATTTCAATATTTTTATAAATTTGATTAGCAATACTCTCTAAACATATTCCAAGTGTTTTTTCTGAATTTAATGTAGGTATAACTATTGAGACTAATGGTTCTTGTTGCATTATTCCCCTCTTATTGAAAAAATTGATTCATATTCATTAATAATTTTATTCCAAGAATATTCTTTTTTTACTTTGTTAAAAACTTCCTCTTTGATGAATAGATATTCTTGGTAATTATTTTCTACCATATTAATTTTATTTTTTAAATCAATAACATTGCTAAAGTAAACTCCGAAATCACCGCAAACTTCCCTATTAAATTCATTATCATGAGTAATTATGATATTTTTCATTATCATGGCTTCTAATAGGGATGGATTGGTTCCGCCAACTGTATGTCCATGAATGTAACCAAAACAATTTTGTCTTAACATGTCAAGCAGCTCTAAATTATAAATTGAACCTAAAAATATGATTTTATCACAATTTTTAGCTATCCTATCTATTTTTTTTTGATAATTATCACTTGTATATTCACCAATTACCAATAGAGGAAGTTTAGTTCTAGATTTAGAAAAAGCATCAATAATTGTGGATATATTATTTTCAGGTTCTAATCTTGCAACTACTAACCAGTAATTATTAGGTGAAATATCCTTAATTTTATCATAATTTTGCAAGTTTTCATCTGACCAGGGTATTATTTTAGGGGTGCTTATCCCATATGAAATATAAACTGCTTTATTTTTATACCTATCGGGTACATAATTCTTCATTTCCTCAGCATCAGCGATTATAGTATTAGCAAATGCTGTGGCAAAATAATGATTTATCTTTAAAAGAAATCTTGCAAACTTATCAAATTTAGTCCGTTTCCACATTACTCCATCAATATTGACTAATAATCTAGTATTTTTTTTCAGTAACCTAGGAATAAATAGGAAAAATCCTACTTCTGTCCCTAAAAAATATATTAAATCATATTTTCGTGTTAATTTAATTAAAAAATAGATGTCTGATAAATTCTCATAAATCATTCTTAAAAAATAGTTTTCAGGCGGTTTAAATGGGAAATATTCTAATTTCACACCATTAAACATCGTGATTCTTGATTCTAATGGTTCATATTCACAACTTACTGTGATTTCAAAACCATTTTTTACTAGACGGGTTGATAAGCCTTCAGCAAATGTTTCAAATCCCCCATATTTAGCAGGTATACCCCTAGAACCAATTATGGCTATTCTCATTTAATTGCACCTAAATATGACATACTGATATGATTTAGTTTGTTAATAGGGTTTATAGCTAAATATTCTGTGGGGAATTGTTTGGAATCTTTTTTTTATTACATTTTATGTTTCAATAGTGTTATGAAAATTTTGTATCCATCTGAAAATGATTTTAGTTTTGGTTTATCGGCGCGTGTTTTATATGATATTGGTATTTCAGATATTTTAAATTGCTTTTTTTTTGATATTTTAGCGAATAATTCTGCTTCCATTTCAAAACCAGAGCAATCTAATCCTACATCAAGGATGTAATTTAATACTCTATCATTGAATGCCCAGTATCCGGTGCAAACATCTGAAACGGGATGATAAAAAAAGCTTGCTATTAAACTAAGAATATGATTACCAATAGTATTCCTTTTTGATATTGCTCCTTTTTCTTTATTACTATTCAGCCTAGAACCTAATACTAAATCTACTTCACCATTTCTGAGAGGTTCTACTAGCCTTTCTGCGTCATTGGGATCATAAGTATTATCCGCGTCAAGCATCACTACATATTTTGAATCAGAATGAGAGAAACCGGCACGCATAGCATGTGCTTTACCTTGTTTTTTTTCAAAAATAACTTCAACACATAAGTTTGAAGCTATTTCAGCAGTTTTATCATTAGAGTTATTGTCTATTACTAATATTTTAGAATCAGGATATATTGTTATTATTGTTTCAAGCAAACGACCAATGGATTCTTCTTCATTATATGCAGGAATTATAAAAGATACATCATTCATGAACATCATTATTGTAATATATTTTTTTCCTTATTATTTTTTTCCTTATTTATAATTATTATATTTCCATTTTAATTCTTAATAATAACTTTACATTCTTTGTAATTATTTATTGTTTGATATAATGTAATATAAAAAGTTTTAGTAAGGATTCACTCACATGATACTAAAAACTTTGATTTTTTATTTTTATTTTTTTCAAGTTATTTTTATATTAGTAATGTTGGTTTAAATGTTTTGCATTCAATTTTAAAATTACATATAGTCCGAAAATCAGGCTTTTCACCACCATTAACGTACATATAAACCACATTCACCTCTGCAAGTTTCGAGATTTTCCTGGAAGATAAAAACACAATCCGTATAAGCCATCAATAAAAACCTAAGCATCATTTTACGCGAATAAGTTGGCCTAACCTGGGTACATCCACACTAGAAAATTCCAATCTATCCACCAAAGCAACAATCAAATGACAAATATGATTCTCAGGTATCAACTCATCAACACTAGGAAGTATCAGCCACGTTTGACCTAATTTATCTTCACGCAAAGCCATAAAACTACACATACTCGCAACAATTAACTAAATAATTGTATACAAAGCTACAATATTAACTTTACGATAATAAACTAACCTAAATTTTAAAAAACAAGAAAAATAAAGGAAAAAATAAAAAAATAACAAATAATCAAAAAATAATTATAGAACAGCCTAACTGATTAAAACTAATATTTTTGAACTGGATTTTATAGTATTGATATCACATTATAAGCAAATATAACAGCAAATATCAGTAAAAGTGGTATTATAATAATATTTAATCCTTTCAGTAAAGATTCAACAGATTCTCTGTCGGATTCCCAACGAAGTATTTCCCTTATAGCAAGTAAAAATATCAATAGCACAGAGACAGTAAGCGATGTAATTGTTAAATTGAATGTCATATTGTAAAATGATTATAAACATACATCACATATACATCTTTTCATTCTAATTGCATTGTTTTTACGGATAATATATAAATAAAAATCTAATTTCTTTAAAAAGATCCTTCGAGGAATCATAGGCTACTGAATAGAGAATAATCTATTTAATAGATTTTTTTGTTTTGAATTTATAATAAATTTTTTTTACAAACGTTTGTTAGTTTATTTACAGACTATTATTATTATTATCTTATTTTGAAAACAATAGAATTGAGATTTGTCACAAATTACTATTTATGGAAGTGAACATTACTTAATAACACTTTCTAATGAGGTGAAAAATCTAAATGATTACTTTCAAATGTAATAAACATAATTTAATAATGTTTGCACTAGTTTTAATCTTCTTAGTGGTTATTTTCTCATATAATGTGGGCGATGTCTCAGCAGCGAATTCTTCCAGTATATATGTTAACACCCAAGGAAATGACACTTGGGACGGGCAATCAGCGATTTATAATGGTACAAGCGGACCCAAAGCTACCATAAAAAACGCCACAGGCACATTAACATCTCAAGGAACAGTTTACATAGCCCAAGGAACCTACAACGAAAACAACATTCCCATCAACTCTAATATGACTATAATAGGCGAAAGTCAGCAAAACACCATAATCAACGGAATACACACAGGAACAATATTCAAAATTAGATCAAATGTTAATGTCACTATCATCAACCTAACACTCACCAATGGAACCACATTAAATGGTGGAGCTATCGAAAATTATGGTATTTTGACTGTTATTAACTGCACTTTCATAAATAACACTGCAACAAGTGATTGGGGTGGTGCTATCTACAATGATGGTATTTTGACTGTTATTAACAGCACTTTCAACGATAACAATGCTAATAATGTTGGTGGTGCAATAGAAAATCAGGGTACATCGAATGTAACGGGCAGCACTTTCACAAATAACACTGCAACAGGTACTTATGGTGATGGTGGAGCTATTTACAATACTAATAATTTGACAATCGATAATAGTAATTTCAATAGTAATACTGCTTATAGTGGTGGTGCTATTTACAATACTAATAATTTGACTGTTAATAACAATAGTGCTTTCACAAACAACATTGCAATTAATGACGGCGCCGCTATCTACAATACTGGCACATCTACTGTTATTAACAGTACTTTCACAAACAACACTGCAAATGGTGGCGGTGCGATAGAAAATCAGGGAATTTTAAATATAACGGGTAGTAGTACTTTCACAAACAACACAGCAAAAGGTACGGATGGTGGTGCTATTTCCAATGCTGGTAGTAGTTTGAATGTAACGGGCACTACTTTCACTGGTAACACTGCGCCTGCGGGTGGTGCAATTTATAATATGAAATTTGGTACTATAAATGGCTGTACTTTCACAAACAATACTGCAAATGGTGGTGGTGCTATCGAAAATTCTGTTAATAATTTGAATATAACGAGCAGTACTTTCACAAATAACCTTGCAACTATTGATGGCGGTGCAATAGAAAATCAGGGAACTTTGAATGTAACAGGCGGTAGTACTTTCACAAATAATACCGCAACTACTGATGGTGGTGCAATAGAAAATGAGAATAATTTATTTATAACGGGCAGTACTTTCACTGGTAACACTGCGCCTGCGGGTGGTGCAATTTATAATATGAAATTTGGTACTATAAATGGCTGTACTTTCACAAATAACACTGCAAATGGTGGTGGTGCTATCGAAAATTCTGTTAATAATTTGAATATAACGAGCAGTACTTTCACAAATAACTCTGCAACTATTGATGGCGGTGCAATAGAAAATCAGGGAACTTTGAATGTAACAGGCGGTAGTACTTTCACAAACAATACTGCAACTACTGATGGTGGTGCAATAGAAAATGAGAATAATTTATCTATAACGGGCAGTACTTTCACTGGTAACACTGCAACAATTGGTGGTCTTGGAGGTGCTATCTTCAGTATGAATCCATCTACAATTAATAGCAGTACATTCACAAATAACAATGCAACTTATGGTGGTGCTCTCGGCAATTATAAAGGTACCATGAATATAACAGACAGTACTTTCACAAATAACACAGCAAATATTAATGGTGGTGCAATAGAAAATGAGGGTACGGGTAATTTAACAGTTAATTACAATAGTACTTTCACAAATAACAATGCTACTTATGGTGGTGCAATATTCAATACTAATAATTGTACTATTGATGCCAGTACTTTCACAAACAACACTGCAAATGGTGGTGGAGCAATACAAAATCAGGGTACTATGAATGTAACGGACAATAGTACATTCACAGGTAACACTGCAACAGGTGGTGGAGGTGCAATAGAAAACCATGGTACTTTGAATGTAACCAGCAGCACTTTCAACAAAAACACTGCAGTTATTAATAGTGGTGCCATAGAAAATCAGGGTAATTTAACCGTAAAAAGCAGCACTTTCAACAACAACGCCGTAACAAGTACCAATGGTGAGGGTGGTGCAATACAAAATCAAAGTAATTTAACTGTAACAGGCAGCACTTTCACCAGTAACACCTCACCAGGTACTAATGGTGAGGGTGGTGCAATCTACAATATGAAATCAGGTAATATTACTGGCAGTACATTCACCAGTAACACTGCAACTAATGTTGGTGGTGCAATCTACAGTATGAATCCAATTACAATCACGGCAAATACTTTAATATCTAATAGTGCAACCGATGGTGGTGCTATCTACATCTACGATACTACAGCAGTGATACATTTCAACAGGATAATTGGAAACAAAAACTATGATATTTACAATAAAGGTGGTTCAGTTGATGCCCAGTATAATTGGTGGGGAAACAACCTTGTAGGAATCAACCCCATAACCGCAGGCAGACTAAATAGTGGTACTGCTACATTCTGGATGGTGCTCAGTATCAGCGCTTTACCCACCACTATTCCATTAAACGGAACTTCTATAATAACAACTGACTTGTTACATGATAATAAAGGCCTTTATCATAATCCAACTGCCGGTGTAATACCTTATACTGGATCAACTAACTTTAAAGTAAATAAGGGAACCATCAACAACACTAATTTCTTCAATGGAATAGCAACATCTACCTTTAACGCTCAGACAGCAACAGGCGTTGCTAATGTCTCAGCAAATGTCGATAGCACAACAGTAAATACCAACATTACAATAAATACAGTAGCTAATCCACTTACAATTATCAGCATCGACCCAGCAAATTATGCGGTAAATGTAGCCACTAATAAGGTTATTACAGTTAATTTCAGTGAACCCATAACTGCTGGTACTGGTTATAGTTCTATTTCGGTTTTAAACAGCAATGGTTCTGTGCCTCAGATATTCACATCCGTAAGTGGTAACACTTTAACCATCACCCGTAGCGGAAGTTATGTTAATGGGGACACGTATATTATTACAATACCAGCTAAT
>Ga0182014_10001328_pt1 | contig 33209 bp, 28 predicted proteins | sample 612S2DmetaG_FD_120489 | JGI IMG/M metagenome (GOLD analysis project Ga0182014, IMG submission 120489) | Permafrost microbial communities from Stordalen Mire, Sweden - 612S2D metaG | ecosystem: Environmental > Terrestrial > Soil > Wetlands > Permafrost | place: Sweden: Stordalen | collected... | reverse complement strand
ATCCAGTGGCGATCCAAGGAGAATGTGGACGGCGGCAACGTGTACCCGTTTATGGTGCGCAAAGACCCCAAGCGGAATATCCGCGTGTGGATGAGCGATGGATCGGACGACCTGGAGAACAACCATGGGTCGTGGCCGATGCAAGCCATCGAGATGGCGAACTCGTTGAAATTTCGTGAATACGACTTCCATTTCCGGTTCGGCACCGCGGCACACGGCGGAGCTCAAGCCGCGCTCGATCTACCGGAGTCGTTGAGCTGGCTGTGGCGCGATTACGACCCGAAGAAGACCTCTCAGGAGTTTACGATGGACCTGGCGGAAAAGGAGAAGCCCTACTTCCGCGTGACCATCACGAATCGCGATGCGTGGTAATCGCCGCGAGCGGCATGGCTACCGGCGTCTCCGCCGCCTTTCGCCGGATAAGCCGAGCGTTATGGCGTGATATCGGTAGCTATTGCAGGATCCTAAACACTGCGCCGTCAGGGAGGAACTATCCCGTTTGCTGGTGCCAAGGGGATTCGCGACAGCTATTCGCGATCCTAACACTCTGGCCACTTTCAAAAGGGAAAAACCCGCCGGTTACATTCCAGGAAACTTGGCGCCCGTCGTGGTGCCGGTTCAGCGGTGACTGAGAAGGACGTCCGGGGTTGCTCGGTCTTAAAGAACTCAGAGCGGCCGGTTCCGAATACGCTTCCGGCATGCCTGAGTTCCCAGGCGAGGTATCATGACTTTCGGCGGCGCCATTCCAGGGCCGCGGTGGAGGGGTATCGTGAGATTCATCGTGGTTCTCGCATCGCTGGCGGCGTTGACCGCGATGTTGGTGGCGCCGGCGGGCGCCCAGGGCAATCCGCCCGCCGCCACGGCCGCCACGGCGATTCCCGTCGCCATCACCGTGGATGCCGGAAAGAGTCTCGGCGAACTGCGGCCCATCTGGCGCATGTTCGGCGCCGACGAGCCCAACTACGCCACCATGAAGGATGGCAGGAAACTCATTGCCGAGCTGGGCGAGCTGCGGCCCGAGGACGTCTATTTCCGCGCACACAATCTCCTCTGCACGGGAGACGGCACGCCCGCCCTCAAGTGGGGCAGCACCGGAATCTACACGGAGGACCAGGACGGAAAGCCGGTGTACAACTGGACCATCGTCGACCGCATCGTCGATACCTATCGCGCGCGCGGCGTACACCCCTACCTCGAACTTGGATTCATGCCGGAGGCCCTCTCGACAAACCCGCAGCCTTACCAGCATGAATGGAGGCCAGGGTCGGGCAAGCTCGACACTGGCTGGTCGTACCCGCCCAAAGACTACGGAAGGTTCGCCGAGTTGGTTTACCAGTGGGTGAAACACTGCGTCGACCGCTACGGCCGGGCCGAAGTCGAGCGTTGGTACTTCGAAACGTGGAACGAAGCCAACCTCGGTGCCTACTGGCATGGAACGCCCGAAGACTTCTACAAACTCCACGATTACGCCATCGATGCCGTCCGGCGGGCGCTTCCGACGGCGCGCGTGGGCGGACCGGACGCGGCGGGCAGCGGCGGCGCCTTCATGCAAAACTTCCTGCGGCATGTGGCCGGCGGCGTCAACTACGCCACCGGCCACCAGGGCACGCCGACCGATTTCCTGTCCTTTCACGCCAAGGGCAGCCCCGGCTTCGCAGACGGCCACGTGCGGCTCGGAATTTCAGCCCAGCTTCGGGACATCGACCGCGGCTTCACGGCGATCTCCGCCGTCCCGGAACTGAAGGATAAGCCGATCGTGGTCGGCGAATTCGACCCGGACGGCTGCGCCGCCTGCCAGGGGCCGCAGCTTGGCTATCGCAATACCACCATGTATTCCAGCTACACCGCCGAAGTGTTCTCCCGCGCGCGCGACATCGCGGCCCGGCGCGGCGTCCATCTCGACGCGGCGCTCACTTGGGCGTTCGAGTTCGAAGACCAGCCGTTCTTCGCCGGCCAGCGCACGCTGGCCAACAATGGGATCGATTTGCCGGTACTGAATACGTTCCGGATGTTCAGCCGGATGAGCGGCCTCCGTGTGGAGGCGCACAGCTCGGAAGAGGTCCGGCTCGACGACATCGTTCAAAACGGGGTGCGCGGCAAGCCGGACGTGGCGGCGCTGGCGAGCCTCGACGGGAAGAAGCTCGCCGTTCTCGCTTGGTACTATCACGACGACGACGACGCCGGCCCAGACGCCGCCGTCGAATTGGCGATCGACCATCTGCCGCTCGGAAATGGAGAAGGCCGGCTGACGCTGTATCGCGTCGATCGGACCCACAGCAACGCCTTCGAGGTTTGGAAAGGCATGGGAGCGCCCACAGCGCCGAACGGCGCGCAGTATGCCCAACTGGTGAAGGCCGGCCAGCTCGCCTCCGATCCCCCGATTCCCGTGGCCGTCAAGGAAGGCGCGGCCAGCCTCAAATTCACGCTGCCGAGGCAGGCAGTCTATCTCTTCGTGCTGGAGATGTGATCGCCGCTATCGCCACTATCGGCGCAGGGGAACCGCGTTCGCACCGGGCTCAACGGCTTCCAGGTTATGGAATGGCGGGAGCCGGACCTAACCGCATCAAAGTGGGCCCGATCGGCGTCCAGCTCCACGGCTTCGATGGGTCGCAGGAGGTCCTCTATAAAGACATCGTGGTGGAGACCTTCCCGCGCGAAAACACGCTGATCACGGTGGCGCAGTGACCAGAGCGCGCTTCGGCTCAATTGGTAGCGGTATAGCTTGACGCGCCAGATACGGTGCTGGCTTCTGGGGTCGTCCAGCGCTCCCCAAGCTCGCCTCCACGGCGACCCCGGGGAGTAGCCGGCCCGCGACTGAATTGGTTGGGCGGCCTGCGGGACTCCCTCTATTCGCCCAGGTATTTGGCCACCCAATCGATGTGGCGGTGCATGATGTCCAACACGAACTTAGGCTCCTGCGGGCCATGCGGAGTGCGCGGGTAGACTACCATCTCTGTCGGCACGCCGAGACGCTTCAAGGCGTTGTACATCTCGTACCCTTGCGAGGTCGGCACGCGTATATCGGCCTCGCCGTGGAGAATCAGGGTCGGAGTCTTCGCATTGCCGATGTGCGCCAGCGGCGACATTTTGATGTACCTCTCAGGCTGCTCGTACCACGTGCCCTCGAAATAATCATCGAGCGTACTCGGTATATCGTTGGTCCCCCACATGGAAATCAGGTTCGAGAGTCCCGCGCCGGTGGCTGCGCACTTGAAGCGATTGGTCTGGGACACCACCCAATTCGTCATGTAACCGCCGTAGCTCCAACCCATCACCGCTAGCCGGTTGGGGTCGGCGAAGCCCATCTGGATCGCCGCATCCACTCCGCTCATGAGGTCGGCGTAGTCGCCGCCGCCCCAATCGTCTACGTTGGAGGATCGAAACGGCAGCCCGTAGTTGGTGGATCCGCGCGGATTGGCGCGCAGCACCGCCCATCCGCGCGCGGCGAACGAAGCGATGGGGTACAGGCCCGAAGCACCAATAAACGTTTCGGCGAACGCGCCGGCCGGCCCGCCGTGAATATTCAGGATTAGCGGCACCTTCTTCCCTGGTCGGTAGTTCACAGGCAGAGTGAGCAGTCCCTCGATCTCCGCGCCGTCTTTCGAGGACTTCCAGCGGATCACTTTGGTTTCGCCAACCGGTTGCTTCGGCAGATCCACGTTGGCTGCGCTCACACGCACCGGCTTGATTGCGGACACCTCGGTGACGTATGCCTCCACCGGTTCGACAGTGGACTGAATCGCCATACCGGCATGCGTGCCCGCCCGATTCAGCGAGATGGCCGCGCCGAAGGTCCCACTCGCCGGCTGAAAGATCGCGGCCGGCATGCCGTCCACCGGCATCGCGTAGAGAACGCTACGCGTGCCGCGGCCTTCACTGAAAATCATGCGATTGCCAGCCCATCCGGCCAGAGTGGGCGATTCGTCCGGAGAAACCGGCAGGTCGCGCGCTTTGCTATCGGCCAGCGTGAGCAGTATGATGCGGCTGCCGTCAATGCGCTTCGCGGACTGATTGCTGCGCACGTATGCCAGATAGCGCCCGTCCGACGAGTATTTCGGCTGGCTCTCAGCGGCCGCGGTGGCGGCCAGTGGACGGATGGCGCCAGTCTCCACCTCTACTTCGTAGATATTGGACTTGCGGCCGTCGTCGGCGTCGGGCGTGGGCCGCGCTTCGTAGGCGATGCGCCGCGAATCGGGCGACCAGTCGAATGCGCCGATGTGATAACTGCCCGCCGCCACTTGCTTCACCGGCCTCTTGCCATGCGCGTCGGGCTCGACCGGCGCCAGCCAGAGCGACTGGTTACGGGGATTCTCGTCGAGCACGCGAAAATCCAGCTTCGCGCGTTTCGCAAAATCATCCGCGGTGTCCGACTCGCGTGCGGTGAACGCGATCCACTTGCCGTTGGGCGATACGGCATAGGTCCCCAACGTACCGCTCCAGTTGGTGATTTGCTCGGCCTCGCCGCCATCGATGGCGATGCGGTAGAGGTTGCGCTTGCCGGAACGGTCGGACGCGAAAAAGACCGAGGCCGAATCGGTGGCAAATGCAGGCGCGTTGGAGGATTTCTCGCCGCGCGTGAGTTGCACACGACCCGAGCCGTCGCTGCGCGCCAGGAAAACCTGCGTCAGCGACTCGCTCTTCTCGCCGTCCATCACGGGGTGGGTTTCGGTCCACGCCGTCAGGCGGCCGTCGGGCGACGGCACGGGGGCGGTGACGGTCTTCACCTTCATGGAAAGCTCAGGCGTCCACTGCGCGCAAAGCGCCGCCGGAATCAACAGGAGAAAGATTTTACCGTACATATTTATCCACCCAATCCAGATGCCGCTGCATAACGTCGAGAATGAATTTCGGTTCCGTGAATCCGTGCTGCTGGCGCGGATAGACCACCATGCGGGTTGTGACCCCATCACGCTTCAGGGCGTGGTAGAATTCGTAACCCTGGGATGTGGGCACTCGCACGTCCGCCTCGCCGTGCAGCACCAGAGTGGGGGTAGTCACATTCTTCACAAAGGTGATGGGCGAATGCTTCTGGAAAGATTCGAACTGCTTCCAGGGTTCGCCGCCGAAATAGTCAGGCAGGAAACCGGGGATATCGGCGGTGCCGGTGAAGCTCCACAGATCGGTAACGCCGGCCCCCACTACGGCGGCCTTGAAACGATGGGTCTGCGTGATGGTCCAAGAAGTCATAAAGCCGCCGTAGCTCCATCCCATGATGGCGAGCCGGTCGGGATCGGCAACCCCCATGGCTATCGCGTGGTCCACGCCCGTCTGGTCGTCTTCGTAGTCCTTGCCGCCCCAATCGTTGTAGTTGGCGAAGCGAAAGGTGCGGCCGTAACCGCCCGAGCCGCGTGGATTGGGCCGCAGCACCGCGTACCCGCGCGCAGCGAACACCGCGATGGGGTACGCCGCGCCACGCCCAGTGAAAGTCTCGCTGAACACACCGGTCGGGCCGCCATGAATGTTGAGTATCAGCGGATACTTCTTCCCCTGCTCGTAATTCGCCGGATAAGTGAGCAACCCCTCGATCTCCAGGCCGTCCTTCGACTTCCAATGGACCACCTCGGTCGAGCCCAGCGGCAGTTTTGGCAGATCGATGTTGGCGCGGCTGACGCGCATGGGGGCGCCGCCCGCAGCCTTCATGACATACGCTTCGGGAGGCTCACTGGTGGTTTCCATGGGCAGGCCCAGGTACGTCCCGGACGAATTGAGGCGCGCGGCGGCGGCGCCGATCACTCCCTTTGCGGTTTCGAACACGGTCTGAGGCGTGCCGTCAACCGGCATGGCGTAGATGGCGGTGCGGGTGTGGAGCGCTTCGAGGAACAGCAGGCGCGACGAATCGGCGGTGAAGCCGAGCAACTCCGGCTGATCGTCGTATGTAGCCGGAAGCGTTCGCGCGCTGCCGGTGGCACGGGAGACGAGCACGATATGATTCTCAGTGGCCCAGCGCGGCGGATCGTCTGAGCGCAGGTACGCGAGATACTTGCCGTCGGGCGAATAGACCGGCGCGGTTTCCGCGGCGTTCGTGGCGGAGACTGCGCGCACCGCGCCGGATGCCACGTCCACTTCCGCGAGATCGCTGCGGGTCCAATCGTCGGCGCTTGGAGTAGGCTGGTGACTGAACGCGATCGCGCGCGCGTCGGGAGACCACGCGAAGCTTTCCACGTGGCGTTTGCCGTCGGTCAATTTGCGCTGCGGGCGTTTGCCATCCTCGCCGGCCTCGGAAGGAATCAGATAGAGCGACAGATTGGCCGGGTTCGAATCTACCACACGCCAGTCGCGCTTCTCTTTCTTGTTCTTTTCCTCGTCGGCGGGCGGTTCGTAGCCGGTGAATGCGACCGTTTTGCCGTCGGGCGAAAGCTTGTAGGCGGCCAAACTGCCCTTGAAATCGCTGAGCATTTCCGCCTCGCCGCCCGCGATCGCGATGCGGTAGACGTTCATCTTACCCGACCGCGCCGATTGGAAGTAGACGTACCGGCCGTCGGGCGAAAACGAGGGTGCGATGCTGCTCTTTTCGCCGCGAGTCAATGGAACGCGGTGTGACCCATCCGCGTTGGCGAGCAAGACTTGGGTGAGGGTTTCGCTGCGCTCAGGCTCCATGATGGACTGGGTTTCGGTCCATGCAACGAGGCGTCCATCCGGGGAGGGAATTACAGCCCCTACGGTTTTGAACTGCATCGAGAATTCCGGAGTCCAGGCGCTCGGATACTGGGCGAGGGCGGCGCCCGCCAAAGCCACGAACAAGCACGCTCCACGCATAGGGAGATATTATGTCACGCGGTCTTTGGCGTGCAACCGTCGGCCGCTGAGCGAGGAGCCGATGGGCTCGCCTTCAACGGCCCAATGGAGTGGGCGAAGTGGCTGGGAATGAATCGGCCATCCAGGGTTTGAGTGCTTCCTCGCCAACGTGGCTGCGCGTTTTGGATTCCCGGGCTGAAGCCGACTCGTTCCCAACGCCGCCACTTTCGACCGGCGGCGGTGAGCCTACGACGCAGCCAAGCCCTTCTCTCCTGCACTCCCGCGGCGTCGGGTCCCAACTTATCCGGGTCAGTAGCGACCGCGGCGTGAAAGGCCTAGGCAAGAAACCAGCGGTACGCTCGAGTTCCGGGTCTGCCGCGCGTTGAGCAAACCACGTCGCGTCAAACTGGTCATTGCACTTCGTTCCTGATGATCTTTCCGCCCTTCATCACAAACTTCACGCGCTGAAGTTCGGTAATGTCAGCCAATGGGTCGCCGGAGACCGCGATCAGATCGGCATACTTTCCCTTGTCGATGGACCCGATCTGGTCCTGCCATCCCAGCACTTCGGCGTTAATCGTGGTTCCAGCCTGGATGGCTCGCACCGGGCTCATGCCAGCGCGCTTCACCAGTGCTTCAAAGTCGAGCGCCTGCGTTCCGTGGGCGTATGTGGAACCATCGGCGCCGCTGCCCATCATGAGTTTTAGTCCTTTGGTGGCGGCGGCCATGGTTACGGCCCTCTCGAAGATGGGAATCATGCGATACTTACCGCCGGTGTTCTTGGCGTCGTTATCGTCCATGTACGGTTCGAGGTAACGCACAAAGGTCGGATCGTAATAGAGGCCCTTTTGGACCATCATCTCCGCCTGCTCCCGATCCAGATCGAACGCGTGTTCAATGGTGTCGCACCCGGCGGTGATGGCGTTCTTCTGACCCTCGCCGCCCATCACGTGGCAGGCCGCCTTCTTCCCGAGGCGATGCGTTTCGTCGATCAGAGCCTGTAAGACAGGCATCGGATAGGTCAGCTTATACTTCGCCTCGCCAGTGGCAGTGAAAGAATAATCGCCCGTCGGATAGAGTTTGATCCAGTCCGCGCCTCGCCCAATCTGCTCGCGTACCGCCGCGCGCGCTTCCTCGACGGAGCGGACTATCTGGCCATCGAGCGGGTTATCCGGGGCGGCGGAGTTCGCCGGGGTGGCTCCCCAAACGATGCCCCGCGTGGAGACTTGATATCGCGGCCCCTCGATGCGTCCCTGATTGATCGCGTCGCGGATCGCAACATCGGCGTAGCCGTTGCCGTGGGAACTCATGTCGCGCTCGGCGGTGAAGCCCGCCCGCAAATCCGCCTGCCCGTTCTGAACGGCGATCAAGACGGCCCTTTCCGTGGTTTCGTCGCGCCGCCGCGAGTTGAACATGTGTTCGTGCGCGTCGATCAATCCAGGTAGCACGGTGGCTTGGCCGAGGTCGATCACCTGTGCTCCAACCGGAATCTTGATCTGCGATTGCGGTCCGACTTCGGTGATGCGCTCGCCGGAGAGAATCACCAATTGTTTCGTCAGCATCTGTCCGCTCTTGCTGTCGAACAGACGGCCGGCGCGGATCGCAATCACACGCGCCGGAGGAGGGCACTGAAGGATGCCGCCCTCGGGACCGAGGCACGGGGTGGTACCTGCGCCTCGCCAGTTTGCCGGGTGGGCCTGCGCCCAAATCGCGGGCGCGCTCAGCGACACCGCCAGAATTGTGGTCAAGATGGATCTACGCTGCATCATGCGGCCTCCGCGAATTGGAAAGATGATTGTAATCTGCATCAGGTCATAATCCAGAGCCGTTAGTCTCATCTGGAGGATAGTTCATCTGAACCCTTGACAGCCCTGGACCGCGAGCGCAATGATGGCCACGGAAGGTTGTGTCGAATCATGCCGGAGCGCTCCATCACTACGCCGGGTCTGAACCGCCGCAATTTCCTGCAGCGCGCTTCTGCGGCGGCCCTTTTCGCGAGCGTTCCGATCCAACAGGCGAGAGGAGAGAAGCGCACGTTCGTAGTCACGGAGACAAGCTGCGGAAAAGTTCGCGGATTCGAGCGCCGCGGGATCAAGGTCTTCAAAGGGATACCTTACGGTGCGAGTACCGCCGGGGCAAACCGCTTCATGCCGCCGGTCGATCCTGCCCCTTGGGCAGGCGTCCGCGACGTGCTGGAATACGGCCACAGCGCTCCACAGCGCGACCCAAGCCCTCCGCCTGCGCCGCCCCGGGACCCTTCCGCGCCAAAACCGGTGCCCGGACCTTCGATCTTCACCGCATTAGGCGTCCGCGGAGGGAGTTCGCCCGGTGAAGGCGAGGACTGCCTCTTTTTGAACGTCTGGACGCCGGCCATTCACGATGGCCGGAAACGGCCCGTGATGCTCTGGCTGCATGGCGGCGGCTTTGGGTCGGGTTCCGGATCCTCACTGAGTAATGACGGGACCAATCTGGCATTGCGCGGAGACGTAGTGGTGGTCACCGTCAATCATCGCCTCAACGTTCTGGGGTTTGCGAACTTCAGCGAGTTCAGCGCAGACTTCGCGGCATCCGGCGACGCGGGCATGCTGGACATCGTCCATGCGCTCCAATGGGTGCGCGCGAACATCGCGCAATTTGGCGGCGATCCGAATACGGTGATGATTTTCGGGCAGTCCGGCGGCGGACGAAAATGCGAGACGCTGCTCGCCATGCCGTCTGCCAAAGGCTTGTTCCATCGCGCCACGATTGAAAGCGGCGTCGCCATTCAGGTGGTCAGCCGCGACACCGCAATCCGCCTGGCGGAGCAATTACTCGCCAAACTCGGGATTCCCAAAGCGGAAGTTCACGAAGTCCAGAAGATTCCCCTGGAGCGAATCATGGCGGCTTCTTTCGCCGTGCTTCGGGAACGGGGCAAGATCGATCAGAATGTGGCGGGATTCGCGCCCACAGTCGACGGCAAGATCTTGCCGCAGCATCCTTTCCACCCGGCGGCGTCGCCGGAGTCGGCCGATGTGCCGGTGATGATCGGCTCGACCCGCACGGAATGGACGGGCCTGACCACCGAGGCCGCCCTCTTTCGATTGGACGAGGATGGAATGCGTGCGCAGGTGAAGGAAATACTCGGCGATCAATCGCCCGCGATGATTGACTTGTATCGCAAGTCCAACCCCGGCGCCACGCCCTCGGACATCTTCTTTCTGATCGCCAGCGACTACCACTACGTTGCACCCACCATGAAGATCGCCGAACGCCGCGCAGCGCTGGGAAAGGCGCCGGTGTATCAGTATTACTTCACCTGGGTCACTCCTGTGCAGGGCGGCGAATTGAGAACGCCGCATAACATGGAGATCCCGTTCGCTTTCGACAACGTCCAGATCTCCGCCAAGTTGACGGGCGGAGGCCCGGAAGCGATGGCCCTCGCCGATAAAGTCAGCGATGCCTGGATCGCGTTCGCGCGGACGGGGAATCCCAACACTCCGAAGTTACCGCACTGGCCCGAGTTCACCGCCAAGGATCGCGCCACGATGGTGATCGATAACGTCAGCAAAGTGGTCAACGATCCGTTGCGGGAGCGGCGCATGGCGATGTTCCGCGCTCTGCATCTGGCCTGATGTGGCAAAGGAACTCACTGTTCAGCAAGTCCTGAGGTCCGCGGGCGCGGGCCTTTGTATTTGTGCTAAGACGTGTTTAGGTCAATCCATGAATCGCATATGGTCAAAACTACTCCTGTTTGGACTATTGCTCCTGCCCTTCGCCGGCCGGGCGCAATCCACTCCACCCGATCCCAAGCGTGCGACAGAGTTTACCGCCGATTCGGCGGCTGGAGTGAAAACCCTGCAAGCTTGGTACGTCGAGGATACTGGTTTATGGAAAACCACGAATTGGTGGAACGCAGCCAACGCGGTGACCATGCTGGTCAACTACTCGAAACTGAGCGATATTCCAGATCTCCGCTCCATCCTCGCCAATACCTTCGAACGCAATTCCAAGAAGAACTTCCTCAACGACTACTACGACGATGAAGGCTGGTGGGCGCTTGCCTGGGCAGGCGCGTACGAACTGACGCACGATGCTCGCTACCTTGAAATGTCGGAGACAATCTTTGCCGATATGTCAGGCGGCTGGGATGACGGCGCCTGCGGCGGCGGCATCTGGTGGAAGAAGCCCAAGCAGTATAAGAATGCCATAGCCAACGAGTTGTTCCTTTCCGTGGCCGCAAAGTTGGCCAGCCTCACCCAGGATCGGGAGAAGAAGGCCAAATACCTGGACTGGGCGCAACGGGAATGGAAGTGGTTTGCCGTATCCGGCATGATCAATTCGGAAAACCTGGTAAACGACGGGTTGGATGGCGCATGTCATAATAACCATCGGACCACCTGGACCTACAATCAGGGGGTGATCATCGGCGGTCTGACCACACTGTCAAAGCTGTCCGGCGATCCCAAAGTCTTGGAGGTAGCGCAGTCTATCGCGCTATCGGCCATCGCCAGGCTGACGGACCTGGATGGCGTACTCCATGATTCCTGTGAGCCCGGCCGCTGTGGAAATGATGCACCCCAGTTCAAAGGCATTTTCGTGCGGAATCTGGGAGTTCTGAATTCGGCCGCTCCCTTGCCGGGCTTTCGTGCCTTCTTTCGAAGGAATGCGGAGAGTATCTGGAAGAACCGTGACGCGGATGACAGGTTCGGAGTCGTCTGGTCCGGAGCTTCCGATCTGAAGACCGCCGCGACTCAGGTTTCCGCTCTGGATGCCCTGGTGGCCGCCGCCGAAGCCGAGGCCACCGCGCGTCAAGGGCGAATTTGACCCCGCTTCCGAATACGCGCTGGTGTTTACCGCCCAAGACCCCCCTGGTGCTGGGCATCGGTTTCGCCGCCACACGCGACCTGAATTCCTTCCTGCGCGTCATCCGGCTCCGCTCGGAGACATGACCCAATGCCGATCGAGCGCGCCCTTGTAGATCGCTATGGCCTCGGCGACCTGCGCTTCGGCGTATCGCAGCATGCCATCGATATCGTCGACGGCCTGGGTTCCGGAGAGCGTCTTCGGGTCGGAATAGCGCGGCGGTGTAGCCGGCTTCCGGCCGATTCGCCCGAAGGCTCGCACGGCCATCGCCGCGTGGCCCGCTATTCCGCTGAAAAGACGCGGTACGAACCCGGCACGAGCGGCGTGTTGAAAACCATCGTCGAGCCCTGAGGCGTGCCCATGAGCATCTGGCCGGTCAGCATGTCGCGCAGTTTGGTGATGCGCTTATCGGTGATCACGTGCGCTGTCGGCACGGGGTTTTCCTGGAACGATTCGACGATGAACTTGTCATTGTCGTAGACAAACAGGCTGACCCGGCTGGGCGCATCCAGGCGCACGTACATTTGCTTGCCCAGAACCTCACGGATCGTATTCAGCACGGGCTGCGGATAGGCGTACAGATCGCCCTGCGCCTGCGGGACAGTCAGAACGTACAACAGACCCTTGGAGTACTTGGCTCGGTGCAGGATCGGAACCCCCGAGGTCCTGGTTGCGGAAGTGGAGGCGCTGATGACGGGGCCGGAATCGTTGGTGAAAAAGGTGATCTCCGGCACGAGGATGTCGGTGTCGGACTTGTGTACGCCCGGTTCGCGTCCGCCCATGAATTCGCGCGTCGACACCGTGCGACCCGTATACTGCAGTTCGACAATTTCGTCAAGCTTGCCCTTGAGCGCCTTGAGAAGGCCGGTGGTGATGACCACGGTCTTCCCGTCGGTCAGTTGCTTCTTAATCTTGGTGACGATGTCGGGATCGAAGCTGGCCTGTTCCGTCAGCAGAACGGTCTGCGCTTCGATGGGGAACTGCGGGACGATATCCATTGGAATTCCGTCCATGCCCAGATAGCTTGGAAGATAATCTTCGCCTGTGGAGTTGAATGGCTTGTAGCTCTTCACTCCGATGGGGTTGCCCAGTTGCCCTATGAATCGATCCACCTTTTCGAAAACCGGGCCGGCCATGGACGCCAACCTGGCTTCCCCCACGACATTACGCAAGGGTTGATCGTACCCGAGGCCGGGCGACAGCATGCGGCCAATCGGCCAAAGCGTGATCTCCGGTGCCTTGGCGAAGAGCGTTATCCAAAGCTGCTCTTCGTACCGGTTGGGCATCTCGCTGCCGCCCTGGTCCACCCAGCCGCCACGGTTGTTATGGTTGAGGTTTTCGAGGTAACGGAAGATGGAGTAGCCGTGATACTGCTGGATGTGCATACTGTTGTTGACCGGGTCGCGCGTCTCGGTGCCGCTGTAGACCCCGTCGAAGTACTTCGGCTGGGTCTCAAGGTTGAATCCGCAGGATTGATAATGGTCGTACCACTGCGGATACTTGATGACCACCCTAACCTTCGGGTTGACCGCTTTGGCCGCGTTGACCATCAGTTCCCGTCCGGTCCGATCCATAAGATCCAACCGGTATTGGGTCCAGCTTCGATCCCCTTTGGCAGCGATCTCGATGTCTGACTTGCAGTTTGTGAAGAACCAGTCGTCCAAAAGGATCTCGTCGAAGTTCTTCGCCGTGAACTCGACTACCTTCTTCATCAGCTCGAGGTGTTCGGGGTTTGAGTAGCAGTAGGTCTCGCCATTTCTCTCATTAATGGTCCAAGTGATGCCGCCGGCGACCTTGACCCCCTTGCTCGCGAAGAACTTCTTGGCTTGGTCCAGAGTCGCCTGATCGGGCATCACCGTATCGCGGTGGGTCTCGAGATAGATCTTGTCGAACTTTACGTACTTGGTTACGGCCGTCCAGCTCCTCTCCAGCCACGCGGGGTCCTTCATCTCCTGCACGTCGATGACGCGGGCGTAGCTCGCGACATCGAAGTTCTTGTAGTTGTTGCCGCCCGCGAAGGCGCAAGAAACAACAAGGAACAGGAAGCAAAGAGCTGCGAATAAACGTCGGTTCATATGTTCTCCAGAGTTTCCTCTACGGCTTCTTAGCCAGCATCGACTGTGCCCCCGTGTCAGGGGCAAACTAATAAGCCGGAATTCCCATTTTGGACTTCCAAGTCCGATTCAGTATAAACCAGGAGTTCCGTTTTTTGGCCTCCTGTGGCAATATTCCCGCCAGTTTTGTTGATCCCCTCCAGCGTATAGCGTTGTGAAATAGCGGATTGATACTTTCGCACCTGGGCAGTAGGCGCCTATTGTTTCGGACCAGTTGCACCATCCTGCTGGATACCAAGGTTTTTGCTCGCCTCGTAGATTTATTGAAGAATCGCCTTGCTTTTCAAGCACTTCGGAGTGATTGATGTCATGACCGCGCAGAGCGTGGCCCCAAGGAGCGCTATTATGGCGACTCTTACCATCAACGAACAGAATGAAATCGTGGCGTTTGCGACCCCAGAGGAGGCCGCCGCCACCACCGCAACCCCTTTCGACGCGTTCAGCAGCCAGCAGGAGCTGGCGGAATTGGCCGCGTCCTGGCCGGCGGAGCGCCTGGTAGCGATTCTGAATAGCTTGGCTGGCGAGCAGCCGGTCAAGAAGCTGAAGGACGCGAAGATGGCCATCGTCCGGATCTGGGAGCGTATCCAGGGCCTGGGCGAGCCCGCCAAACCCGAGGCAGAGCCCGCGAAGCCGAAGGCCGACAAGAAGCCCAAAGCTGGCGCACAGGCGGTCAGCCTACTTTTTTAATTGCTGGACGAAGAAGTCCGCCATCATGTGGTTGGCCTCGATGGCCTCGGGAAGCGTGGGGTCATACCAGAAGGCGTGGGGCAGTGCATCGAAGACCACCAGCCGCGCATCGACGCCGGCGTTGAAGTGGGCGCGGTGCAGGTTGACGGTGCCGGAGAGCAGCAGATCGCGGCCGCTGGTCACAAACAGCGTCGGCGGCATCCCCCGCAGGTCGGAGAAGATCGGCGAGAGCACGGGATCACGCGGGTCGGTGGCGGCTACGTACTCCGGGTCATGGGGTTCCGGCTCGGGCGGATCCAGATGCCCCGAGAAGCCGCGCAAGCCATACAGCGCCTGCGAGTCGCCGCTGCGGGAGAAGTCGCCCAGACCGCTGAAGATGCCGAGAGCGGCGGGAAGCGGTAGGCCAAGTTGCTTCAGGCGGGCGGCCACCTCAGCGGTCAGAATGGCCCCGGCCGAGGTGCCATAGATCACGATGTGGCCGGGCTTGTAGGTCTTCAGCAACTCCTTGTAGACGGCGACCGAATCGTCGACGGCTGCGGGAAACGGATGCTCCGGGGCCAGCCGGTACAACGCGGCGACCGCCTTGATCTTGCTGTAGGCGGCGATGGGAATCGACTCCGTATACGAGCCGGAATCCGAGTTGAAGCCGCCGCCGTGCAGGTCGAGGAGCACTTTGTCATGGTTGGCCTCGGCCAGCCCTTTCGGGGTGACAATGCGGACCGGAACGCCGGCGATCTTATCTTCAACCAGTTGATTGGGACAGAGGCGGCTCCATTCCACACGCGCGCGGGCCGTGTAAGCATCTTTAGCCTTTGCGGCGCTCGGCCAGAGACTGCGGCGGACCCTGGTCGGGCACCTGCCGGCTCAGCGAGCGCTGCGCCTCCGCGCTTATGGTTTTCGGAACGGGGACAATCCGGGTGACGTGCGCCGTGCCCTGGGCGTCGATGTAGCTGGTGTCCCGTGTGGGAGCCTGAGCTGCCGTCGTGGGCTGGGCGGCGGCGGGCTGCGCTTGGGCGATTGCGGAAGCCAGCCAGAGCAGCAGTGAGGCGGAACGAGCAAAGAGATTCACGAAATTGAGCTCCTCTTACGGAAGATCAATTCTGGCGCGCTAACAGGCGGTCAGAATTGGGAACGCTTCCACGATACCAAAGAGTGCCGCACTCACCATTCACGAACTACTGGGGGGAAACTGGGGGTACCCCGAGGGATAAGGAACGGGAAATTTGGGTAAGGACGGGTAAATTTACATTTGTGGGCGGCTTGAGCGTGGCGCGGCAACTAGCGCGTTCTCTGCGGGATACGTTTAAAATGAAGAACTTAATTTGGCTCCTCAGGTAGGACTCGAACCTACAACCCTTCGGTTAACAGCCGAATGCTCTACCATTGAGCTACTGAGGAGTATTTGGTTAGCCTCCACCATTATAAAACAAGCTCCGTGCGAAATGCCACGGCCGGAAGAGGGCAGAGAGGGCAGGACGAGGGCAGGGAGCGCAGGGCTATGCCATCGCGGCGATTACCGCGTCGGTGAACCCGGTGGTGGAAGCCTGGCCGCCGACGTCGCCGGTCAGGTGGGAGCCGTCGGCGTAGACTTTGGTGATCGCCGCCTGCAGGCGCGCCGAGGCCGCTGGCTCTCCAATATGAGCCAACATGAGCACGGCCGACTGCATGAGGGCGGTCGGATTGGCCAGGCCTTTGCCCGCGATGTCCGGAGCCGTGCCGTGTACGGCTTCGAAGATGGCGTGGTGGTCGCCGATGTTGGCTCCGGGCACGATGCCCAGGCCGCCCACCAGACCCGCGGCCAGGTCCGAAACGATATCGCCATAGAGGTTCGGCAACACCAGCACGTCAAAAATTTCCGGGCGCATCACCAGTTGCATGCAGGCGTTGTCCACGATTAATTCGTTGTAGACGATCTCGGGGAACTGCGCGGCCACTTCGCGGCAGCACTTCAAGAAAAGGCCGTCGCTCAGCTTCATAATGTTGGCCTTATGGATGGCCGTAACCTTCTTGCGCCCATAACGGCGCGCATATTCGAAAGCCGCCCGCGCGATCCGCTGCGACGCCTTTTGGGTGATGATTTTCAGGCTCTCCACCACGCCGGGCACGACTTCGTGCTCCAGGCCGGAATAGAGGTCCTCGGTGTTTTCACGGAAAATCGCCATATCGATGGGCAGATCATGGAAACGGGTTTTCAGCCCGGGGAGCATGCGCACGGGCCGGAAGTTGGTGTACAACCCCAGTTTCTTGCGCAGCGCCACGTTGATGCTGGCGTGGCCGCCGCCGATGGGCGTAGCGGTGGGTCCTTTCAAGCCTACGCGGGTCACTTCGAGAGACGCCAAAACTTCGTCGGGCAACAATTGCCCATAATCATGGAGCGCCTTCTCGCCCGCCTCGACCTGCTCCCATTCTACGGCTGCGCCGGTTGCTTCCACCGCGCGCGCCGTGGCAGCGGCCACTTCAGGGCCAATACCGTCCCCGGGAATCAGGGTAATCAGATAAGCCATCTACGTTTATTATAGAGGTGGGTGGCACTGTGATTCCTAATTGGGCCGAGGAGCGGCGCAGCATGGTGGCCACGCAACTGGCAAGGCGCGGCATTTCCGATCGCCGGGTGCTGCGCGCACTGGCGGAAATTCCACGGGAGCAGTTCGTGCCCCTGGATCTGCGTATTCAGGCCTACGCGGATGAGCCGCTCGCGATCGGCTTCGGGCAAACCATCTCCCAACCCTACATGACCGCTCTCATGGCCGAGCAGTTGTGTCTGGATGGTTCGGAGACGGTGCTGGAGGTGGGCACCGGTTGCGGTTATGCCGCGGCGGTACTCGCCATGCTGGCGGCGCGCGTGGTGACCATCGAACTGATTCCCGCCCTGGCCGATCTGGCGCGCGAAAACCTGCGCCGAACCGGACGCGGCGGAAACGTGCTGGCGATTGCCGGCGACGGCTGCCTGGGCTATGAAGATCTGGCCCCCTACGACGCTATCTCGGTGGCCGCCGCCGCACCGGAAATCCCCGCTGCGCTGGTGCGGCAATTGCGCGACCCCGGCAGCCTGGTAATGCCGGTCGGCGGCGACGGCGACCAGGAACTGCGGGTGGTGACCAAGCTCGATGGCCACATCGGCAGCTGTGTTGCCACGCACTGCCGGTTCGTTCCGCTGCGGGGCGGCAAGGAACGGCGCTGAATGCGGCTGCGCACGGCCAAAGACCGCCTCAAGATTGAGCACAGCATCATCGATGGCCTGCGCCCCGTACTGGAAGAGGTGCTGGCCGCGCATGCCGAAATCCGAACGATTATCCCTGGCGTGATCCGGCCGGTACGGGATGCCAGGGGCAAAATCAAAGTTCGCGTCACGGTGCCGACCCAAAACGGATGGAAGGCTATCGCTTTGAGCGCCGGAGCCCGGCAGGAGCTGTTCGTGAGCACCGGGTGGACCAAGCAGGAAGTGGAAAAGGCATTCGAAAAAGCGGGAGCGCTGGTGGAATAGCGCTACTGGACGACGCCACCGGTCTGGGGTTCGAGCCGGATTTCTCCGAAAGCCGCTTCATATTGGGTGACGTTCTGTTGCAGGACGTTGAGCAGGGCCTTGGCCTGTTGCGGGCTGACGAAGATCCCCTGGAAGTTGTGAATGGCAACGTTGTCGGGGGCGGTTTGGTTCACCCGGCCAAACAGCAGCAGGAAATCCCAAAGACTGACCCGCACCTGCACGCTGTTGGCATAATTCTCACGGTATTCGGAGGTACTGATCAATTGGATCTTGGTTGGAACGGGCGGCGTCATGGCTTTCAGCGTAGCACCCGGCAAAGAGTTTAAGAATCTTTACGAAATGGTTAGAACTCCGGTTGCGGCATGAGCGTCCGATGAAGTGAGGAAGAGCCATGCAAAAGCCAATCGCCATCGAAACCAAGGTTACCGGACGCCTTCATTGCCCCATCTGCACCCACACGGTGCCGGGCAAAATCGCCCTGAAAGGGAAACACATCCGGGTAGTCTCCGGACAGAAGTGCGGGCGGTGCGGTTCATCGCTGGATGTGAGTCTGATCGTACAAGTTCCGCAAGCGGCTTAAGACTTCTAGTACCGGCAATCCGGAAAAGAGGGTTGTGACCGGGCTCGCTTTTTGCGATAGTGTTATCAGGCTAAAACAAAGGCCGGCGGCATGAAACGCAAATTACAACCAAAGCCGGAGACAATCGTACCACCCGAGATCCTGGAACTTGCCCAACCGGCTACCCCCGATCTTATCGGCAAGGTAAAGGCCGGGAAGTGCTCGGTGTGCGGCGGCGAGACATCGGAAAGTTCCAGCGAAGCGCTGTGTTGGGTGTGCCGGCGGCTGAAGATCAGTGCGTGGCGGGATGCCGAACAGCAGATGCCGATGCAGGAATAGGCCTCTAAGAGTTCGCTTCAATCGCCTGCGCCACGTCTTCCCATTCTTGCATTAGCCTCTCGAGGAGGTCGCGCCCGGTTTCGAGGAGGCCGGAAATCCGTTGCGTCTCCTCAGCGTTCACGAAATTTCCCAGGGCTTGCTCACGATCCAGGATTTCCGCCTCCAGCCGCGCGACTTCCCGCTCAATCTCGTGGCGCCGCTGTTCCAGCTTGCGGAGTTTGATGGGATTCAGGCGGCGGTCGGGTTCCCTGGCCGGTTGCGGCGCGGCGGCGGAAACGGTTACGGCCGCCGCAACGGGGCCAGCTTCCAGCTCCGGTGCCGCCAACGAACCTCCGCTTTTCCGCCACAGGTAGTCCTCGTAATTGCCGGGGTAGACGGTGACATGGCCGTCCTCCACCTCGAATACCCGGGTAGCGAGGTTGTCGATGAAATAGCGATCATGGGAGACAAACACGACGGTGCCGGAGAATCCTTCGAGCGCGTGCAGCAAAACGTCTTTGGCCCGCATATCGAGGTGATTGGTAGGCTCATCCAGCAGTAGAAAATTGGATGGCATCAAGAGCATGCGCGCCAGGGCATAACGGTTTCGCTCGCCGCCGGAAAGCACGCGAATGGTTTTGAAAACGTCGTCCTCGCCAAAAAGGAACGACGCCAGCACGCTGCGCAGTTCGGTGTTGCTGGCGCGCGGGGCCACGGTACCGAGATCGTCGAGGAGACGGGCGGACGGATCGAGCTCCTTGTATTGATCCTGGGCGAAGTAGTCGGGCTGGACATTGTGCCCCAACACATACTGGCCGCTCGTGAGAGGCTCGGCGCCGGCCAGGATTTTGATCAGGGTGGACTTGCCGGCGCCGTTGACGCCCACCAGCGACACGCGGTCGCCGCGCTCGATCAGGAAGTCGACATCGCCGAAGACCCGATGAGCGCCGTAGCTTTTCGAGACCTTCTTGAATTCGGCCACCACGCGCCCGCTGGGGTTGGGTTGCGGGAAGCGGAAATGGATGGCCTTTTCCTGGGGCGGCAGCTCGATGCGATCGATGCGATCGAGCTCCTTGATGCGGCTCTGAACCTGTTTGGCTTTGGTGGCCTGGTAGCGAAAGCGGTTGATAAAGGCTTCGATCTGGCGGACTCGATCCTGCTGGTTGGCGTAGGCGGCCTGAAGTTGGGCGCGGCGCTCGGTCTTCTGTTGTTCGTAGCGGGTGTATCCACCGGTGTAAAAATGCAGGCTCTTGTTCCAAAGCTCCACGATGCGGCGCACGGTGACATCGAGGAAATAGCGATCGTGAGAGACCAGCACGAAGGCGTTCTGGTAACCGGAAAGGTAGTCTTCGAGCCAGTTGCGGGCTTCGAGGTCGAGGTGGTTGGTGGGTTCGTCGAGCAACAGCAGGTTGGGCTTTTCCAGCAGCAGTTTAGCCAGGGCGATGCGCATCTGCCAGCCGCCGGAAAACTCTTCGGTACTGCGTTTCCAATCGCGCTCGGGAAACCCCAGGCCGCTCAACACGGCGCCCACCTGGGCTTCGACCGAATAGCCATCGCGCGCGCGAAACTCGCTTTCGGCGCGATGGAAGCGCTCGGCCACCTGCTGGTATTCGGCCGAGGCGGGGTCGATCTCGCCCATGCGTTTTGCCAGCTCTTCCTGTTCCAGCTCCAGCGCCCGCAGAGCGGCGAAAACCGTCATGCACTCGGCGAAAACGGTGCGGCCCGAGAGAGATAACCCTTCCTGGGGCAGGTAGCCGATGGAGATGCCTTTTTGCGCCGACATGGAGCCAGAGTCGAGGCCTTCGAATCCCGCCAAAATTTTTAGCAGGGAGGACTTGCCGGTCCCATTGGCGCCCACGATGCCAACCTTCTCATTGGGGGTCACCAGCCAGTCGACGTTTTCAAAAAGAACTTTGGGGCCGTACCGCTTGCCCGCCGCGGAAAGTTGGATCATGCGATGTGCCGAGGGATGAACTGAACCGGAAATCTCATTGTAGCGCCGGGTTAGCGGCTGGACCGGGGCTGTGAAGACTCTGTACAGGAGATCCGGAGACACTTGGCCGGTCGGATGCTTTAGCTGGTTTCGGGTTGTGGGGTGGTTTCTCGATATTGGTGGTTTTCAGTTCTCAGTTCTCAGTTTTCAGTTCCGGAGCGGGTGGGGCGGGATTGGGATCGTGGGAGGGTGCTACGGGAGAGATAACGGGTTTGGTTTCAAGTGGTTGATCGGAGTCGGTGGGTTCGTTTGGTAACGGCTGATTGGGTTCGGTTGGTTTGCTCGGGTGGGGGAAGGCGAAGGGGTTCAGCTCGAAGGGGGTGCAGAGGGGTTCGGGGTTGACGGGCGGCTGTTCGCAGACGGATTGTTCCATTGCCAACTCGTCGCGCATGGATCTCAAGCGCTCGAGGTCTTCGATACCGCGGCGGTAGTTTCTTTCGGCCTGGGCCTGGTAGCGGAGGAAAAGCGACCAGGTGTTAGCCTTCTGCACGAAACGGTGGAAGCCGGCGCCGAGGCCGTAGTTGCGGTTCTGGGCGCGGGTGATGTCGCAGCGCTCGATGCCGGTGAACTTTTCGGTGGGGCCGACCATGTCCGGGGTCATGGTGATGAGGACGGTGTCGCCGCGGCGGTCGAGGGATTCGTTGAGACAGGCGGTGAAGATGCCGGATTCGAGGCGGTAGGAACGGAAGATGGAGTTCTGGGCGATGGCGAGGCGCTCGACGGCCCACATTTCCTGGTTGTTGACGGGTTGGTAGGTGGCGACGAGATCGGCCTTGAGCTTGTCGATGTCGTCGGGATTTTCGAGACGGACGACGGCGAAGTTGTTGCCGGCGAAGCCGTGCCGGGTGGCGTTGGCGGCGGAACGGAGCTTGCCTTCGGGGGTTTTCGGCCCCGAGCTTTTCTGGGCGTTGGCTCGGTTGGCAGCGAGGCGCGCGTCGGAAATCGGTTTTTTACTTTGGTCTGACATACGGAATCCTTTTTGGTTGGAGACACGGGCGACACGGATCGCCGGCGCTACTGAGAATGTGTAGGGCAAGCTAAAGCATGCCCCACCTCAGAGTTGCATGGGGAGGGCGGGGTTTGAGGTTGGGGATGGGGGTAAGTTACTTGGAATGAAGGAGATGAAAATTTGACGAATCTGTGATCGCTTTGCGCCGTGACAGGTTCACCGTTTTAGGATTACGATATCTCTGTCTATGCGAATTCTGCTGACGTGCCTCATGCTCTGGACGCCGCTGGTGGCGCAACCGCCCATACCGCGTTACGAAGTGAAGCGCGCGGCGGGCCGCATTGTCATCGATGGCAAACTGGATGACAAAGCCTGGGCCGCGGCGCCCGCCATCGAGTTCATTTTCCCCTGGCAGTTCCAGACCGGCGCCAAACAAAAAACCACGGCCAAACTGCTGTGGGACGACGACTATCTCTACGTGGGATACGAGTGCCAGGACACCGACATCGTGGCCCTGCGCACCGAGCGCGACGACCCCACCTATCTGGACGATGCGGTGGAGTTCTTCGTGAATCCCAAACCGTCACAGACCAGCGTGTACTTTGGCCTGGAAATGAACGCCCGCGCGGTGTTGTACGACTACCTGATGGTCGACACCAAATATGTCTTCAAGCGGTTCAATATGCAAGGCGTGCAACTGGCTTCCTTCATTCGGGGTACCCTCAATACCCGCGGCGATGAAGACCAGGGCTGGAGCCTGGAGGTGGCCATTCCGTGGGTCAATTTCGAGGAGCTGGCGAAGCGGCCGACTCCCGGAACGATCTGGACGGCGAATCTGAACCGCTGGGACGGAGTGGAACCCGACCGCCGTCTGAGCATGTGGTCCGATTCGGGCGAAGCGCAGCCTAATCCTCACGCACCGGCCCGTTTCGGCCAGTTGGTATTCGTCGAGTGACGGGCGCCAGGGGCTATCAGGACAACCGAGAAAGCGCAGGCGTAAACGCCTACTCCACGAAGATTCCAAGGCACTTGCCGACCTCGATGCCAATGGGCGCAGCGGCGTCGAGTAGAGACTCGACGCGGCACGCAAGAGTGCGTGCGCCACGGTGGCATTCCGGCGGCTAGCGGAACAACAGGGGCACGTATTCGGCCAGGTCCTTCCGCCACACGGTGAAGTTATGGACGCCGTCGATGGGGTAGAAGGTGTGCTTTACCTGGTTTTTCGTCAGCAATTCCGACAGGTTCTTGGAGCGGGGGAACAGGGAATCCTGCTGGCCGCAGCCGATCCACAAGGTCTTGAGCTTCTGGTTGGTGCCTTTGGAGTCGTGCAGCAGGGCGGCGAAGCGGGTTTCAAAGTCGGCGGGTACCGCGCCTGAAAAGGACGCGACGGCGCTGAACAGGTCCAAGTGTCCCAGGCCGATGCGCAGCGATTGCCCGCCGCCCATGGAAAGCCCCGCAATGGCGCGGTTCTGGCGTCCCGGCGATACGCGGTAGCGCGCTTCCACGGTGGGAATGACGTCCTTGAGGAAGTAGTCCTCGAACAGGGCGTCATTGGTAATCCCTCCCTGAGGCACCGGAACGCCGTACGGGGTGGCGTGGCCGAACGGCATCACTACGATCATGGGCAGGGCCTTGCTAGCGGCCAGCAGGTTGTCGAGGATGAAGTTGGCGTTGCCGGCCATGGTCCAGCCGGCGGCGGTGTCGTTGGAGCCGTGGAGCAGGTAGAGCACGGGATAGCGGCGCTTGGTTTTGGCGTAGCCCGGGGGCGTGTAGATCCAGATGGCGCGGGTTTCGCCGGCGATGGCTGTGGACTTCTCCCAGTTGATCTCTACCGCCCCGTGGGGCACATCGCGGGGCTCCCAGACGGCTGCCGGGGTATCGTCGGTGACCTCCACGATGCTGGCGGAAGTGCGGGCGCGCAGTTTGATGCGCGGGTTGACGGGGTCGGGAATGGCCATGCCGTCGACATTGAAGGAATAGATATAGTTGCTCGGTTCGAACGGGCCGAGGGTGACGCTCCAGACGCCGCGTTCGTCCTTAGTCAATTTGGGCGGCGGCGCGGCGCCGAGCCAGTCGCCGGTGAGCGTCACTTCCGACGCTTTGGGCGCGAAGATGCGAAAGGTGACGCGATGATCGGACGAAACCTCGGGAGATTGGACGGTTTCGCTAACCGTCGGCTCACGGCGCGGCGGCTGTGCCGAGGCCGCGGTTGCCAACAGGGCTGCCAATGACGAGGCTGCCAATAAGAGGGATCGGTGCATTAATGTGCCTCCTGAAAAACTTTCTGGGCGAATTCAGCGAGTGCGTGCCGCCACACTTTCCACTCGTGCACGCCCGGCGACGGGTACCACACGTAGCGGATGTGGTGCTGCTTCAAATTGTCGGCGAGATCGAGCTGTCCGGGGTAGCGGGGATCCTCGGCGCCGCAGCTTAGAAACAAAAGCTTCAGTTTCCGATTTACGTCGCCGGGACGCTCCAGGAAGCCGGGCAGGTACTGGTCCAGGTCGAACTGGGTGTCGCTGACCAGTCCCGAGCTGAACTCTCCCACCCACGCGAACAGCTCCAGGTGTTTGAGCCCGATGGTGAAGGCCTGGCCGCCGCCCATGGAAAGGCCGGTGATGGCGCGGCGCTCGCGGCCGGGCGCCACGCGGTAGGTTTTGTCGATCATGGGGATGATGTCGGAGAGCAGCTCCTGGGTGAGCATTTCGATGCCCTCGGGCGAGCTGCCACCGGCCCAAGTGCCGTCGGTATCGCCGTTGGGCATCACGACGAGCATGGGCACGGCTTTGTGTTGCGCGATGAGGTTGTCGAGAATCACGCCCGCGCGCCCGGTGTCGCTCCAGTTCTCTTCGTTGTCGCCGCTGCCGTGGCGGAGATAGAGGACCGGGAAGCGGCGGTTCGGCTCGGAGTCGTACTGCGGCGGCGTGTACACGTACAGCTTGCGCGGCCTTTTCAGCGGCGTGGAGAGATAGGTGCGGATTTGGAGCGCGCCGTGAGGCACGGCTTGCAACTCGTCGAAGCGGGGCGGATTGCCGGGGACCTCCACAATGCTGGCGTCGGGAGCGCGGCCGTTCTTCAGGTTGGGATTTCCGGGATCGAGAATGCGTACGCCGTCCACGACGAAGTTGTATTGGTAAATCTCGGGGTCCACGGGGCCCACGGTAGCGCTCCAAACGCCGGCGCCGTCTTTGGACATGGGCTTCGACCCGGCGAAGGACAGAGTCACCCGGGCTGCCTCGGGAGCCCTCAGGCGGAAAACGATGGTCCGGTCCGGAAGGACCTCGGGCGACACCAGGCGCGGCACGGCGGAGGCGCCGCCGCTCGAATGATAAGTGTTTTTGGGGCGGGGCGCATCCTGCGCGGCAAGCAGGCAGGCGCAGGCGGCCGCGGCCGCGATGAGCTGCTTCATGGCAACCATAGATGATAACGCCGAAGACCCCCAAGCATTGCGGAATTCTCAGCGAAGAAATGGCCGACCGGGGGTTGGCCGCAGACCAGGAGGTCCGGACCTCACGAAGCACCCGAATCCGGATCCGATATTCGCCCACTGCCGCAGGGCGCAGGGGCGTCGAGTAGAGACTTGACGCGGCACGCAAAAGTGCGTGCGCCGCGCTGGCAGGGGACTATACTGTAATGCCAGGAGGCCCATTTTGGAGCCTGCTCTGAAATCGCCCACCGCCGTGCCCATCCTGCAACCTCCGCCGCGCAATATCGCGATTGACGCTTATCGCGGCTTCGTGATGCTGCTCATGATGGCCGAAGTTCTCCAGTTCTCGCGCGTGGCGCAGGCATTCCCCTCGAGCGGCTTCTGGAGCTTCCTGGCCTACCACCAGACGCACGTCGATTGGGCCGGCTGCTCGCTGCACGATACCATTCAACCCGGCTTCTCATTCCTGGTGGGTGTGGCGCTGCCTTACTCGATTGCGAGCCGGCTCGCCAAAGGGGGCGCCTTCGGCCGCATGTTCGTCCACGCTCTCTGGCGGTCGCTGCTGCTGGTCGCGCTGGGCATTTTCCTGCGGTCGCTCGCCAGCCCGCAGACGAACTTCACCTTCGAAGACACGCTCACGCAGATCGGTCTCGGTTACCCGTTGCTCTTCCTGCTCGCGTTTCGTCCGCCCAAATGGCAGGCCATGGCGCTGGCTGCGATCCTGGTGGGCTACTGGCTGGCATGGGCGCTCTACCCGGCGCCCGGCCCGGGTTTCGACTACCAATCCGTCGGCGTTGGCGCCAACTGGGCGCACCACTACACCGGTTTCGCCGCGCACTGGAACAAGAACGCCAACCTCGGCAACGCCTTCGACCAGTGGTTCCTCAATCTCTTCCCGCGCACCCAGCCTTTCGTATTCAATGGCGGCGGATACCTGACGCTCAGCTTCATTCCCACGCTCGGCACTATGATCCTCGGGCTTTTCGCCGGCCAGTGGCTGCGCGCTTCGGCGCCGCGCATTCCCATTCGCCGCCTGTCGATCGCCGGCGGCATCGGAATCGCCGCCGGGCTGCTGTTGCACTTCACCGGCATCTGCCCGGTGGTGAAGCGCATCTGGACGCCGAGTTGGACTCTGTTCAGCGGCGGCATCTGCTTCCTGTTTCTGGCCGCCTTCTGCTGGATTCTGGATGTCCGAGGCTACCGCAAATGGGCCTTCCCGCTGGTGGTCGTCGGCAGAAACTCCATCGCCGCCTACCTGATTGCCCACTTGTGGGAGCGCTTTCTGGTGGATTCCTTTCGCATCAATCTGGGCGCGCACTTCTTCCAGGTCTTCGGCACCGGCCTCGAACCGCTGGTGCGCGGCATGGCCGTGCTGCTGGTCTACTGGCTTTTCTTGTTTTGGATGTACCGGCGCAAGATCTTCCTGCGCGTGTGAAGTCAATGGCCGATACGATCCAGATACTCCATCCACAACTGTGACAGTTGCTTCCACATGGTTTCAGGCACTACCTCCTTGGTACTCTCAGTGCGAGTGACGAAATACAGCGCCGGGATGCCGATGGAGGGTTGCTGCCGCATGTAACTCCACCACTCACTTAGAGTCGTCGACGATGCATTGTCGCAGTCCACCAGCGGCCAGCCGGCGATCTTCGAGATGCGCGCCCGCAGTCTCATCATTTGCGGAACGTTGCGGGCGCCATACCAGATATCGTTCAGCCGCAGCACGTCGGAGGACTCGCGGAAGAGCGGGTTGGGAGTCTGCGTTTCGACCAGTGCGTCGGGTTTCCACCTATGCGCCTCGTCGGCGAGGATGAATTGAAAGCGGCGCACGAACTCGATGCCGAACAAGGGCGCATGCATCGGCAATCCGGCCTCTCTCGATACCCCGCCCATCCAATCCTCTTTGAAGCCATCGACGCCGAGATCGGCCACAAGGCGCCGGATTTGTCCCCGTAGAAACTCTTCGTAGCTGGGGTTGCTGACATCACCCGCAAGACACCGGGTTCCCGACATGAGGCACAGATCGTTGGGCAACCCCTCGGGGTGGAAGGCCGGCACCCACAACAGCACGTGCCTGCCCTGGCGGTGCTGGCGGCCGATGAAACCCTTCAAGTCCGGCCACTTATCGGCATCGACGTCAAAGGTACCGTAGTGCTTCTGCCACTTGTCGTCGATGACGATGGTTCCGAACGGGATCTGCCGCTGGTCCAGAACCGCAATCCACCGCTCGTAGTCCCGCTGGGTGGCATAGTCGTGAGCCGGTTGCCCGGTCTCGGCGCCCTGGACGGTCTGCTCGGCCCAGCCACAGAAGATCGGCCGATAGTGCCACGGGGCGTTGGCAACCCGGCGCCTGGTGGAGTACCCGTTGGCGTCTATCCAGTCCACGTATTGCCGCAGGGTGTCGAATTCGTCGTAGCCAAAATGGATCGCGATTTTGGGCGAGCGGAAGCCCTCGGCGGCACTCACGTAGCCGTGATAGGCGACAAAGAAGGAAGCGCCGGCGTACCTCGAACCGGTGTACTCGAGGCCGTTGAAAAGATACCGGCCGGGAACTTCGCCAAGCCCGATACTGGTCCACGATGTGCCCTTGCCGAAACTGAGGAAAAGCGGCGGAGGCGCGAACAGTCCGGTCATCGACTCGGGGAGATACTGGTCCGGCTCAGGCGTCTCGGCCATGACTCCGACCGACTGCGGCACCGCGATTCGGTGGTAAAACTCGTCGGCGTGATTGGGAGCCGGGGAAAAATAGCGCTCGGCGAAGATCGTGGTATTCGCCGCCACGCCGGGAGAGGAGCCGTTGGTCCAGCGCTCGGAGACCCCGTTCGAGAAGAAGAAGCAACGGTCGATGGGCAAGTTTCCGGAGGCAAAGTGCTGGAACTCGATCCGATCCGGGTAAAAGCCCCACTCAAAGCGGCGATCGCGCCAGAGCGAGCTGTCGGCCGCGACCTTCAGCCGATACCCACCTCCGGAGAGGGATTCCAGTTCACCCAGCCGGATGCCAGACAGCACTTCCGGTTTCCCGGCCGCCGACAAACCGGAGACGACCGGCAGCCTGAAGATCGGCTCCCCTTCGCGGACCAACTCGAAAGCTGGGACAGGGTCTTCGAGGAACCGCACTGAATACCGGGACATTTCGACCGGCGTCGTGGCTGCCGGCAGCAAAACGCCCGGTACAAGGCACAGGGCGGCAAGAGTGACAAGATTCAGGCGCATGGTGCGGGATCAGCGTATCACCGGCGACTGGCCAGGGGCAAGCGGGAGGCGTGATTCCCAAAATGACGGAAGGCGGCTCAAACGGTTGAGCGCGCTGTAGGGTAAGACGGGGTTCGGCGGCGGTGGCGGCGGGAGTTTCTTTGCGCACCCGGTACACAGGAGTAGCAGCACTACGATCACGATGTTCGTTCGCATCATCGCTTCCCCCAATTGCCACGGCACTAATTTCCATAGTGCCGCTTCCAGCTTCTTGACTTCAGGCTTAACCAGCCATGGCCGCCGCGATCGAAATGAACCAGATGTACGCGACGATTCCGGACGCCGCGCGGCCGAAGGACGAGTTGCTTCCCCCGTGGGCGCGCACCGGGACCAGAGAGTTCGTCGCCCCCTTCGCGCCCACCTACGGCTTGATCGCTCCGATGGCTCGTGAGATCGCCCGCCTGAATTTCGAAGGCAAGCTCCAGGCCGTTGCCGAAGAACAGGGGAAGGTCACGCAAACGCTCCAGTTCGGAGCGTGGGGCGCTACCGTATCCTATGGGGTTTGGGCACGCAATGGCCGCCCGGCGGGCAATCCCCAACCGATGGGAGGCGCCCTGGTTGCCCAGCTGGAAGACCACCAGTTTCTGGTGGCTGGATTTTATTGCCGCGTCGATTTCCGTCCCGCCGCGCCGGATAAGCGCCGCCAGTTTCTGCGCGTCGAAGAGGGGACATACGAGAACGGCGCCTTCAAGTTCCTTCGGGTCTTGAATGGCGACCAGACGGATGGGGGACTGGATTTCAGCTCCGAGCCGCTGGTTCTCCGCGTCTGGGTTGCAAGCTATTAACATAAGAGCAGGACTCGTTTCGGCCTGTCCGCGCAACGAAAGGTTACCGAGGTTCCATCCCTATGACTTCCTTGAAACTGCGAGAACCGAGCCTGAACTACATCGGCGGTGAGTGGGTCGACGCCGCGGCCCACGAGGCGGTGAAGCTGCCCTACGACGGCACGCCGGTGGGCGCGGTGCCGCAGGCCGATACCGGCGCCGTGGACAGAGCCGTTGCCGCCGCGCGCAAGGCGCTGGCCCAGATGCGCGAGATGGGCAATTGCGACCGCGCCGACCTGCTGCTCGGCATCGCCGATCTCCTCAAACGCGATGTCGCCGAATACGCGCAGCTCATCTGCGCCGAGACGGGCAAACCCGCCAAGGAGGCGCGCGTGGAGGCGGAGCGCTCGCATTCGACCCTGCTCGCCGCGGCGCACGAAGCGCGGCAGTTGCACGGGGAAGTGGTCCCCATGGACTTTGCCCCCACAGGCAAGGGCCGCATGGCTGTGACCGTGCGCGAGCCGCTGGGCGTCATCGGCTGCATCACGCCGTTCAACTTCCCGCTAAACCTGGCGCTGCACAAAGTGGCGCCCGCTCTGGCCGCGGGCAACGCGGTGGTGCACAAGCCCGCCACCAAGACGCCGCTCAGCGCGGCGCGCCTGGCCCGCACCATGGAAGAGGCCGGCGCGCCCAAGGGCGCCTACAACCTGATTACCGGCAGCGGCGCCCGCCTCGGCATGGCCATGGCGGAGCATCCGGGCATCGCCATGCTCACCTTCACCGGCAGCGCGGAGGTGGGCCGAATCATCAAGTCCCGCGCCGGATTCAAAAAGGTGACGCTGGAACTCGGCAACAACGGCGCCGTGATCGTCGAGCCGGAAGCCGACCTGGCTACCGTCGCGGCGCGCACTACCCAGGGCGCTTTCGCCCACAGCGGCCAGGTGTGCATCTCGGTGCAGCGGGTGTTCGCGCACCGCTCCATCGCCGGCGAATTGGTGGAACGGCTGAAGGCGGCCGCCGAGGCGCTGAAGATCGGCCACCCCTACGAAGAGACGACCGACATTTCGTCGCTCATCGACGAAGGCGAGGCCATTCGCATCGAACAGTGGATCGCCGAAGCGCGGGCGGGCGGAGCCAAGGTCGTTACGGGCGGGACGCGCCAATTCGCCACCATCCGGCCGGCGGTGCTGGTCGACGTTCCGGCCGCTTGCCGCATCTCCTGCCAGGAAGCGTTCGGCCCAGTGGTCGCGGTCTACACTTACGAAAACCTGGACGATGCCATCGATCGCGCCAACGCCACGCCTTATGGACTCCAGGCGGGCATCTTCACCAACGATATCCAGCGCGCCTTCCGTGCCGCGCGGCGGCTGGAGGTGGGCGGCGTGATGATCAACGACATCCCCATGTACCGGGCCGACCACATGCCCTACGGCGGCGTCAAGGAAAGCGGGACCGGCAGGGAAGGGCCGCGCTACGCCATCGAAGAGATGACGGAGATGAAGCTGATCTGCTGGAAGGTGTGACGGGAGCGCGCGGCATTTGAGGGAAAACCGGGACAAAAGTCCCGGTTCTTTACCTAGAATCAATAACTTACGAGCCAAGACCGGTACTTAGTACCGGTTTTGCCGGTAGGCATTTGTGAAGCAGGCCGAGGGCCTGCCCCACGACGATCATTGCTTCACGTTGAGGACGAGGCCGGGCTAGCTGGTCATACTGGAATTTGCGAAATTCGATGAGTTCACGGTTCCCATAACCAGCGCCACGCCTTCTTGCGGAGGGATGGGGTCATTGAGAAGGTCCGGATTATAGCTGGCGGGGTTAGGGACGAATACACTGAGTTGGTACACATTGCCGGGCAGGCCGGCGACGGGACCCACGATGGCGGCGATACCGTCGGCATAGAATCCACCGACGAAGACTGACGGCGCCTGGGCAGTGACCGCGTACTGGCCGGAGAGCGTGTAGGAGCCTGCGCCGGTGGCGAAGATGGTGATGGCGGAGCCCAGGGGAAGAAGTGCTCTTACAAATTCGTAAAAAGAAATTTGCCGCCGCTTGCGGCCACCGCGTGCAGCGCCGGTTTACCTACCAGCCTCGCTAGCCGAGGTACTTGCGGGCCCTCTACCACGATGTAGTAGCGCGAGCTCTCGGTCCACAGTTCTTGAAATTCGTGGTCGTCGATAAACACCTCCCGCGGCGCGTCCGGCGCGTAGGATCCGTAGACCAGATTGTTCACCCGGCCGTTGAGCAGCAGCGCCCTCCGATCGCTATAGAAAAATACCGACGAGAACGTGTAATATTGATCGTCCACAATCAGTTGTCCCGGCGGAGCCGCCACCAGCGCTTCAGCCAGCGGCCGCGACGACATGTACGGATCGAACACCACCAGCGCCAGCCGTGCCGCATGGAAGAACAGGATCATCATCGCCGTCAGCGCCGCTACCGGAACCGCCCCGCGCCGCGCCGCCAGCCACGCCCCCGCGGCCCCGATCGCGAACGCGATACCCGCCACCGCCAGCGGCAGCCTCAAGTAGGCGAATGAGGGAAGCGTCAAATCGGACAGATGCCCTAGCGAAAGCGTGTATACGGAAACATCGGCGCTCTGGTTCAGGGCCGCGGCAATGTCGCCGGGCGTGGCCAGACCCCGAACCATCCACAGAATCGCCGCCACCGTCACGGCCGCAAGCGTCGCCACCGCCGCTACCGCCCGTGTACCGTAAGCGGCCAACCGCGGGGTCCTCTCGGTAGCGCCCGCCAGCCCCGATCCCAGCAGCAGCGCCAGTGCCGGATAGCAGGGCATCGAATAATACTCCTGCGTGGTCGAAAAGATGAAGAACACCAGAATGAAGCCCGCCCAACACAGCGCCATGAGCCGCGCCCGCGACGCCCGGTCCGCGCCGCGATACTTCAGCTTCGCCAGCGCCGGAAGATACACGCTCCACGGAAAAAGCCATAACAGATGGAATACCCAAAAATAGAGCCGTGGCACAGTGTTGTAATCGCGCGGATACCGCCGGTTCAAAAACCGCAGTAAGTGCTCGTTGATAAAGTAAAACCAGAAAAAACCGTGATAGGACCCCCGTTCGCTGTGCATCGTGAAATCGAAGTACGGCGGGTTCCGCAAGGTTGCCAGCACGTGCCACGGCGCCGCAATCGCCAACAAAAGTGCCATGCCCCGGACGGGCCGCAAGCGCCTCCACGTGTCCCGCGTCCATAACTGCCCGGTGATCCCCAGATAGAGCAGTCCCGCCGCGGCGGGAAACACGGCGGCAATCAGTCCTTTCAACAGCAGTCCGGCGCCGAGTGACGCCCACATCGAAAGTGCCCATCGCCCCGGGTGCGTTTCCTCCGCTTCGAGCGCCCGCAGCAGACTGAATAGCGCCACCGCGATCGCCAGCGTCAGAATCACGTCCGGAATCAAAACGCGCGTAAAGAGAAACATTCCAACGCACGTACCCAGCGCCAGCCCCGCATACAGGCCGGCGCGGCGTCCGAACGCCCACGCCCCGAATCGTGCCGTCACCCCGCACAGCAGCACCGCCGACAGCGCGATTGGTATCCGCGCAGCCCAATCGTGCACACCGAACACCAGGAACGACACCGCGATCATCCAGTACTTCAGCGGCGCTTTTTCGAGATAGGCGATGCCGTCCAGCCGCGCGGTCACCCAATCGCCCGATTGCAGCATGGTGCGCGCAATCTGCGCCTGTACCGCGTCTACGTCGTCCATCAAAGATGGTGGGCTGACGATGCAGGCGAGAAAAATGGCCGCCGCCACCAGAGTGACGACAATCGCATAGCCGCCACCGGGGCCGCCGGACCGGTTGGCCTTTCTTCCGGCGGATGGACCTCCACCTTCCATCTGTTCAGTTGGCCTGCCAATACGAGAGGAAGCTTGGATTCGATTTCGCCGTAATTCCGCCGCCTTACACCGACTCGAGGGCCGCTTGCATCATGGCCCTGGCGTACGCCACGCTGTATGTAATTCCGGTGGGGCCTCCGCCGCCGGGATAGCCGCCGATGCGGCCGCCGGGGGCGACGCGGTCCCTGTCGGTGTCCAGCGCGCGCGGATGCTCGGGGTAAATCGT
>Ga0182014_10001326_pt1 | contig 33229 bp, 30 predicted proteins | sample 612S2DmetaG_FD_120489 | JGI IMG/M metagenome (GOLD analysis project Ga0182014, IMG submission 120489) | Permafrost microbial communities from Stordalen Mire, Sweden - 612S2D metaG | ecosystem: Environmental > Terrestrial > Soil > Wetlands > Permafrost | place: Sweden: Stordalen | collected... | reverse complement strand
TACTGAGTGCGAGCGCGAAGGCGCGAGCAGTGGAGTAAAAAGCAAAACAAAGTAAGCACTGCTCGCGCCTTCGCGCTCGCACACTAATCGCCGAGACTTACTCCGGTTCCTCGACTGCGCGCCTTCGGCGCTTCGCTCGGAATGACAACCGTTGCACGAGCCGGTAGCGGTTTTGCGTTACGGCGTCAGAGTTAGGGTAGCGACAGCTGCACGCGTCACGGCGGCGTCGGTGTAGGGCAGCGGCGTGAGATCGTGGCGTAACCAGGCTGCTGCCGAATCGGTGTAGTGCGGTGAGCCGGGTTCACCCGACTCGCCGAGCGGGAGATCGATTCCGCCCGCATCCCAGTTGCCGACGTCCCAGACCGCGCGAAAACTCTGGCCGAGTGCGATCGCTTGCACGGCCGGCGCGTAGCTGCCGCCGCTGCCCGGGAACGAGGGCGCATCCCAGAAGTGCCAGTTGAATGCCGCGAATGGATGCTGAGCGACGACCGCATACGCCGTGCCGTACGGAGTCGCGACCGCGTCCCGTCCGCCGAAGAGCGGCACCGTCTCGCGTACCGCGTTCACGAGGAACGCCGACGGATCGTCGTGCGGGAACCAGCCGCGCGGATGTTCGCGCAGCGCGCGCATCAGCGTGACGAAGGCTGGGCCATCGCGCAGATACGCATTTGCGGTCGATGCGCTCAAGTGCGCGGCGATCAAGTCGCGCGTCGCGGCGAAGCGCACGCGTTGAATGACGGTCGCGCCCTTCGAGTCCGGTGCGAAACTCCCGTGATCCGAGGTCACGAACGCGCTGAGCGCGGAATAGGACGGGGCGATGTCGGGATCTCGATCGGCGCCGCTCTTGTGCAGTGCCGCCACGCACATGCGTGCCAGCTCTTCTTCCGCGAGCGAGGTGGTGTCGGCCTGAATGCTCCGCGATGCTTTCATGTCGACCTTCGGCATCGCGCCCAGACGGCGCGTGATCTCGGCCGCGCGATACGGTGCGCTGAAATACGCGCTGAGGCGATACGGATATCCCGCACCGTAGGCGACGTTGTTGGAATTCACTGCGAGCGCGCCGCGCGAGGGCGCGACGTGCGGCAGTTGCGCAAACGGAACGAACGCTAACGGCGCTGCCGGCAGCCGCGCTCCGTTGCCAACCGAGAGCCCCCACGCCGGATCGCTGGGGATCGCGCCCGCGACGCTGAAAGCCGCGCGGCCGTCGGTTTGCGCGAGCGTGAAGTTCTGCGTCGGAGCCGGATACTGCGCCAACGCGCGCATGCCGTCTTCGATCGAACGCGCACGGTCGAGGGCCAGAAACGCCGCCACCGGCGAATGCGTGTCCGATACGATGTCCCACTGGACGGCATGACGCACGAACCCGCTGTCTTCGAGGACGAAGCCATGGCGCGTCGTGAGGTAGTCGTGTTTCCGCGGACTGCCGAAGCGATCGTTGAACGATTCGTGGCGCACCACGGCGTCGGACCACTCTCGGCCAGTGCGATACTTCGTTCCCTCGTTGTGCGCGAACGTCTCGCCGAACACGCGCACGCTCACGACATCGGCGTTCGCCGCGCCCCACGCGAGGCGTTCGTTGTGTCCGAGGATCACGCCGGGAATACCCGCGATCGCCGCGCCGGCGACGTGTTCGCCGGGAGCGTTGATGTCGACCAGGTGCCAGATCCCGGGAATGCGGCGCACCAAATGCGGATCGTTGGCCAACAGTGCGCGACCCGTTGCCGTGCGCTGTGCGCCGGCCGCCCACTCGTTGCTGCCGAGCACGTCGTGTGTGCTTTCGCCATCCCAAGCGACTGCGGCCGGTGCGTGCGCACCGTCGAGCGCCGGCAACGGCGGCAGCGTGATCGCCCGTCCTCCAGCCGTCGGCACATCGTAGGCAGGATCGGTAAGCGAGAAGAACGCCGCGGTTGCACGCGGACCGACTTCGCGCTCGACCGCGTCGCGCGCAATCACATCGTTCCAAGAATCACTGAGATCGAGCAAGATCGCGGCACCGACGGCGAGCGAGTCCTGCGGCCGCCACGGCGTGAAGTGATAGAGCAGCATCCGGTATTCCGGCGGCAACGATTCGTGCGTGGCCGCCGCGTTCACGCCGTCGGCGTAGGCTTGCAGCGTGTCGCGGTCGACGGCCGAGAGGTGCGCGTATTCGTTGTCGACGATGCTCTTCAGATCGATGATGCGCGCGTTTTGATCGGCTTGCATCGTCACCGAGCCCAGCATTTCAGAGAGCGTGCCCAGTACGAAGCGCCGCGTGATGTCGATCTGATAGAGCCGGTCGGCGCCGGTAACGTACCCTTGCGCGAACGCGGCGTCGTGCACCGATGCGGCGCGAATGTGCGGCACGCCGCGCGCGTCGCGAATCACCGTTACCGGCGCACGCAGCCCGAGCCCGCCGATCGTGCCGGCCGTGCGCGCCGTGCCGTTCGCGATACCGATCCAGACGTAGCCGATGTATACGAGAATGGCCAGCACGAGCGGAATGAACATGCCGAGGGCCGTGAAGGCCATGCGGCGTCCGATGCCCACCGTCTAGACCAGCGCCGTCGTGTGCTTGGCTTCGTGAGCCTCCAAGTATTTTTCGACCTCGAGCGCGGCCTTGCAGCCCGAACCGGCGGCCGTGATCGCTTGTTTGTAGCGCACGTCGAACACGTCGCCGGCAACGAACACGCCGGGAATGTTGGTCGTCACGCCGTCGGCGGAGACGATGTAGCCCATCGGATCAAGATCGATCTGACCCTTGAACAGCGCGGTATTGGGATCGTGACCGATCGCGATGAACAGCGCGTCGGCATCGATCGTGCTGGTCGCGCCGGTCTCGACGTTGCGCAGCCCGAGTCCCTCGGTTTTCTCCGCACCCAGCACTTCGGTGACTTCACTGTTCCAGATGATCTCGATCTTCTCGTGCGCGAGCACGCGGTCGGCCATGATCTTGCTCGCGCGGAACGAGGGCCGGCGATGGATCACGGTCACCTTCGAACCGAAGCGGGTGAGGAACAGCGCTTCCTCCATCGCCGAATCGCCGCCGCCCACGACGACAATGTGCTTGTCGCGGAAGAACGCGCCGTCGCACGTGGCGCATGTCGAAACGCCGCGGCCGCGCAGGCGCGCCTCGTGCGGCACGTCGAGCCAGCGTGCGCTCGCGCCCGTGGCGATGACCACGGTGTCGGCCGTGTATTCATCGTCATCGGTCCACAACCGGAACGGCGCCTGCGCGAAATCGACCTTCGTCACGTCGACGAAGTGCATCACGGACCCGAAGCGCTCGGCCTGCAGCCGGAAGTTCTCCATCAGTTCGGGGCCCATGATGCCCTGCGGGAAACCCGGGTAGTTCTCGACCTCGGTCGTGAGCATCAGTTGCCCGCCGTAGAGGCCGCCGGCGAAGACGACCGGGGCGAGGTTGGCGCGGGCTGCGTAGACGGCGGCGGTGAGGCCGGCCGGTCCGGATCCGATGATTGCGACGGGCCTGTGGTTGCGGGACATGTCGTTCCCTTCAACCCCTAGGCGCTTGCGTCCGGTTCAGAAAAGAGAGCGCGCATGCTGGAAGACGATTTCTGCGACATCCTGCGCAAGGCGTCGCGCGGAACGGGCCTGGACGCCGCCGCCCTGGCCGCGCGGAGCGGGCTGCCGGCGGCCCACATCACCGAATGGCAGAAGGGCGACGGCGCCCCGAGTGACGCCGAAGCCCGCGCGCTCGCCAGGCTGCTGGGCCTCGATCCGGGCAAGCTCGCCGATTCCGCCGCCCGGCGCTGGGAGCCGCACGTTGCGTTGCCCGGCAACGTGCGCCATCACCCGCACGACCCGCACCCCTCCAACGGCTACTTGTTCTTCCTCGATGACGGGCGGACGGCCGCGTTGATCGATCCCGCCGGCCTGCCCTCAACGATCCTCAACGCAATCGCCGACGGCCCCTTCGCGCTGCGCTACATCCTCATCACCCACAAGCACGCCGATCACTGCGACGCGACCGCCGACATCTCGCGCGCCTTCCCCGACGCCGAGATCGTGATGCACCGCTCCGATGTCGCGGCGATCGGCGACCTCGGTAAACGCGCGAAACCGATCGTCGACGGCGATGAGCTACCGTTCGGCCCGAGCGCCGCAATCCGCATGCTGCACACCCCGGGACACACCGACGGCAGTTCGTGCTTCCTCTTCCGCTCGACGCTCTTCACCGGCGACACGCTCTTTGCCGGGAGCGTCGGCGGCGCGTTCGGCACCGCAACCGGCTACAAAGACATCCTCGACAGCGTCCGCTTCAAGCTCTTCGCCCTCGACGACGCCACCGTCGTCGCCCCGGGCCACGGCCCGCCATCAACGATCGGCGAAGAAAAAGCCCACAACCCGTTTTTCTAGCGCCGCAAACGGACGCAGCATGTAAACATAATAGCCGCGCACGCCTCTTCTTCTGCTGCATTACGTGCCGGCGACAAGGCCAAAATACGCGATCGGTGGAGTTGCCCGGTTAATCGGGACGATTATCTCGCGTCCCTCGACTACGCGCCCTACGGCGCTTCGCTCGGGATGACAGAAATGTGGTTCGGCGTTTCGCTCGGCATTGCAGAGGAAAAAACGGCGCTCCAACGCGTCTACGTTGGGGTTAGGTTCGGAGTTTGAAGCCGATCGATACGAGCCACAATGCGGTTCCGAAGGCGAGCACGGTTAGGGTGGTGACGATGGCGAGGGAGATGGCGAGGGGGGCGTCGCCGTGGAGGGTGTAGGAGTAGCGGAACGCGTTGATCATGTAGAACATCGGGTTGAACATCGAGATCGTGCGCGCCAGCGGCGGTAGGAACTGCGTCGAGGTGAAGACGCCGCCGACGAAAACCAGCGGCGTGATGAAGAACGTCGTCAGCAGCGCGATGTGATCGAACTTCTCGGCGAAGAGCCCGCAGATGATGCCGAGCGATGAGAACAGTACCGCGACGAGCACGATCGTCAGCAAGTAGATGCCCCACTGGATCGGCAGCGTCTGCACGAACACCGCACCGAGCGTCGTGATGAGCGCCGCGATGAAGAGCGCGCGCGCGGTGCCCGCGACGACGTAGCCCATCACCATCTCGAGCGCCGAGAGCGGCGCGATCAGCAGCTCCTGGATCGAGTTCATGAACCGGCCTTGGAAGACCGTGCTCGAGCCCTCGCCGTAGGTCTGATCGATCACTTGCAGCATGATCAGGCCCGGGATGAGAAACTGCGAGTACTTGACGCCCTGCACGGTCGGAATCTTGCTGCCGAGCGCAAGCCCGAAGACGAAGACGTAGAGCAGTGTCTGGATCACCGGCGGCCAGATGACCTGATTGATGATCGCGAAGGTGCGCACCATCTCGCGCTTTACGAGCGTCAGGAAGCCGATGAAGTTCGGGCTGCGGTCGGCGGTCGTGATGATCATCGGCGGGTCAACTCCAGGAACACGTCTTGCAGCGTGCGCTCGCCGATCAGCTTGCGCGTCGCCTCGAGCGCGACCAGCTTGCCCGCCTCAATGATGCCGATGCGCGAGCACAGTTCTTCCGCTTCTTCGAGATAGTGCGTGGTCAGGATGATGGTCGTTCCTTCACGGTTGAGTTCGCGCAAGAACGACCACAGCTCCAAGCGCAGCTCGACGTCAACACCCGCCGTGGGTTCATCGAGGATGAGCAGCTTCGGTTCGAACATCAAGGCGCGTGCGATCGTCAGGCGGCGTTTCATGCCGCCGGAGAGACGCGTATAGATCTGCTTCGCTTTCGACGTGAGTCCGAAGCGCTCGAGCAGGTCGTCGGCGCGCGCACGAACGGCCTTGCCGTGCAGGCCGTAGTAGCCGGCTTGATAGATCAGGATGTCGCGAATGCTGAGGTAGCGGTCGAAGTTGTACTCTTGCGGCGAAAGGCCGACCAGCCGGCGCGCGGCGCGCCAGTCGGTGGTCACGTCGAGGCCGAAGAGCTTGATCGAGCCGGCGGTGATCTTCGAGAGCCCGACGATCGAATTGATCGTCGTCGTCTTGCCCGCGCCGTTGGGCCCGAGCAAACCGAAGAACTCGCCCTCGGGCACATCGAACGAGATCCCGTCGACGGCGGTGAAATCGCCGTAGCGCTTTACCAAGCCGTCGATGTGCAGCGCCAGCACTAGAGTTGGTGCTCCGCCAGCTGTTTGTAGCGGTGCCGGCGCAACACGTCGACGCGCTCGGCAACGTTGGGCATCCCGCTCTTGCGGATCTGCCGTTCGACTTTGTCGACGTCGAACGCGACGCGGCGCGAACGGATCGACCAGCCGCCGCTCTGCTGCGTGAGGATCACGTAGTGCGCACGCGGATCGCCGTCTTTCGGTAAGCCGGCCGACGCGACGTTGATGAACGTGCGATCGCGCCAGACGCGCACGTAAGGGACATGCAGGTGGCCGAACGCGATCGTGTGTTGCGGAACGTTCGCGGTGATCGCTTCGAGCTGCGCGTCGCTCGCATCGGGCCACACGTGTTCGTCATCGCGGGCGGGCGTAGCATGCGTGATCAAGAGCCCATCGGCGCCCGTGCCGATCGCTACCGTTAGCGGCGCCGCGCCGAGCCAGGCTACCCAATCCTGTCCGAGGGCACCGCGCTGCCAAATGATCGATTGCCGCGTTTCATCGTCGTAACCGGCCGGATCTTCCAGCGCGATCATGCGATCGGTGTTCCCGCGCACGACGTGCGCGCCGGCTTCCTTCAAGCGGCGCAGCACCTTGCGCGGGCGCGGCCCGTCCATGCAAAGATCGCCTGCAGCGATAATACGATCGGCGCCGCCGGCACCGGCGAGATCCGCCAGACACGCATCGAGCGCTACCGCGTTCCCGTGGAGATCGGAGAGGATCGCGACCCGCACTATCCCCGCTTCGTGGCAAGGGCCAGCTGGAACGGACCGACTCCCGCTTTTCCGAACTCCCACAGGTCGATCGCTTCAACGTCGATCTTCGCCGCACGCAACAGCCCGATGCTGTAGCGGAAACGCAGGTTGACGATCACGCGGCGATCGCCGAACGCGAGCACGCCGGCGGCAAATTCTTCGCCCCGCGGGACTTCGATCACGCGCAGATCGCGAACCGGGACGAGATCGACCATATCGGGCGCAGCGATCACGGCGTCGGTCGCGACGATGTTGAACACGTTGCGCAAACGCGGGACGTCGGGCGCAATCGCGAGTTCGACGACGTTGAGATTCGCCGCCGCGGCGTACGCGGCCAGTTGTTCGCGCCCCAGCGCGTTCGAACGCGAACGCAGCCCGGCGCCGGGCCGGGGAACCCCGATGAAGATGCGGTCGCCGGCAATTGCGACATCGGTCGCATCGAGCAGGCCGGGAGCCTCAATGCGTCCGGCGATCGGGATCCCGCGGACCGCGAGCGCGCGTTCGATGGCGGGCAATTCGCCACGGCGTTCGACGGCCGACGGACGCGCGATGATTGCTCCCTGCGGCAGGACGATCGCGCAGTCGGCGACCAGCGATTCGGTCGGCGTCTCGGTCGACGGCTCGAGAATCGTCAGGTCGACGCCGCGATCGCGCAGCGTGCGCAGAAAAATCCCGTGTTGTTCGAGCGCCCGGCTCGCGATCGGCGAGGGCTCGCCCTTGATCGGCGGCAACTGGTCGATGGCGGCCGACGGAGCACACACAACGGCGCCGGCAAGAGCGCCGGCGTCAGAACGAACGTACGGTGGCTCGGATGATTTCGTCATCACGGAATGCACGGTTCTCCCACGCTGGGACCCTTCGGCTAGTGCGTGGTCGCCGCCTCGTACGGGCGTACGTCCGGCCGGGTTCCGAAGAAGTCGCCCATGTCGTTAACGAGCAGATCGCCCAGCGAGAGCGGGGGCAGCTTGAACACCCGGTCGATCGTCTTGAGCACGCTGGCCGTCGAGAGATGCCGCATGCCGAGATAGCCGTGTTTGACGAACGGCGAAATCGCGAGCGCGTACGTGCGCGAGGCGTCGATGTGATCGCGTCCCATACTCGCTCCTGCGGGCAGCACGAAGACCACGGTCGTGCGCCACGAGGGCAGATGCGAGAGAAAATCGACGATCGTGCCGAGCGCGCGATCGCCGTCGATGACGGACGCCTCGGCCGCCGGCGTGCCGGCCGGGCTGTCGCCGCCGCCGGGTAATGCGACGTACGCAAAGCGCGGCTGTCGATGGGCAGCCGAGAGCGCACCGAAATCGCGCACGAACTCGGCCGCGCGAACCGCGTCGGTTTGATGAGCGGAGAACGCCGGATAATTCAGGTCGACGTGATCCGCGAGGACCGCCGGTGCCGGCACGTTCTGCGTGTAACCCGCCGGCGTCGTCCCGGAAACGTCGAGGAAACCGCCGTAGTCGCGGAAGCTCAAGTTATGACGCGCCAGTTCGTGAAACACCGTTCCCAAGCGCAGCATGTCTTCGGGATCTTCGTTGACGAAGCCGAGCGGATGCCGTGCAACCTGCACCGGCTCCATCCGTTCGGTGAAGGCGCTTGCGATGCCGCCGGCAACGACTTGCTGCGCGTCGCCGCCGGGCTCGGCGAAGAAGTTACCGGCCAGACCGAAGCGTCGCGCAAGCGCGTGCAAGTTCGGCGTATCGGCGGCGCCGTAGAGCGCGAAGCTCGGTGCGCCCGGTCCCACACCGAGATCGCCCAGCACCTCGTCGTAGTTCTTGTCGCCCTCGACCACCAGCACGACGTTGTGGATGACGGCCGGCAACGGCGCCGGCATCGCCACGACGTTGCGCGCCGCGGCCAGCGCCGCGCGGGTCGTATCCGCCAACTTCACGCCGGCCAGGTCGATGCGTTCGAGCGTCGACCAGATGGCCCGTGCGTCGGCGCCCGTTTCCGGATTGCCGGCGAAGTTCGCGTCGTAACCGAGGCCGTTTTGGTTCGTCACGAAGAGCGTGCGATCGTCGGCGCTCAGCGCCAGCGCGCTCGGCGCCCAGCCGGTGGGGATCAAACCAAGGCGGTGCAAGTGCAGCGGATCGCGCGCGTCGATCACCGCGATCGCATCGAGCCCGGACAACGCAACGTACAAGCGCGACGCATCGCGACTGAGCGCGAGTGCCGTCGGCTGCGTGCCGTACGGCCCACGATCGAACAAGCGCAGTTCGGTGCCGCCCGCTACGTGCGGCGTCGCGCCGAGGGCGACGGTGGCGATGCGATCGACGTTCGTCATCGCGACGAACGCGTAACGCGCGTCGGCGGTCGTGACGATCGCGGTGGGGTGCGCACCGCCCACGATCCGTAAGCCGTCGGTCGGCGTATCCATCGGCAATGCACCGTCCGGTCCCGCCAGCCCGCCGCCGGCGTCGAGCGCGATCGCCGAGAGCGACGATGCATCGAGCGCGCTGGCCGGCGGAACGTCGAAGGCCGGATTCGTTGCGGGCTGCGGCAAGCTGCCGTAGCGCATCAGCCCTTCGTTGGTCACGAGCAAACGCGAGCCGGCAACGGCAACACCGCTCGGCGAGAATCCGACACGCTGCGGCGCCGACAGCAATCGCCGGGTGGCAACGTCGATCGCCGCCACCGACGCACCGCCGGCGGAAACGACGTAGACGCGCCGGCCGTCGCTCGACGCGAGCAGCGCGGAGGGAAAGCTGATGCCGCGATCCGCGAATGCCGCATCGGCGGCACCTGGCACGGCGATCGTATGGCGCGCGTCCGGCACGAGCCGTCCGGCGGCATCGAGATCGAAGACGTAGACCGCATTCGACGCGCCGCCGGCCGCAAACACCAGCGTTTGCGCGGGATTGCTCGCGTCGCGCACTGCGGCGAGACCGCCGTAGAACGTTTCGTTCGGCGCACGATAGTGCATCACGGCAATCATGCGCGCCGTATCGATCACGGTGAGCGAGTAGCCGCCGCTCGCATCCGGATCGAGCGCGCTGCGCACGCTGCCCTGACTTTCGTCGTCGTTGCTCGTGATCGCGTAATGGCCGTCGGGCGAGAGCACGACGCCCAAACTGTTCATGCCGGTGACGATGCTCGTCCCGGCCGGCGTTACGAGACGTCCCGAGGGGAGTACCGCGCTATACGGCAACCCGTGAAAGCGGCCGGCCGGTAAGCTGCCCGCCGGCGGTGCGTAACTCACGGTCGCGGAACGAACGCCCAGCGGCAGTAAAGTGAGCGAAAGCGCAACCCACGCGATGCGCAGAACGAAAGACTTCACGTGCCTTCGGATTCGCGCGCCGGCGAGTGGTCCCGCTTGCTCCTATCGTTCGTCGAGACGATAACCGATGCCGCGCACGCTGGAAATCTGCAGCTGCGCTTCGACTTCGTTCAACTTCTTGCGCAGCGCCGCGACGTGCACGTCGACGACGCGCGTCGGGACGCCCGAGACGTCGTTCCACACCCGCTCGAGAATCTGCGCGCGCGTCAGCAGCTTGCCGGTGTTCTCCGCAAGATACCACAGCAGGCGGAATTCAAGCGCCGTCAGGCTGACGCTCTTGCCGGCGTTCTCGAGCGTGTGAAAATCGCGCACGAGTTCGGTCGTGCCGGCTTGCAAACGTCCGTCGGCGTCACTGCGGCGCGAGCGTTCGCGGCGGCGCAGAAACGATTGCACACGCGCCACCAGCTCGTTGCCCGAGAACGGTTTGCGCACGTAGTCGTCGGCACCGAGACCCAGGCCCTTGAGGACGTCGTTTTCAGTCGAGTGCGCGCTCACCATCAAGATGAAGGCGTCGCTCGAGTTCGCGAGCGAGGTGCACACGTCCAAGCCGCTGATGTCAGGCAACTCGACATCGAGCAAAATCACCGCCGGCTTGAACGCCGGTTCCGTTTCGAGTCCGGCGGCACCGGTCGTCGCTACCTTGACCTCATAGCCTGCGCGTTCCAGAATCGTGCGTTCGAAGAACGCGATCTCCGGATCGTCCTCAATGATGAGTACCTTCTCACTCATCCGCGAACCATTGACGCCGCGGCGTTTTCTTCGTCGGCGGCAAGGAGCGTGCGCCGGGCGAGGCCTTCCTCGATGGCGGCCTTCTCAACGGCTGCGGCGACGCCGTCGGCGACCCGCGGATCGAACACGCTCGGGATCACGTATTCGGCGTTGCGTTCGGCACCTACGATGTCGGCGATGGCGCGTGCGGCGGCGAGCTTCATCCCGTCGCTGATCCTCCGTGCGCGCACGTCGAGCGCGCCGCGGAAAATTCCGGGGAAGGCCAGCACGTTGTTGACCTGATTGGGGAAATCGCTGCGGCCGGTACCCATGACGGCAACGTAGGGGGCGGCGGCCTCAGGCATGATCTCCGGGCTCGGGTTGGCCATCGCGAACACGATCGGATCGCGCGCCATGTTCTTGATATCCAGGCCGGTGAGGATATTCGGCGCGCTGAGACCGATGAACGCATCGGCGCCCTTGAGCACGTCGTGCAGCAAGCCGCGCTTGCGGTTTTTGTTGGTGTTCTTCGCGAGCCACGTCCAATGCGGCGCGCCGTATTGCTGGTCCCCGGAGATCGCGCCGTCGCGATCGACCGCGATCACGTCGCCCACGCCCGCCAGCAGCAGCAGCTTGATCGTCGCGGTGCCGGCGGCACCGCTGCCGTTGAGCACGATCGTCATCTCTTCGAGGCGCTTGCCGACGACGGCTGCGGAGTTGATGATCGCCGCCAGGATCACGACCGCCGTGCCGTGTTGATCGTCGTGCATGACCGGGATGTCCAGCGCTTCGATCAACCGTTCTTCGACTTCGAAGCAGCGCGGCGAGGAGATGTCCTCGAGGCTGTAGCCGCCGAACACCGGCGCGATGCGAATGCAGGTCTCGACGATCTCGTCGACGTCTTTCGTGTCGAGCGTGATCGGGAAGGCGTCGACGCCGCCGAATTGTTTGAAGAGCATGCACTTGCCCTCCATCACGGGCAACGCAGCGAGCGGTCCGATGTCGCCGAGGCCCAGTACCGCCGTACCGTCGGAGATCACCGCCACCATGTTGCGCTTGATCGTGAGCTGAAAGGCCTTGGCCGGATCTTCGGCGATCGCCATCGACACGCGCGCGACGCCCGGCGTATAGACGGTCGAGAGATCCGCGCGCGTCCGCACCGGAATATTCGGTTCGATGTGAATCTTGCCGCCGAGGTGGGCCAAAAAGATCGAGTCGGAGACGCTGATCAGACGCGCACCCTCTTGCGCTTTGATCGCCGCTTGCACCGCTAAGCCGACCGCGTCGCTCGCGACCGTGATCGTTACGTCGCGCACGGTCGTCGTGCGTCCCACGGTGTGCGTGTCGACGGCGCTGACGATGCCGCCCGCTCCGCCGACGGCGGCGGCCAAATTTGCGAACGCGTTGGGTGAATTCTGGGTTTCGACGCGGATGATTAGCGAGGTCCCGACTGCCGGTGCTTCCATAATGCCCGTTTTCCGGTCCCTACGGGGCCGCCCTCTTTGGCTTCGGCCGATTAAGAACCGGCCAGTATGTCCAAAGTGGCATCCATGCCGTCGTAGACCGGGTCGTCGTCGGCCCGCGGGTCGTTGACGAGGATGGCAAAGGCAACGCGACCGTGGTGGCGCGTGTCCACGTACCCCGCTAACGCATCGACATCGTTGATGTGGCCGCTCTTGGCCCGCGCGTGCCCGAGCGCGGTTGTAAGGTCGTGCTGCCGAACCGTTCCCTCGATCCCCACGCGGGGGAGATCCGCGAAGAGGACCGCGCCCGAAGAGACGAGGGTGGCGCGCGCGAGCAGCGTGGCCAGGTCGATCGGCGCGACGCGGTCGGTCGGTGCGAGGCCGCTCCCGTCCACCACGCGCAGGCCGTCGGTCGGCGCGCCCAGCTCCGCAAACACCGAGCGTTCGACGATTGCCCCGGAGTGCTCGGTGCCCACGGCACCGGCGTGCGCACCGACGGCGCGCAGGAGCTGTTCGGCGTAGTGGTTGTCCGATTCGAAGAGCATGTGGTTCAGCAGCGTCTTCAGCGGTGCCGACTCGTGCCGCCACAGCACGGTCGCGACGGACGGCGCGACGCCGGTGTGCGCGCCGCCCTCGACCGTGATGTTTCGCTCGCGCAACATCGAACGCGCGACGCCGGCAACGTAGTGCGGCTGATCGATCACCGGCCGGTAAAATGATTGCTCGGCGTTCACCGCGATGTCGCCATCGAACGTGAACGCGTTGCGGTCGGGCGCGCGATCGATCGAAAGCGAGCTCGAATACCCGGTCAGCACGCCGCCCCGCACTTGCACCGCGTCGCTCGGCGGACGCACTTCGACGCGCGCGGGCGCGCCGGCCGTCGTCGGGACGAGGTGAAACTCGACCGTGCCCTCATCGAGCGAAAGCGCGCTCGTGCCCGCCGCGTAATCGTACTGCAGGTCGTCGGGATCCCACGCCGGGTTGATCTCGCGCCCCCCGAACAGGGACGCGTCGGCGACGATGCCGCCGGTGATATCGGTGAGGCCGCTGCGCGCGAGCACCCCGATGCCGCCGCGCAACGTATCGGACGTCAGCGACGGATCGCCGGAGCCCACGAGGTAGAGATCGCCGTCAAGCGTGCCGTCGTGCGGCGCGTCGAGTGCTTCCAGGCGCGTTTCGAAACGGTAGTCGGGGCCGAGCGTCAGCAGCGCCGTGACGGCCACGAGCAGCTTGAACGTCGAAGCCGGAGTGGCGGCGGTTCGTTCGCGCCGCAAGAAAAGCGGACGGCCCTGCGCATCGAGGATGGCGATGCCGCTCGTTGCCAGCGCGGAGAGCCCGAGCGGGCCGCTCAAGCGCGAGCGCAAGCGGCTCAACGCGGCCGCGCTCCACGCCGGCGCTTTCGGTGCGGCGAGGATTTGCACGGGGCGCGGGACGGCAGCAGACGATGATTGCCGCGCACAGCCGGTGGCGAAGACGAGGACGAGCGCGATGAGAATGCGTGGAACTCGCATGCTAGACCAGCGACGACGCGGGGTGATCGCGATCCCGCAAGCGGTTGAGGTCATCGCGCAACCGGTCGACCTCTTCGCGCAAACGAACGAGTTCGGGCGGCGTCTTGGCGGCGCTGCGAATGCGCATGGCCGCTTCGGCCGCGTCGCGCCGCAAGCGCCCGTCGCTTTCCGCCGTGCTGAGCCGGTCGAGCGCCGGCAACAAGCGCGTGTCGGCAAGCGTCTCGCACGCGGCATAGGTGGAGAGCCGCACGAGGTAGGACGGGTCGTCGAGCGCGCGTTCCAGCGCATCGGCCGCCGCGGTGCGAACCGTATCGATCAGCGTCCCCAAGCGTGCCAGCGCACCGACGGCGGCGCGCCGCAGCGGTTCGGCCCGATCCGGACGCGTCGCCGCCACCAGGGGTTCGAGCGCACGCGCATCGGCTAACTCGGCCAGCCCGCGGACTGCGCCGGCCGCGATCGTTTCGTTCCACGATCGTTCCCCAAGCGCAGCGGCGAGCACCTCGAACGCGCGCGGATCGCGCGTCTTCCCGAGCGCGGTCAGGGCCGCGGCAACGACGAAATACGACTCATCCGAGCGCATGTTCAAGAGCGCGCCGGCGACGGCCGCTTCGCGATAGGTTCCCAGCGCATCGGCAACCGCGCGCCGGACCTTCGGATGCGGCTGGGCTAATGCTTCGAGCAGCGCGTCGCGCGCGTACGCGGACCGCGCCCGGCCGAGCACGGTCGCGATCTCGACGGCCACGCCCCAGAACGGTTCGTCGCGCAACGCCGCGGCGAGCGCTTCACGCGCGCTGCGCGCGTCGTCTTTCCCGAGTGCCTGCGCGGCACGAATGCGCGCGACCGGGCTCGGATCGCCGCGCAGAACGGCCGCATGCCACTCCGTTCCGAGCGCATAGGTCATCGTGCACAGCAGATAGGCGCCGGGATCGATGCGGATCATCGCGGGTTTCGCAGCGGCGCCGATCACGAACGACTCGAGCGCGCGCTCGACGTGCAGCCGGACGCGTTGCTCGCCCGCCACCGCACCGTCGCCGGCATCGCGCGCGATGCCGTCCGGCGGCGCCGCGAGCAACCCGAGATCCAAATCAAAAATGTACGGCGGACGGCTCTCGTCGATCGTCTGCTTCTGTTCGACCTCGACCGTCAACGCCGAGCGCTCCCCGTCCCATGACGCGCGGATTTCCAACTCGGGATGACCGGCTCGATCGATCCACTGGGCGAAAAACTCGCGCACGTTACGGCCGGTGCTGCGTTCGATCGCGCGCACCAGATCGATCGTCTCCACGCTACGCGTCGCGTTTTCCTCGATATACGTCCGCAACGCGCGTTTCATGCGTGGCCAGCCGAGCTCGCCGCGCAGCATGTGCAGCACGGCCGCGCCTTTTTCGTAGAGGTGGCGATCGAACAGTTCGATCGGATCGCGGTAGACGTTGCAGACGATCGGGCGGCTGTAGCGTTCGCCGTCTTCATCGAGATAACGTCCGACGATCTCGAACACGTCGCGCTGGTACTCGTCCCAGCCGCGGCTCGCTTCCATCCACACCGTCTCGAAGTACGTCGCGAAGCCTTCGTTCAGCCACGCCTGCGACCAGTCGCGGCACGTCACGAGATCGCCGAACCACTGATGCGCGAGTTCGTGCGCGACCAGCGGTTCGCTCGAGAAATCCAAGTGCGCGCGTTCGTCGTGCAGGGTGCGGTCGGTCTGGGTCGTTGCGCTCGTATTCTCCATGCCGCCGAAGATAAAGTCGGCAACGGCGATCTGCGAGTAGCGCGCGTATGGATACGGCACGCCGAGCGCCGACACAAATGTGTCGATCATGTCGGGCGTGCGGCCAAACGAACGTTCGCCGTCGGCTTCACGGCCCGGTTCCACGTAGTACGCGATCGGCAGCGGCGTGCGGGCCTGCTCGATCTCGCTGAACATTCCCGCGACCATGGTGAGCAGATACGTCGCGTGCGGGATCGCCTGTTCGTAGCGAAAGGTCACCCCGCCGGCCGACTCCGTGCGCGACGTCAGCGCGCCGTTGCCGAGGGCGAAGTGCCCCGGCTCGACGACGATCGTCGTGGTGGTGGTCGCTTTTTCCGAGGGATGATCGAAACACGGCAGCCACGCGCGCGCATCGGTGTCCTGGCTCTGCGTCCACGCCTGGCGCGGCCGGTCAACGAAGTAGAGGCCGCGGCGCGGTTCGATCGCGCGATAGGCGACCGCGAACGAAAAAACTTCATCGGCTGAAAGCGGCGCGGGCAATTCGATCGTCAGGTCTTTCGCCGTGGCCGTAAACGCGAGCGCAGTGCCGCGCGAGTCGCGCACGGCGTCGATGGTCAGGTCTACCGCGTCCAGGCGCAGCGTTCGCACACCGTCTTCGATCGCACGCACGCGCGTCGTGACTTCGCCGTGCAGCGTCTTGGTCGCAAAGTCCGGGCGCAAGTGCAGATCCAGATGCTCGACGCACACGGTGCGATCGGGTCCGTAGTGCGGCCGTGCACCCGGCAGCGCAAAGGGCAAGCGCTCGGTCAAATTACCGGCCTACAATCGCTCGGACGGCGGCAGATAACGCGGGTCCCACTGCAAGATGCGCAGCGCGTGCGGGCGCGGCCCTTCGCACCACGTCGTGAAGTAAAGCCGCGCGGGTACCATGTGACCCGACGAATCGTGAAACTCATAGCCGAGGGTTGGTCCGGCCGTAACGCGCGTACATGCTCGATCGAGTTGTTGCACGAACTCCGGCCGCCCTTTGTCCTCGGGGTGACCGGGCCGCGGATACAGCGCTTCCTTGTCGACGAAGAGGATGCGGCGCGGCTGCATGTCGGCGTCGTACCACCGCAGCGCCTCTTTGCCTTCCGCGTTGTACCCGATCACGACCGGCGGAACGCCGCCGTAGAAATCCAACGTCGACGAAAGCCCGTAACCGTCGGTCACAACCGTCGCGTCGTTGGCTTCCATCATGTTGCGCACGTCGACGGCCAGCGACGGCACGGTGAAGATCTCGAAACCGCCGGTATTGCGCAACGTCGAACCCGTCCGCAGAAACTGCTCGTAGACGAACCCGGGCTCGATCGCCGCCACGAAGATCAGCGGAAAGAGAATGAGCGCGGGCACGGCGGCGACGCTGGCCCAGATGATGCGCGCCCGCGCGCCCAGGCGCACGAACACGATCCCGAGCGCGACGCAGAGCGAGAGATACGCGCCGAACACCCAGTGGATCTCGACCGGCTCGTGCACGTCGAGCAGCGTGAGCAGCACGATCAACGGCACCGCCGTCCAATTGAGGAACGCGTTGCGCACGTAGAAGATGCTGAGCAAGGCGCCGAACCACAAGCCGGGCGAGTACGCAGCGGCTTGTACGGCATACAGCGCGAGCGGCCGGTCCCACTTCCAGTCCTGCGCATGCCGGCTCACGAGCGCAAACGCGATCGTGGCCCAACCATGAGTGGAGTTCCAGATCAGGAACGGCACGCACAGCACGCCCGCCACGAGAAACGACAGCCACAGCCCGTCACGCCAGAGGTAGCGGCGGCGCGGCATCAGCGCGTACATCACGACGCCGAAAATCATCGCGACCGCGAGGACCCGGGTCAGCAGCACGGCGCCGAGCGCCACGCCGAGCCAGACGTAATCCCGCCGCAGGTGCGAGCCGAACGCGCGCACCGCGCAATACAAGGTCGCCGCCCACGCCGCAAGATACGGCCCGTCGGGCGATGCCGATCCGAAGGCGACCGACGTCAACGGCGTCAGCGTGATGGCCAGCGCCGTGACGACGCCCGCGCGCGGGTTGCCGCCGGCGAGCCGGGTCGCGGTCTTGGCGGCGAAAATCGTCGCGATCACGCCGCAGACGATGAAGCCGATCCGGACGGCGAACGGGTTCGTGCCGAGCCAGCTGAACGCGAAGATCGTATAGGCGACGCCGGGCGGGTGATCGCTGTAGCCGAGCGCGAGATGGCGCGACCATTCCCAGTAATAGGCCTCATCGCCGGTGATCGGCACGCTGTACGCGGCCACCGCGCGCATCGCAGTGACGATCGCGACGATCGACCACGCGATGATGCCCAGGCGGTCCCATGTGCGCGCTTGTGCCCGCGGCGCCGATTCCACCGCGCTACTCATGCGGATCCACGAGACCGCCGTTGACGCCCAGCACCATGCCGTTGAGATAGCCCGCATCGTCGGCCACGGCAAACCGCACCGCGGCTGCGACGTCTTGCCAGCTTCCGGCGTGACCGGTCGGGTTGTCGGCCGCGATCGCAAGCGATTCGGCGCGCGTCGCCGTCTTGTTCCGGATGTCGCCGGGCTCGATTACATTGACGGTGATGCCGTTCTTCGCTTCCTCGAGTGCGAGCGTGCGGGCAAACGTCACGACGGCCGCTTTGGCCGCACCGTAGAGCGCCATCCGTTTCGCGGGTTGCGTGACGTGCGAACCATTCATGCCGAAAAATACCAGGCGGCCGAACTTCCGCGCGCGCATACCGGGCAGCGCCGCCGCTGCAATCGCCACGGCCGAGCCGAAGTTTCCGTCGATCATTGCACGGTAGTCGTCGGCCGCCGGCGACGCCGCGAACGCGCGCACGACGATCGGTCCGACGCAATGCACGACGACGTCGAGCGGGCCGCGCTGCGCTTCCACGGCGGCGACCAATTCCGCGCCGGCGGCGAAGCTGCCGAGATCGTTCGCGATGGCCAACACATCGCAGTCGTATTCGGCTACCGCCTTGGAAGTCTCATCCGGCGGAGTGCCGTCCGGACGGAAAGTAAATGCGATGCGATATCCGGCCGCCGCCAGCGAACGCGCGATGCCGGCGCCGAGACCCGACGCCGCACCGGTTACCAATGCTACGCGAGAGGACAAGCGCCGCGCACCTTTGTAAATGCGACGGAATGGCGGCTCCTATCAACGCGAGCTCGCGCATGCGGCCGGTCATGTTCTTGGCCGAGGACGCTTTCCAATTGCGCGGTTCGTATTGGGAAGCGCGCAACGACGAAGCGATCTCCCTGCTGCTGGTGCACGATCGCAGCGCCGACCGCAGAGTGTGGGATCAGTACGTTCGGTTCTATCTCTCGCGCGGCTGGAATGTGCTGTCGTTCGATCTGCGGGGCCACGGCGAATCCGTAAGGCAAGAAACGCGCACCACCCTGCAACCGGCCGGTACTCCGGAGACTCCCTGGGAAGCCGGCTGGCCGTTGGACCTCAAGGCCGCGCTCGCGTTTGCCGCCCGGCAACCCAAGGCCAACCCGGCGAAGCGCGCGATCGTGGGGCTCGGGCTCGGTGCCGATCTGGCCTACGCGGCAGCGGCCCGCGGATGGGGCGCGGCGAGCGTGGTGTGCGTGAGTCCGGACGAAAGTCGCGCGCGCAGCTTCGCCGGGCCGGGCGCCTTCACGCCGCGCGGGATCTACTTGATGTACGGAGCCCTCGATCCCAACGGGAACGCCGCCGCGATGAGCCTCGCTTCGACCGCAATCTTCCCCGCCGAGTGCGAAGCCTACCAGGGCACAGCCCTAACCGGCATTCACCTCTGGGATGAACGCCAGCCGGAGATCATCGCCCGCTCGATCGCCTGGATCGAGCGGACGATTTGAGATCGAGCCCTAGCGTTCGCCGACCGTGCGGCCGGACGTAAAGCTCCAGCGCGCGTCGAACGGCGTGCCGTTCATGTCGGTACCCTCGACGCGAACTTCATTGTGCCTGCTACTCGATCGTCAGATTGCGGACGACGCGAGGAGCGGCCGATTTGGTTTGCGCGTCGGTCGAATCGACGACGAGCGTGAGCGGTTGACCCGGATGGGCCTGGATCTCGATCGGCGCGGCGAAGTAGCCGTTGCCGTCGGCGATCACTTCACTGCGCACGTTGTCGTTGGCGCCGCCGTTACCCAAGAGCTGGCCGACGACGTTTGCAGCCGTCGGCCGGTTGACCGTCGCGACTTGCACCACGACGCGCGCGCCCGGCAGGGTGTGGCCCGACACCGTGAACTGATCGTGCACGTTCGCGTCGGGGCCCGGATGCACGTCGGTGATCATGTTCACGACCGTGCTCGTGCCCGAGTTGAAGCTCCAGCGTCCCTCAAACGGCGCGCCGGTCATGTCGGTGCCCGAGATACGCACCTGATGCGGACCCGATTGCAGGTCGGACGGCGGCGAGAACACGACGCCGCGCGGCGAGCGCGACGATTGGTCGGTGACGTTCAGACCGTCGACGTCGATGCGGATCGAGTTCGGATTCGCGCGCGGCTCGTTGAAGTTGGCCTCGATCGTCGGCCGGCGCGCGGGCACGGATTCACCGCGGCCCGGGAAGACGGCGGCGAGTGCTACCGTGCTGTGCTGCGGCAGAGCCGGCGGCGGGGGCTGCATCGCTTGGGGCGGCGGCGGCGCGCCCTGCGGCGAACCTTGTTGCGGACCGCCGTTCGCGAGCGCCACGATGCGATTGGCCGCGTCGTAGTTCACGCTCGCGCCGAGCGCTTGCGAGACGAAGCGCAACGGAACGTAGGTGCTCGCGCCGATGATGAACGGTGCGACGTCGAGCGTTTGCGCCTGACCGTCGACCATCGCTTGGGTGGAACCGATGTGCAAACTCACCGAACGGTTACCGCGGCCTTGCGCGTTGATCGTGCCGTCTTGGTAGACCACCGACGCGCCGAGTTGTTCGAACACGCCGCGCAAAGGAACGAAGACCCGGCCGGCGCGTTCTTGCGGCGCGGGATTGAGGTTGAGGGGCGCACCGTTGAGCGTCACCGATACGTCACCCTGCGCGAGCGCAATGCTCGTGCAAAGGGCGACGGCTCCGGCAGCCGCGGCCACCGCTCGCGCGGTTTTGGAAAATTGAAACACTGTAGGCAACCTCCGGATGATAAGTACGGAGGGCCCCTTACCCGAATTTACCAGACTTAGACGACGTTAGTCTGAGTGTGCGTTCAATCGCCGCTCGTGTGCGGAACGAATAAGCGCTCGTCGCCCGCGCGATGCTCGGCAGCAAGCGCGCGTTTGTCCGCGCGCTTCTCGATTCCGCCCGCGACCCACGCGTAGACGACCGGCACCAAGAACAGCGTGAGAATGAGGGAGCTCAGCAAGCCACCGATAAGCACCGTGCCCATCGATTGACGAAATTCGGCGCCTTCGGCCAATCCGAGAGAGAGCGGCAACATGCCGAACACCATCGACGCGGTCGTCATCACGATCGGCCGCAAACGAATTCCGGCCGCCGTGCGCATCGCCTCGAGCACGCGCAAGCCGCGATGGCGTTGGGTGTTGGCATAATCGACGAGCAGGATCCCGTTCTTCGCAACGAGCCCGAAGAGCATGATGATGCCGATCATCGAGAACAAGTTGAGCGTTTGATGCGTCAGCGCGAGACCGTAGAGCGCGCCGACGAGCGCCAGCGGCACCGAGAACATGATCACGAACGGCGTCAGAAACGAGCTGTAGAGGATCACCATCAACACGTAGACGAGCGCGAACGACGTCAGCATCGCGAGTCCCATGCTGTTGAACGTCTCGGCGAAGAATTGGGTGTCGCCGTCGGCCCGCAGCGCGACGCCCGGCGGAAAGAACCCGGGTTGCTTGACGGCGGCGTTGATCTTTTGGGTCACCGTGCCGAGCGTCGTCGCCCCGGCGTCGAAGCTGCCGGCGACGCGCACAATACGCTGCTTGTCGAGGCGTTCGATCTTGGTCGGCGCCGGCGAAAAGCTGAACGACGCCAAATCGCTCAACCGGTAGAGACTGACGCCGTCGTTGGCCCGAACCTGGATCTTCTCCACGTCGGCCAGCCGGTTGCGGTACGCGGCCGGCAACTGGACGCGCACGTCGACGAGACCGCTCTCGGTGCGAACGCGCGTCGCCACGGCACCCCCGATCGCGATGCGCGCCGCGGTCGCCGCCGTGCCCGGATTCACACCGAGCAGGGCACACTTCGCGCGATCGATGTTGATGTCGAGGCGATTCGTGTCGCTCTCGCTGCCCGTATGCACGTCCTCGGTGCCGGGAATCGCGCGAATGTATGCCGCGAGTTTGTCCGCGCCGGCCTGAAGCTGATCTTCGGGACCGGAGAGCGTGTAGAAAATCTGCTCGGCGTTCCCCTCGCCCGCCACGGTGAGCACACCGCCCGGAACGAGGTAGCCGAGCCCACGGATCTCCTTGATCACGTCGTTCGTGGCGCCACGGTGCGCTTTGTCGAGTTCGACGGTCATTTTCGCCACGTAGCCACCGGTCGTCTCGCCGTATCCGGCCGGTTTCACGCCGACGGTCGTCAGGGTCGCGTGCACGTACTGCAGCTTCATGATCCCGCTCGCGAGCCGATCGACCGCCGCCGATGTTTGGGTGATCGGGGTCCCCGCCCGATAGGTCAACGTCGACTCGATCGATCCCGTCTGGGAGCTCGGGATGAACTCTGAGGACACGAGCCCGAGCGCCGGCAGCGTCAGCGCGCTAACGAGCAGCGCGACGCAGACGCCGACGGTCAGCCAGCGATGCGCCAAGGCGTACGGGAGCGCGCGGTCGCGGTACCAGGCGTTGAAGCGATCGAACGCGACCTGAAACCAGGCCAGCGAAGGCGGCGGCGCGGCGCTGCGTTTGACGATCGACCAGCGCGCGGCCAGCATCGGCGTGAGCGTAAAGGAAACGAGCAGTGAGACCAGGGTCGCAACCACGACGACGACGCCGAACTCGACCATGTACTTGCCGACGATGCCCGAGAGAAACGCGATCGGCAGAAAGACGACGACGTCGACGAGCGTGATCGCCACCGCCGCACCGCCGATTTCGCCGCGTCCGGCGATCGCCGCGTCGAACGGCGTTTGTCCCAGATCTCGATGCCGGGTGATGTTTTCCAGTACCACGATCGAGTCGTCGACCAAGATACCGATGATCAGCGAAACGCCCATCAGCGATACGATGTCGAGCGTGAAGTGCATCTGCTTCATCACGATGAACGTGGTGAGCAGCGAACACGGGATCGCGATCATCACGACCAGCGCGTTGCGCCAGGCGTGCAGAAAGAGCATCAGCACGACGGCGGTGAGAACGATGCCCTCGACCAAGCTCTGCAGCACACCGTCGAGCGACTTCTGGGTGTAATCCGCCGGAGCGGCCACTTCTTCGAAGTGGACCGTCGGATAGCGCGCTTCGATCGTCTTGAGCTGGTCGCGCAGCGTCTCGGTCGACTTGATCTCATCGGAGGTGATGATGCGATTGACGTTGAGCACGATCGTCGGGGCGCCGTTGAACTTCGAGATGATCCGCTGCTCGACGTACCCGTCTTCCGTCGTCGCAACGTCGCCCACGCGCAGCCCGTTCGCCGGCGCCGGCGAGAAACCGGAGGCGAGGGTCGCCGTCGGAATGTCGAGCGGGATCGCGAGCATATCGCTCGCGCGCACGACGTCGGAATGAATCGAGACGTCGGTTTCGGAGTTGGGGCCCTCGAGCCGTCCGCCGGGCACGTTCGCGTTATTCGTATTGATCGCTTGAAAGATGTCCGCGACCGTTGCGCCCGTTCCTATCAGACGCAGCGGGTCGGGAAGCACGTGAAACTCGCGCTTGCTATCGCCGCTGACATCGACGCTCTGCACGTTGGCGACGTGGCGGATATCCGAGACGATGCGCTGTGCGACGAGATCGGAGAGCGCCGTCGCCGACATCGTGCGCGAACTCAACGCCAGCATGAGGATCGGCGATGCCGAGGAGCCCTGGCTCTTGTCGACCAGCGGCGGATCGAGGTCGGTCGGCATGTAGACGCGCGCCGTGTCGACGCGTCGCTGTACGTCGATCGCGGCATAGTCGAGGTTCGTATCGAGCTTGAACTGCACGACGACGGCGGCTAGGCCTTCTTCCGCCGTCGCCGACATCTGGTCGAGATTGTCGATGCCGTCGATCTGATCTTCGATCGGCTTGATGACCAGCCGTTCCATTTCGGCCGGCGACGCGCCCGGATAGGTCGCCGAAACCACCACGATCGGGAAGGTCACGTTGGGGTTGAGGCTGCGGCCGATCTGCAGAAACGAAAACACGCCGTAGATCGCCAGGGCGATGAACAGCATGGTAACGATAATCGGCCGCTGGATGGAAAACCGGGTCAACCACATACGAGACGAACTCCCCAGAGGATTCGTTCGCTATACGCCCACGCCGACGCGCTTGTTTCGGGAAAGAGAAACGGCCTGCCGGTGAGGGCGGGCCGCTCGAAATGACGTGGTGCGCGAGACTGGACTCGAACCAGCACGAGATTGCTCCCGCTAGCCCCTCAAGCTAGTGCGTCTACCAATTCCGCCACTCGCGCACGGGGACCGCGCGTAAGCATACACTGCCACGCGCACCCCCGCAAGCCCGCACCGCCTAGCCGGCGGCTTGGGCTTCGCCCGAGAGGACCTCTTCGATCTTGCTCTCGAGCCGCTCGAAGCCACGGTCGCCCGCTTGGCGGTGAACGAGCTCGTGATTGGCATCGAAGAGATAGTACGCGGGGACGAACTCGTTTTCGAACGCCTTCACGACCGCGTGGGTGTTGTCGATGCCTAGGGGCTGGGTGATCCCCATCTCGCCGTGGGCATCCGCGGTCACTTTTGCGACGTCCAACTCCTCGGGGCCGCGCGGCTGGTGGATCGCGATGACCTTGAGCCCGCGGGGCTCGTACTTATCGCGCCAGCCCGAAACCACGTCGGCCACGTTGTGGCAGATGTAGCAACTGACGGACCAAAAGTGGACCAGAACCGGGTGGCCGGCAAGCTCCTCGTCCGAGGGCCTGCCGCCGTTCTCCCAGTCGGCGATGCCGTCCAGCGACGGCATCGGCGTTTTCAAACGTAACGGCATGAACGAACCCTAAGTGATCGTGAGCAGCGCCTTGCCGGGTTCCCACTCGGCCGGGCAGAGGCCGCCGGTTTGGAGAGCCTGGAGCACGCGGACGGTTTCGTCGACGCTGCGGCCGACGTTATCCGCGGTCACGACGGCGTACTTGAGCACGCCCGTGGGATCGATGATGAAGAGACCGCGGCCCGAGATCCCCGACGCTTCGTCGAGCACGCCGTATGCGCGGGCGACTTCCTTCGTGAAGTCCGACACGAGCGGGTACTTCACGCCCTCGATGCCGTTCTTGGCAACCGGGGTGTTCAGCCAAGCCCAGTGGCTGTGAACCGAGTCCGTCGAGCAACCGAGCACTTCCGTGTCGAGGCCCTTGAGCTCGTCCAGGCGATCTGAGAGGGCACGGATCTCCGTCGGGCAGACGAACGTGAAATCCAGCGGATAAAAGAAGAAAATCAGCCATTTGCCCTTGTAATCCGACAGGCTGATCTCGGCGCCAAGGTTCTTGGCGCTCGTCGCGCCCTTGGTGCTCTTGAGTTTGAATGCGGGTGCGGGCTGTCCGACCTTCGCTAGCACAGTACTTGTCCTCCAGTAACTTTTCGTGTAGACTGAAAGTGAAATTCACTTCCACATCGCTGTATGAGGTTACTCCGTTCGGATGAGCCCGTCAACCCCCCAACTCCCGGCCAATTATCGCGTGATCCTCGACGTCGTCAACGAGTTCGGGGCGGGTCGTCACGCGACGGCACAGGAGGTCTTCATGCGGGCCCGCGAGCGGCAGCCGCGCATCGGGTTCACGACGGTTCACCGTGGTCTCGCCCGGCTCCACGAACTCGGGCACATCCTCAAACTCGACATCCCGGGTGAAGGTTCGGCGATGTACGAGCCGGCCACCGACGACCACGCCCACTTCCGCTGCACCGCCTGCGGCGCCGTCGAGGACGTCGACTACGCGTGCGACCCCGCGACGCGCGCCCTACTCGAAGCCCGCCACGGCCTCGCCATCCGCCAGGAATCCATCACCTTCAGCGGCCTCTGCCGTTCTTGCGCCGCAACTGGCACCCCAAGCGGAGCGTCGTAGGGCCTCGGTCGGTCGCTTTATGTACGGGCGCGTTTGGCTTTTGCGGTGACGCTTCCGCCGACTTCGTCCTTATCAAGCACGTAGACGAAGCGAATCGTCTCGTGATCGACTTCCAGCAAGGTGTCGACGCCGAACTGCGCCGCCGCGCCGTTGATGAGGATCTCCCATGACGTACTCGGCGTGGTCGGAACGCCGCAGAGGGTCTGCAAGAAGTTGCCTAGCGTCGCACCTGAGTAACGCACATCGAAAGTAAAACCCGGATCGGTCGCGTGATGCGCATCGTAGACTGCGCAGAGCGCCCCATGTACGCTCAGGCCCGCTTGAAAAGGCAGCGTGTAGGTCTTATTCTGCACCCACTGCGGGTTGTTAAAATCGACGACGATCGTAATCTGGTCGCTCATACGGTAACTCCGGCTTTTTGGGGCGGCGCGGTGGAGCACTCGCGGATGACGGCGTGCGTCGTCTCAACCGAACCGATCGGTGCATGCGCGCCCGACGCGTGATAGGCCTCCACGGCTTGGGGATCAGCCCACACGTAATTCGCGTAGTTCGTCACGTTGAAAGCAGAGCAGTGTAAAAAGCAAACCGGCCGACATCCGGACCTCCGACCCGAGGGAGTTAGAAACGCGCTTGCTCAGGGGCTTCGGAGCCGTCTCGCTCAATCCATGTTCCGCCCCCGGCCTTGTTTACCGGCCTTTGCCGTTCTTGCGCCTAGCCAGAAACCCGGCGCCGAGGCTGATGGCGATCGCCACGCCGGCAAAAACCATAGCCAACGTTTTCTGACCCAAAACGATATCGACGCCGGCGAGGATCAGACATACGATGGCGATTCGTTGTGCCGTGGCTTTAGGCATGGAGTGCACCTCGGGCTAGGATTATTGCGCGGCGTTGTTCGGGGTCGGGGAACGTGCAGGCGATGACGGCCGTGAGTGCGGTGATGCCCGCGAAGCCGAGATTTCCGCCGACCGCGAACCAGCGCATTCCCGACGCCTTGAGCGAACCCGACACGAGGTTGGCGAAGCGCGCGGCTTCGGGATGGAACATCGCGACGCCGAGGCCGCTGATCAGCGCACAGACAAAAATCAGCGCATAGCTCGGCATGAAGCCGATACCCGCGATTCCGAAACCGGCCAGCAGCAAGCCCACGCCCGCGATCCACGGCATCGGATACTTGTCGGCGATGAAACCGATCGCCGGCTGCACGACCGATGAACTGATCGCCTGCGCGAGCACGAGCGTTGCAGCGGCCTGACACGAGAGGTGCCGCTGCACCACGAGCAACGGTAACAGCGCCGGCAGAAAGCTCTGATTGACGTCGTCCGCGAGGTGACCGACTGCCAGCAGCAAGAGCGCGCGGCGATCGCCCGCGACGACGGCCGCTTTAGCGCTGGTTGGGGTCGAGAGCGTCACGGAGTCCGTCGCCGAGGTAATTGATCGACAACGAGACGATCAGGATGCAGAGGCCGGGGAAGATTGCGACCCACGGCGCGATCGTGATGTTCGACTGCGCGTTCGCGAGCATGTTGCCCCACGACGCTTGCGGCGGCTGGATGCCGAAGCCGAGAAACGACAGAGCGGACTCGAGGAGGATCACGTTCGCCACGTTCAGCGTCGCCTGGACGATGATCGGCGCTACCGCGTTCGGCATCAAATGCCGGAAGATGATGCGCATATCGCCGCTGCCGATCGCGCGCGCGGCTTCGGTGAATTCCCGCTCGCGCAAGCTCAGGAACGACGCACGCACGAGGCGCGCCGTCGCCGTCCACGTCAACGCGCCGATCAGGACGATGATCACGACGAAACTCAGCGAGGCTTTGTTCGATGTGGCCGAGACGATCGCCGTCAACACGAGGAGCAACGGCAAGAGCGGGATCGAGAGCACGACGTCGGTGAAACGCATGATCCAGAAGTCGATCCAGCCGCCGTAGTAGCCGGCGATCCCCCCAAGAGCGGAGCCGATCACGACCTGCATCAAGACCGTGGCGATGGCGACCGTTAACGAGATCTGCGAGCCGGCAATGAGTCGCGCAAGGAGATCGCGTCCGTTCTCGTCGGTGCCGAGAATGTGCCCGGCAACTCCCGGCGCAAGCGGATACCCCGTCCAGTTCACCTGATCGATTGCATTCGGATCGACCGGATAGACGAAGTGTCCCAAGGCTGCGAACGTGCCTATGATCGCCAGCACGATTGCCCCGATGAGCGCGACGCGATGCTTGCGGAAGCGCTTCCATACCGTATTGCGCGAAGGCTGAAACGCATCTTCGGCCGGGACGTCGATTGGCGGCCCAACATTCGGGACGAAGTTCGCCGCCATCAGGTGTACTTCACCCGCGGATCGAGCCATGCGTAACACACGTCCGCCAGCAAGTTCCCGAGCACGACGAAAACAGCGGTGAGGCACATGAACGCCATCAAAACGGCGAAGTCGAACTGTCCAAGCGCGTTGATGAACAGATTTCCCATCCCGGGGATCGCGAAGATTTTTTCGGTGATGACTGCCCCGCCGACGAGATCGGGCACCGTCAGGGCCGCGATCGTCACGATCGGGATGAGCGCATTGCGAAACGCATGCCGCATAATCACGTTGAAGCGCGTCAGCCCTTTGGCCGACGCCGTCCGTACGTAATCCGAATGGATGACCTCGAGCATCGACGAGCGCATGAAACGGCTGAACAGCGCGAGATACGCCAGCGACAGCACGGTGACCGGCAAGATCAAGTGCTGGATGCGGTCGCCGAGATCGAAGTTGTCACCGGAACTCAAGCCTGCCGACGGCAACGCAATATGATACCCGCAACAGGTGAATCCGTTCACGGAAAACGCCAACTGCAGCATAAGTGCAAACCAGAACACGGGCATCGATTGGCCGAAAAACGCAAGTGTGGTGATCAAAAAATCCACCCAGGTGTACTGTTTCACGGCCGAAATGATGCCGAAGATGACCCCCAGGATCAATGCGAGGCCGATCGCGCTGCCCATCAGTTGCAGCGAAGCGCCCAGGCGGTCACCGATCGCGTTGATCGTCGGTTCCGAATTGGACATCGAATAGCCGAAGTCGCCGTGCAGCACCTGACCGAGCCAGTGCAAGTACTGGATCGGCACCGGCTGGTCCAAGCCCAAGTTGTGCTTGAGACGGACGATGTCGGCTTCGGTGATGTGCGGGTTCTGCAGATACGGCGTCAGCGGACCGCCCGGGGCCTCGCTGATGATTCCGAAGAGGATCATCGAGATCAGCAACAGCAGCGGAATGCTCTGCAGAATACGCCGGACGACGAACGTGAGCACGCGAGCCGCTTCTACAGTTTGGCGAAGAACAACTTCAGCACCGCGAACGCTACTCCGGTAGCGATGAGGATCACGCCGCCCCAGGTCGCGGCGGCCGCTTCGGCGCGCGCACCGAGCGTCCGCCCAAGCGTGAGGCCCAGGGTCGTCGAGGTCACGGCCACGACGCCGATGCAAACGAGTGAAACGGCCAGCGGCACCCCGATATAGAGGATCGAAAAGCCGATGCCGAGCGAGTCGAGGCTGATCGACAATGCCCCCAAGAGCAAGCCCCAGCCGCGCGAAAGATCGAAGCCGCCCGCTTCGCTCTCTCGCAGCGATTCAATCACCATGTAGATGCCCACGCCGATCAGGGCGGCGAAGCCGATGTAGCCCGCGATATCGCCCAAAAGCGCGCCCGCGACGCGTCCGATCCCCACGCCGATGACCGTCATCGACACTTCAGCCGCCGCGAACGCCGCACCGATCCGGAATTTTACGCCGCGCGGCAGACCGCGCATGCCGACGCCGATCGAGACCGCGAAGACGTCGAGCCCGAGCGACATCGCAACGAGCACGACCTTAAAGAACGCGGCGACGGTCACGCGACGCGGTGCCGGCTAACGGTCAGTGCGACTCGGATCCGCTGTTTTTTGCGTCGGTGAGCGGCGCGCTCGACGTCACTCTGATCCCTTCGGGACGCGCCGGATTGCCAACGACACGCGGCGGCGATTGCAGTTGCGGCGGCGCGGGAGCCGGTCCGGCGGAGCCGGGCGCCTTGCCGGCCGCGATCTTCGCCTCTTCCGCGGCCGTTAACGGGCGGTACTTCGAAGCGAGTGCCGTCACGGTGGAACGCAGTTGCGTGAGCGTAAACGGCTTGTTGAGAAAATGATCCGCGCCGGCACTCTTCGCGCGCGCATCCATCGCGTAGTTGCTGTGGCCGCTGATCATCAAAATCGGCAAACGTGCGGTCTGCGGGTTTGCGCGCACCATCGTGATCAGCTCGATCCCCGAGATCCCGGGCAACATGAAGTCGCTGATCAGGATATCGTAGGCTTTGTCGCGCTGCAGATGCACCAGTGCGCTCTCTGCGTCGGGGCAAACCGACACTTCGAACGACGCGTTGCGTAAGATCGTTTTGATGAGCGTGCAAATCTCAGGGTCGTCGTCCGCGACCAGCACCCGCCAGGCCATACGCCCTCCCACGTTCGAGTGCGGGCGATGGGGGCCTACAAGGAGCGGGGAGAAGTTGTAAAGGCTGCGTTACCTTCCGGCGGCGGCGGTGTAAGGTTCCCCTGACGCCCACCGGCCAGCAACGTGAGCGCCAGCCCGCAGAGCATCGACCAGACGATTGCACCAAGCGTGAGGGTCCAACTCCACCAGACGCCGCCGGTCAGCGCGGTGAACAAAAAATACATGCCGTAGTAGACACCCGGCACGAGGGCTCCGAACAGGCCGAACGTGACCGGCCGCGCGAGCGAGGGCTGCAGGCGCATGATGATCAGATCGCCGGCGGCCCCGGCGGCTACGCTCATGACGAGGTACGTCGCGAGGATCATCGTGTCGTTGGTGAGCGCAGCGGCGATCATCCCGTTCGCGAGGACGAACAGAATCGTCAACGCTCCCGGCCGCAGGCGGAAACGCGCGACCGCCCAAACGCACACGCCCATCAAGATCAGCGTTTGCAAGATCACGATCGCGATTCCGGATCCGGTCTTGAATAACACGAATGTCGTGTTGGTGAAATAATCGGGACTGTACGCCGCGCCATCGGGCGGCGCGTACAATTGGGCCGCTCCCGGATCGAATGCGTAAGCGGTTCCCAGATGAATGAATTCCAGCCACGTCGCCAGCGCAAATAGCAACGGCAACTGCGAGCGCAGCGTGATCAGCGTCGTCCGTTGCTCGAGCGCTGACCGGATCGGCGCACCGATCACGAGCAGAACGCCGAGGCCGATGATCAGATGGGTTGGACTCGTCACCGCCTCGACGCGATCCTCGACACCGAAGAACGTGTGCCAAATCAGATCCCCGACGCCGCCGAGAAAAAATATGGGAATGCCCCACAGCGCCGTCTGGTAGGCGGCAGGCAACGCGTTCATTCCGGTGAATCCGAGGGCTAAATTCCGCCGCGCGAAGACGGCCACAATAAGCGACCCGGCGACCATCGCACTATAAAACGCTGCATGGTACGGGGTGAAGAACGTTTCGACGGGGACGTGGAGATGGGCCCAACTATCCAGCAGAAATCCCGCCGCGAGCCACAAGCCCACGACACCGACAAGTAGGTCGACCGTCGCGTTGGGCGGCGCCGGTCCGATCCGAATCTGGGAAACCGTCCTCGGCGTTTCCGGGCGGCTGATGACCGCGCTCATTGCCGGTGTCGTCCTCGCCGGATGCGTTCAAGCCCTGCCTTCTAGGCCGAACTCGCTGTTCGTCGCCGCCGGTCCGCCCAAGAATTGGCCGGCCCCGCATCCCGCCGGCGTGGCCGCGCCGCCCGCGATCCAGGCGCTGCGCTTTTCGAGTCTCAGCGTGCGGGCCGGCACGGATTGGGACGGCGACGTCGTCACCAGCACCAATACGGCGAGCCTCGAGATCGGCACCAACCTCTTCGATTTTTCCGCACCGCGTTCGCAGCCGGGCCGGTTTCACTTCAATTTCCACGTGATCGACGTGCCCGCGCTGATGGTGCGGCCTTACACCCTGCGCGTCATCGCGCGCAATACGGCCGGCGAACAGAGCGAAGTGGACGTGCCCTTCCGGATCAGCGGCCGCAACGCCGGCTCCGCCTTCAACGCGGACGCCCGCAGCACCGATGCCCTCGCCGCCCCGCCGCTGGTCGACATGAACGGCGGCGTCGTGGACCTGCAGCACGGCGTGACGGTGCTGTCGTTCATCTACACCCGCTGCCCCGACCCGACGATGTGCCCGCTCGTGACCGCGAAGTTCGGGCGCATGGCCGCCCTGCTCCGCGACACCCCCGTCCATCTGCTCGAGATCACGCTGGACCCGGGCTACGACACCCCGGCCGTCCTGCGGGCCTACGGGCGCGCTGCAGGGGCCGACGGTGACCGCTGGACCCTGGCCACGGGCGCGCCGGCGTCGATCGCCGCCTTCGCCGAACGGTCCGGACTGTACGTCGATCGGCCGCGGCCCGGGCTGATCCTCCACACGGAGGCGGTGCTGATCGCTCGCGACGGGTTCCTCGAGAACACGTTCGCCGGGAACGACTGGACCGCGGCCGAGGTCGCCGCCGAAGCCCGTTCGATCGCCACGCTGCCGGCCAACCCCCTGGCGCGCTTTGCCTTGCGGCTCTTCGGCGGCGTGGTCCGGACCTGCGGGGCCGCCCTGGCCAGCGGCTTCTCGCCGATCATGTTGCTCTCGCTCGTGGCGATCGTGCTGATCGCCGGGGCCCTCGCTTATGCCGGCCGCCGGCGGATTTGGACCCTGCTCGCCCGCCACTGAAGCGAACTGCGTCAAACCAAGTAGAAAAGCAGTAGTTCAACTCAGTATTATTGGGTACAGTCGTACGGCTATCCAACCAGTGGGTAGCCGGGCGGGCAAGCCCTCGAAGACCCACGCCAGCCAACTCAAGCGGAAGCTTTGCAAACTTGGGGGCCTCGGGCACAACTTTCGAGTGACCGCTTACGTTACTTCCGGTAGGTCCAAATCTAGAAACGAACGAGGTTCCCGTCATGTCCACCCCCACTCCAGAACGCAAGCCCGGCATGAGCGTCCGCGAAGCCGGCCAAAAAGGCGGCGAGACCGTCAAGAAAAAGTATGGCCCCGAATTTTACGAGATGATCGGCCGCAAGGGTGGTCAGGCTACGAAAAAGGCTCATGGCCACGCTTTCTACGAGGCCATCGGTAAAAAAGGCGGCAAAAAAGGCGGCGAGGCCACTCGCGACCGCTACGGCCCGGCTTTTTACGAAGAGATCGGCCAAAAGGGCGGCCAAAAGGTCAAAGCCTTGATCGAACAGGGCAAGAAGGCCGCAGCCGACGCTGCAGCTGCCGAGAAAAAGGCGTCCTGACCGAACTGCAACGCGCCGTTGCCATCACGGTCACGGCGCTATGCATCCCCAACGGTCTCGCCCTAGCTCAAACCGCTCCCGCACAAACACTCCCACCGGGGACGCAACTCGACTTTGTCGCCGACGACCCATCAACGTCGACACGGTCCGTGCGGGCGGCCAATATCGCGTTCATCTCGCACGCGCACTCGCTCTCGACGGCACGCCTCTGGCGGCAGCCGGAGCGACCGCGCGCCTCATCGTCACCGAAAAGATCCGCCGCGCCGACGGAACCACCGAATTG
>Ga0182014_10001325_pt1 | contig 33241 bp, 30 predicted proteins | sample 612S2DmetaG_FD_120489 | JGI IMG/M metagenome (GOLD analysis project Ga0182014, IMG submission 120489) | Permafrost microbial communities from Stordalen Mire, Sweden - 612S2D metaG | ecosystem: Environmental > Terrestrial > Soil > Wetlands > Permafrost | place: Sweden: Stordalen | collected... | reverse complement strand
TTAATTGGCGGCACCTCGAGCATTTTCGGTCCGGCCATTTGTGCCATTTCCCTCGGGATCGTGGGACACCGGTTGTTTGATCTCCGCCAGGGACGTAACCAGGCTTTCAACTCGGCCGGCAACGTGGCGGCCGCAGTGTCGATGGGCCTGCTGGGTTACTTCATTTCCAATCGCAGCATCTTCTTTTTTGTGGCTGTCTGTGCGCTCCCGACCATCCTCACCCTTCTTATCATCCGTCCCGATGAGATCGATTATGAGCTGGCGCGTGGCGCGAAGAAAGGCGACGAAGATGGCAAACCCGTCAAGCCATACGCCCTGCTCAAGGATCGGCCGCTGCTCATTTTCCTCGTCTGCGCGGTGATGTTTCACTTTGCCAATGCCGCGATGCTGCCGCTCTTGGGCGAGATGTTGGCCAAGGGTCGGGGGCGAAGCTCGATGCTCTTCATGTCGGCATGCGTGGTAACGACCCAGTTCGTCATCGCGCTGATCGCGTCCTGGTCGGGACGGAAGGCCGGAACGTGGGGCCGAAAGCCACTTCTGCTGATCGCGTTCGGCGCACTTCCGATTCGTGGCGTTCTTTACACCCTCACGTCCAAGACGATATTGCTTGTGGCCATCCAGGTCATGGACGGCATCGGGGCGGGGATCTTCGGCGTTGTGTCGGTGCTGGTGATCGCGGATCTGACCCGCGGTACCGGCCGATTCAATCTGACGCTGGGAGCCATCAACACCGCGGTCGGTATCGGCGCGGCTCTGAGCCAGGTCATCGCCGGCAGTATCGTTCACCGCGCAGGCTCCAGCGCCGGCTTCCTATTCCTCGCGGGCGTGGCGTCGGCAGCGTTCGCGATACTCTATTTTTCCATGCCCGAAACGCGCAACACACGGTTGGCAAGAAAGTGACAGGCACCGCGCGCATCGTGGTTACTCTAGCGGTTTTCGCGGCGATGCTCGCCCTGGTGATCGTGCGCCCGCGGCGATGGAACGAGGCTTGGTGGACGATGCTCGGGGCCGCGGCGATGCTCGCTCTCGGCCTCGTGTCGCCGCGCGAAGCCATCGGCGCGACCCTTACGGGGAAGAACGCTCTTCTTTTTCTTCTCTCGCTGCTTGCGTTATCCCTCCTCGTCGGCAAGAGCGGTTTTTTCGATTGGGCCGCGATTCGATGCGCACGCATGGCGAAAGGAAACGCGCGCGCGCTCTACCGGAACGCGTTCGTGCTGGGCGCGATCGTCACGGCGATACTGTCCCTCGACACCACGGCGGTGATGCTCACGCCCGTCATGCTAGCCGTGGTAAAGAGGCTCAAGCTCCCGGCGGCGCCGTACATCGTACTGTGCGCGTTCGTGGCGAACGTCGGTTCGTTGGCGCTTCCGATCAGCAATCTCACCAACATTCTCTTCGCGGATGCCTTCCACCTGACGTTCGCGGCATTCGCGTCGAGAATGATCGTGCCGCAGCTTGTCGCGCTCGTGACCACCTACGCTCTGCTGCGTTGGCACTTTCGCCGCGACCTACCGGCCCGCTTCGACGGCGAGTCGCTCCCGGAGCCGGCGAGCGCGGTGCCGAACCGGGCCTACTTCCTGGTTTGCGTCGCCGTCCTCGCCGTGGTGCTCGTCGGTTACTTTCTCGCGCCTCTCGCGGGGCTTGAGCCCTACGCGATCGCCTTCGCGGGTAGCGGGGTGCTCGCGATCGCGGGCGCAGCGACCGGACGCGTTCGCATTCGGGCGGCGGGCGAGCTCTCGTGGGGCCTGTTCCCCTTCGTGGCCGGACTCTTCGTCGCCGTACAGGGGCTTGAAAATCTGGGCATCGTCGGCGTGTCGTCCGGGTGGCTTGCGAGCATGAGACCGGGATCGCCCGAGAAGCTCCTCGCTGCCGCGGGTGCGACGGCATTCGCCTCGAATATCATGAACAACCTGCCGGCGGCGTTGGTCGCGCGAAGCGTGCTTTTGAACTCGCACGCGCATACGGGCACGATCCTGGCCGCGCTCGCCGGCGCCGACGCGGGGCCGATGGTCACTCCTTTCGGTTCGCTCGCAACCATGCTGGTCCTCGCGGTCGCGCGGCGCGAGGGGGAAGAAGTGCGCGCCGGGGGCCTGGTGATGTTCGGCCTGTGGGCGGCGCCCGTGGTCGTTGTCGCGGCGGCGCTTGCCCTGGCCCTCAGCTTCGCGCTGGCCCGGTGATGGTCGTCGGACCGTTATCGCCGATCGCGGCGCACGACGGCGGCTCGTCGCGGGTGGCAAGAATCCAATTCCTCGAGAGAAGAGCGGGACGAGGGCGTCCCGCGCGGACCAGGGGGTCCGCCCCACCAATTATTGGCCCAGCGCAATCGTCCGCCCGGTCCGCGCCGATTCGCGCGCGGCGTCGAGGATCTCGATAACGATCATGTTGTTCTCGAGCGACGACAGGCCGGCTGGCTTCAACTGTCCGCGTGCTACGGCGATCAGATACGAGATGGAGTCGCCTTCCCGCGGCTTGAGCGGAGGCGGCGTGCGCGTCTCCTCAGCCTCGGCGCCCGGCAGGCGCACGCGCAAGTTGTCACCGCCGGTAGCGATGGCGTAGCCGGTGGCGCCGTAGACTTCGAAATCCTTGCGGCTGACCGGCCAGTTCCACGACGCCTGAATGATGCCCTGCGCTTTGGGGTATTCGAGCAGCACGGTGGCTTCATCGTCGACGTGCGCGTAGATGTCGGGCTTGTCGGTCTGAGTCAGCGCCGTCACCTTCAGCGGCCGCCGATTGTCCATCATCCACGTCATCAGGTTGGCGCCGTAGCAGCCGAAATCGAAGAGGGCGCCGGCGCCGTTCTTGACCGGGTCGCTCAGCCAGGCGAAAAACTCCGGCTGCACGTGGATCTCGTGCGGGCCCTGGTGGCCGTCCATCGCCACCATTCTGCGGATGTCGCCGGCGGCTTTTTGGTCGTGCAGCAGCGTCCGGATTTCGCCGTGGCTGCGGTACCAGGTAGTCTCGTAATTGACGATGACGGGCGTGCCCGAGCGCTCCGACGCCTGCTGGATGGCGCGCGCCTGTTTCATATCCACGGCCAGCGGTTTTTCCATTATCACGGGTATATGGCGCGGGGCGCACGCCTCCACCACCCTGACGTGCGAGTACGTATCGGTGAAGGTTGCGACGGCTTCAGGCTTCGCCGTGTCGAGCATCTTGTCGAGATCGGTATAGAGCTGATCGCCGCCGAAGTGGTTCGACCTGGCGTATTTTGCCAGCAGTTCGGCATCGGGATCCCAAACCGCGACGATGACGACATCGGCCGCGCGGCGCTGTGCGTCGCGCAGAAAGCCGGTAACGTGGCCGTGGTTCAGCCCGGCGATGGCGATGCGCAGCGGCTGCACCTCGGGCGGCTGCGCGCCGGCGAAGGAGGTCACGATGCCGGAAGCGACGAGTGCGAACGACAATAGGCGAATCATGGCGATGTTGGCATCATATCGCGCGGACAGGCACTTCGGTAGGGTTCACGATTGCGCTTTAGGCGGGATTGCCAGTTGATCGATGCCGTGCCACCGGCATGACTCGACAAAAGCGAATGCGTGGGGACTGGCCGGCAGGATGCTATGCTAAAGGTAAGATGTACCTACCGGTAGCTGTACAGAAGCAGCCCCAAATCAACGCCGCCATTGCGGAGGTTGTGAGCGAGCTGTCTCCATCGGTAAAGTACATTCGATACGATATCGGGCAGGATTGGAGCGGCCAGTGGGCCATTTTCTTCAGAGTTTTGCTGTCGGATGACGCGGCTCGGAACCGTCTGCGTGACGTGGCAACTCGCGTTGTGTGGCGAACGTCGGACCGGCTGGACATCCCGAGCTTGGGGCTCTTTCCGTACTTCGACTTCCGTAGCGAGTCGGAGCAGGCCAAAGTTCCCGAGCCGGCCTGGGAACTGAACTGAGCAATGGCGTTCGCTGACGACCTGCTGGAACAGGCTTATCACCTGGCCAACCTGGAGAGCGGTGATCCCAAACAGGCGAGTCTTCGGCGAGCGGTATCGACCGCATATTACGCGCTGTTTCACCTTCTAATCGATGAGGCGGTTGGGAATTGGGGCGTGGCGCGCCAGCGGAGCATTCTCGCAAGAACGTTCGACCACGGAAAGATGAAAGGCATCTGTGAGGATCACGTCAAGTCGTTCTACAGCTCGGGGCAACCTTCTTCCGGTGTTCAGCTAAAGAACGTAGCGCGCACCTTCGTTGACCTTCAAGAAAAACGGCACACGGCGGATTACGACAACGCTTTCGTTTGGTCGCGGACCAATGCGATTGCCGCAATTGATATGGTGAGTGCCGCGTTCAGTGATTGGCAGGCGATCCGAGCCGAGGATGCCGCTCAAGATTATCTGCTTCAGTTGTTCCTTCCGAAGATGCCGAGGGCCTAACGATAGAGACTCTCGCGCTCCCGGTCACTCATGCCGCAGGCACACGATCGGATCCAGATTCCCCGCCCTGTTGGCCGGACAATATCCGAAGAACAGCCCCACACCGTCGGCGGCGTTCTTGGGCCCGCGGGCCGGGCGGGGCGGATTTGGCCGGACGTTATTTGACGCCGCCCGCCTTTCTAACCACCTCTCCAACGGCCTGCACGAGGTCCCCTATGGCTCCGACGATTCGATTGATCGTGCTTGGCAGGTGTCCGACTATCCCAACTGCCCCACCAGAAACAGGCCCGCCTCAGCTAGACCAAAACTGTAGGGCGGCCTGCGTACGCGCCAAATTGCGCACCCCAGGCTTGACCAGCCGAGAACGGAGCCGGCAAAGTTGAACCACGCCTGGTCCAGGTACCATGGGTGCCGAAACACGTCCTTCAGGCACTGGGTCCACACCTCGCGCGAGCGGATGAATTGGTTGGGATTTCGAAATTCGGGTGGACGAAACGCGATCGTCACTGCGCAAATCCCGTAAAAGAAGGACACGAGAATACCGAGAGCAGCAAAGGCCCAACAAAAGGCCTCGGGAACATCAAGGGCGTGAGCGGCGCAGGACATACCCTCACGGTACGACGGGAGTGCGCGCGAGGCAAGGGGGGTTCCGTTGAAGACGGGGCTCCCGCTGGTTATTTGGGGGTCAGGCCCGCCCAGCCCTAGCTCCCCACTCACTCATACCGCAGGCACACGATCGGATCGAGATTGGCCGCGCGGTTTGCCGGATAGTATCCGAAGAACAACCCCACGCCGACCGAAATCGAAAAGCCCAGCACGACCCACAACGGCGAAACAAACGCCGGAATCGCCGGCAGCGCGGTTCTTACCGCGAATGCGATCAACGCGCCCAGCAATATCCCAATCACGCCGCCGATACAGGAAAGCGTAATCGCTTCCAGCAGAAATTGAACCCGGATATCCGCCTTGCGGGCGCCCACGGCTTTGCGGACCCCGATCTCGCCGGTGCGCTCGGTTACCGAGATCAACATGATATTCATCACGCCGATGCCGCCCACCAGCAATCCGACGCCGCTGATGATGCCGGTAAGCAGAACCATGGCGCCGGTAAGTTGATCCCACAACGAGCTGAGGAAGTCGGGCGAGGTGATCTCGAAGTCGTCTTCGGCGTTATGGGGCACGTGGCGCTTTCGGCGCAGCGCCTCTTCCACCTGGCCCTTCACCGTATCGAGCGAAAAGCCATCCCTGCCCGCCACCGCGATGAAGCGCTCGCGAATCTCCGGGAAACTCTTGCGGAAATTACTCATCGGGATGCAGGCGAACTGATCCACCCCGAAGCTCGAAAAGAGCCCCTGGTCGGGTTCGAAGACGCCCACCACTTCATAGAGCCGGCCGTTCAGCCGCACCGATTTGCCCAGCGGGTCGAGCGATGGGAAAAGGGAATCGGCGATGGCGCGCCCGATCAACACCACGTTGCGCGCGTGGTCTTCGTCAAAAGGCGAAATGAACCGCCCCTCGGCCACGGTGAACAGAGGGAAGGTGTCGATGTATCGCGGCTGCACGCCGCGCAGAAAGAAACGCTCGACGTGCGCGTCGCCGTATCGAATCTCATCCGTCTGGTCGTTGAAGTTGATCCGATTGGCGAATACCGTCGCGTACGAAACCGCGGGACTGGATGCTTCGATAAGGGCCGCATCCCCGTCTTCCAGATATTTCCTCACGCGGATCTTCGCCGGCAACCGGGCGGTATTCTGCATCGGCGGGATGCGGGTGACGAAGAGCGTATTCGAACCGAGCCGCGCGATGCGGTCCTTGATCTCGCCGTTAAGTCCGTCGACGATCGAAGCGACCGCAATCACGGTAGTCACTCCGATCACGATCCCGAGGATGGTCAGGCCGGAGCGGACCTTGCGGGCTCGCAGCGTATCGAGCGCGACGGACAGGTTTTCGAACGCCTCCTGCCGCGTCATCCCGTCTCCGTTCGCAGCGCGGTCACGGGATCGAGACCGGCCGCTTTCCGAGCCGGATAGATCCCGAAGAACAGCCCGATGGTCGAGCTGACGACAAGGCCAAGCAGCGCGACCCAGGTCTTCACCGATGCCGGAAACGAGGTCAACGTGCGCAACGCCAGGGCGCATGCGAAGCCGATGGCGATGCCGATCACCCCGCCAATCAGGCATTGCAACAGGCTTTCCGCCAGGAACTGGTGCAGGATATCGGACTTGGTCGCGCCCATCGCGCGGCGTATGCCGATCTCGCGCGTCCGCTGGGTTACGCTGACCAGCATCACGTTCATGATGACAATCCCGCCCACCACCGCCGAGATCGAGCTCACCATCACGAATACCGCGAAGAACGAGCCGCTGATGCTCTGCCACAGCGCGATATAGCTTTGCGACGTGCCGATAAAGAAACTATCTTCCTTGCCCGGCGGGTCGTGACGGCGCGATCGCATGATCACGCGCGCCTCGTCCTGCGCGGCATTGAAATTCTTCTCCCCGCCCGAAGCTTTGATTTCGAGCGTCAGGCTGGTCCGCGAGCCCCGCACCTTCAGGTACGTCGTCATCGGAATAATCACGAAATTGTCCTGGTCCTGGCCCAGCACGGAGCCCAGCTTCTGAAACGTGCCGATGACCGTGAATTCCAGGCTCCCGGTGCGAATGCTGCGGCCAATCGGATTGTCATGGGGAAAGAACTGATCGACCAGCGAGGCGCCGATGACGCATACATACGCCGCGTGCCGGTCTTCGCCCGGCGTGAAGTAACGCCCCAGGTCCAGCGTGCGCGTGTCGATATCGATCATGTTGGGCGTGTACCCGATGATCGATGTGTCGTCGGTCTGTTTGTTCTTGTACTGCAGCGAAAGAGTATCGCTGGCGGATGCGCCCACTGCTTCGCACGCTTTGCACAGTTCGGCTACAGCCCGGTAATCCGCGATATCGATGTTCTTGTTCTTCAGCGACTTCACCACCACCGTGAAATCCACCACCGCGAAAGGAGTTTTGGCCAGCCGGAACACGTTCGTCCCCAGGTTGGCGATCTTCTGCTCCACATAGAGATTCGCCCCCTGCACCAGCGTCATCACCGTCATCAGGGTGGCGACGCCCATGGTCAGGCCAAGCACCGTCAATACCGCCCGCAGCTTATGTGCCTTGATGGCCTCGACGGCCAACCGCAGATTATCTCTGGCGCCAACCATGGGTATCCTAATATTTAAAGCGCTTTCCCCCGGGTAAGTCTAATCGGCCGCGCAGCTACGGTCGGGCTTATGGTCCCATAAATGCAACTTTGCCGGCACCAAAGGCGCCATCGAGTACACTGAGGAGTCGTGCTGGAAATCGCCGAGCTGGAATCTGAAGCCGCAGCGCTCAGCTATCTGCGGGGGCCAGACGTGCCCCTTCTCAATCTGACCCTCTCCCAAGCTCTCGCCGAAACTGCCGGGAAGTTTCCCGACCGTGAAGCGCTGGTGGTGTGCCATGAACGGGTACGCCTGACCTGGAGCGAGCTGGACCGCGAGGTGACGCGCGTCGCGCGTGGGCTCGCCGGTCTGGGGCTGCGACCGGGCGACCGCGCGGGCATCTGGGCCAGCAACTGCCTGGAGTGGGTGCTTCTCCAATATGCCGCGCCGCGGGCGGGTGTCGTCCTGGTCAATGTCAATCCCGCCTACCGCTCGCACGAACTGCGGTATGTGCTGGCCAAGTCGCAGATTCGGGCCCTGTTCCTGCGGGAGAAGGATTCGCGGGCGGACTACCGCGAAATCCTGGCGGCGTCCCGCAATGGAGACCGGCTGCCGCTGGAACACATCGTCTGGCTGGGCGCCCCGTCGTGGCATGCCATGATCGCGGGTGGAACCGATTTCCCCAAAAACGCCGCCATGCCGGACGATGTGGTCAACATCCAATACACCTCCGGCACCACGGGCTCTCCCAAAGGCGCCATGCTCACCCATCGCAACCTGCTCAATAACGGCATGGCCATGGGCATGGGGCTGAAGGCCACCGAAAAGGACCGTATCTGCGCGCCGGTGCCACTGTACCATTGCTTCGGGTCGGTGATCGGATCGATGGTGTCAGTGGTATCGGGAGCCGCGCTCATCCTGCCCTCGGGCCAGTTCGACGCGCTGGCCACCCTAGAGGCCGTCAACCGCGAGCGCGCCACCGCCCTGTACGGCGTCCCGGCCATGTATATCGCCGAGATGGAGCATCCCGAATTCGCCCGCTGGGACCTGACCTCGCTGCGCACCGGCGTGATGGCCGGGTCGCCCTGTCCCATCGAGATCATGCGGCGCGTGGTGGAGCGCATGCACATGCCGGAGATCACCATTGTGTATGGGCAAACGGAGTCGTCGCCCGGCATCACCATGTCGCGGGCCGACGATCCGCTGGAACTGCGCGTCACCACCGTGGGAACCGCGCTGCCCAATACCGAAATCCGCATCGTCGACCCGAAGACGCGCCATCCGCTGCCCATCGGACAGCAGGGTGAGCTGTGTACCCGCGGCTACCTCGTCATGAAGGGCTACGACGCCGATCCGCAAGCCACCGCCGAGGCCATCGATAGCGAGGGCTGGCTGCACACCGGCGACCTGGCGGTAATGCGGCCCGACGGCTACTTCAGCTTTAAGGGACGCGCCAAGGAAACCATCATTCGCGGCGGCGAGAACATTTATCCGCGCGAAGTCGAAGACTTCCTCCACACCCATCCCAAAATCGCCGACGTGTACGTGGTGGGATTGCCCGACGCCAAGCTGGGAGAAACCGTGCTGGCCTGGATCAAGCTGTACCACGGCCAGGAGGCCACTGCCGAGGAAATCCGCGATTTCTGCCGCGGCAAGATCGCGTACTTCAAGATCCCCCAGTTCATCCGTTTCGTGGATTCGTTCCCCATGACGGTGAGCAAGAAGGTGCAGAAGTTTCTGATGCGGGAGCAGGAGATTTACGAGCGCGGTCTCGAGGAAGTGGCGCGCCAGGCCACGGCGTAGCCACGGCCGGCGCGTAAGAGAATAGCCACCGATGAACGCCGATAAACACCGATCAAAAGACAAGGATTTATCTGCGTTTATCGGTGTTCATCGGTGGCTAAAGTCTTAATTCCGGATGCGGGCGAAATCGGGGTGTTCACGGGCGGCCCGGCCATTGCCGGTGCGCTGGGATGCGCGGCTCTGGACAAGGCCGTAGCGCGCGTGCTGCAGACCTCCGCGCGTGGTCCTACAATGAGCATTCGGTTCGACGAGAGCTCGAAAGGACGGTGCCATGAAGCACAGTTTCAGTCTTGCGGCGCAATGCCTGATCTTTAGTTCCCTGGCGTCGGCTCAGGCCCCCACTCCGGCAGGGCGAGGCGGACGCGGCTACCCTCCGCCTCAGCCGCCATCTTATGAGGTGCGCGCCGATCGGACCGTGGTCTTCCGGCTGCGCGCCCCCGACGCCACCAGCGTGAAGCTCAACGGCGATTTTCTGCCGGCGCCGCCGCCTGTGGAGGGCGCGCCGTCGGCTCCCGCGGCAGCGGAGATGACAAAGGGCGACGACGGCGCTTGGACCGTCACGGTAGGGCCGCTGCGTCCCGCTGTCTACAACTACACGTTCACCGTAAACGGCGTCCGCGACATCGACCCGGCGAGCCCCATGGTGAAACTGGGCGACCGCTCCTCCGAATCCATGTTCGAAGTGCCCGGCGATAAACCGGCCGTTTACGATATCCAGCAGGTCCCGCACGGAACCGTACACATCAACTGGTATCAGTCGGCCTCGCTCGGCGTGCCGCGCAGTATCTATGTGTACACGCCGCCGGGGTATGAGAAAGGAAAGTCGAAGCTGCCCGTGTTGTATCTGTTGCACGGATCGGGTGATACGGAGGCGGGTTGGGTGTATGTCGGACGCGCCAACCTGATTCTCGACAACCTGATTGCCGCCGGCAGCGCGAAACCAATGATCGTAGTGATGCCGTACGGGCGTCCGCTGCCGGACGTGATGCTGGTTCCGTCCGCCGGACGGGGGCCTGCAAATGCCGACGATTTGTTCGCCGGCGACCTGCTGAAGGACGTCATCCCGAACGTCGAGAAACTCTATCGCGTCTCGGCCAAACCCGACGATCGCGCCATCGCCGGTCTTTCCATGGGCGGCGGCCAGGCCTTGCGGATTGGCCTTGCGCATCTCGACACCTTCCGCTACATCGGCGCGTTCAGCGCGGCCGCGCGCGGCAACCCGGAAGAAGCGTTTAAGGACTTCTTCGCGGACCCGGCCGCGGCAAACAAGAAACTGAAGCTGTTCTACATCGCGTGCGGGAAGGCCGACGGCCTGTTTCCGGGGTCGAAGGCGCTCGCCGACGCATTAGAAAAGCACCAGATCAAACACCAGTTCGCACCTTCGGAAGAGGGCCACGTGTGGCGCAATTGGCGGAACTACCTGGCGGCCTTCGCGCCGCAGCTTTTCCGATAGTAAAGAAGTGGGTCGCTGGCGGCAATCGCCCCCCAGCGCCCCGCCGATTCGCTGTTGCGTGCTACATTGTCCTTCGGAGCCTTATGCCCCTCACGCGCGAAAAATTGCAGTTGATGAGCGCTTCGGAAATCGACCGGACGATGGTCCGGCTGGCCCACGAGATTCTGGAAAAAACCGCCGACCTCGATCAGCTCGCGTTTATCGGCATCCGCCGCCGCGGCGTTCCGCTCGCTCAGCGCCTCGCCAAGAAAATCGAAGCTCTCGAAAATCGCAAAGTGCCGGTCGGAATCCTGGATATCAATCTGTATCGCGACGATCTCACCACGGTGGATGTGAAACCCGTGGTCAGCGCCACCGATATCCAGTTCTCGGTGCTGGGCAAGGACATCGTGCTGATGGACGATGTGCTGTACACCGGACGCACCATCCGCGCCGCCCTCGACGCCCTGTTCGATCACGGGCGCCCGTCTCGCGTGCGCCTGCTGGTCCTGATCGACCGCGGTCACCGTGAGTTGCCCATCGAAGCCTCTTTCGTGGGCCGCGTGGTGCAAACCAGCGCCGTCGAAATCATCGAAGTGAAGTTCCAGGAGATCGACAGTATGGAAAAAGTGCTGTTGGTGGAAAGGGCTGCCGCCGGGCAGGCCTGAATCGAAAAAAATGCCCGCCGGACTGCTGGGAATTGAAGAGCTGGACCGCGCCGCCATCGAAGCCTTGCTGGCGCGGGCCAAGGACTTTCAGCCGCTGCAGAGCCAGTCCCTGAAGAAGCTGGACACGCTGCGCGGCAAAATGATCGTCAATCTGTTTTTCGAAGCTTCCACCCGCACCCGCACCAGCTTCGAGATCGCCGCCAAGCGCCTGGGCGCGGACGCCATTTCCATCACCGCCGCGGGCTCCAGCGTGAGCAAGGGCGAATCTCTGGTGGATACCCTGAATACCCTGGCGGCGATGCGCCCGGACGCCATCGTGATGCGCCATTCCGCTTCCGGCGCTCCCCATTTTTTGGCGCGCCATCTGCCCACGCCCATCATCAACGCCGGCGACGGCACCCACGAGCATCCCACCCAGGCGCTGCTCGACGCGCGCACCATTCTCGATCGTCTCGGCCGCCTGGAAGGATTGCGGGTGGCCATCATCGGCGATATCGCGCACAGCCGCGTGGCCCGTTCCAACGTGCACCTGCTCTCCCGCTTCGGCGCGGAAATCGTGCTCTGCGGTCCGGCTTCCCTGCTGCCGCCCGAACTGGCGCAACTGGCGCCCGGCGTGCGCCTCACCGGCGACATCCGCGACGCCATCCGCGACGCCAACGTCATCATGATGCTCCGCGTCCAGCTCGAGCGCCAGCACGAAGCGTCGTTTCCGGCGAGCGAGTATTTCACCTTCTATGGCCTGCGCCTGGAACACCTGGACCTGGCCAAGCCGGATGCCATCGTCATGCACCCCGGCCCCATCAATCGCGGCCGCGAGCTCTCCAGCGAAGTGGCCGATTTCCAGCGTTCGGTGATCCTCAACCAGGTGGAGAACGGCGTCGCCGTCCGTATGGCGGTGCTCGAAAAGGTGATCGGCTAACCATGTCCATCGTGGTCAAAAACGGAAGGGTGATCGACCCGGCCTCGGGCACGGACCGCGTCGCGGATGTGCTCATCGTGGATGGCCGCATCGCCGGCGTGGCGCCCAACCTCTCTTCTCCTCGCGCCGAAATCTTCGACGCCAACGGCCTGGTGGTCGCGCCCGGCTTCATCGACATGCACGTGCACCTGCGCCAGCCCGGCTTCGAGCACGCCGAAACCATCGAAAGCGGCTCGCGCGCGGCCGCCGCCGGGGGCTTCACTTCCATTTGCTGCATGCCCAACACCAAACCGGTGAACGATTCCGCCACCGTCACCAGCTACATCGTGGAGCATGCCCGCCGGCACGCCGTCGTCAACGTGCATCCCATCGGCGCCATCACCAAGGGCAGCGCCGGCACCGAGCTGGCCGCCATCGGCGCCATGAAGGCAGCCGGAGCCGTGGCCATTTCCGACGACGGCCTGCCGGTGATGAACGCCCGCGTCATGCGCCGCGCCATGGAGTTCGCCCGCTCCTACGGCCTACCCGTCATCGCGCACTGCGAAGATCTGGACTTGAGCGCCGGCGGCGATATGCACGAAGGCGTGCGCTCCGTCCGTTGGGGACTGCGCGGCATTCCCGCCGCCGCCGAAGACGTGATGGTGGCTCGCGATTTGCTGCTGGCCGAACTCACTGGCGCCCGCTATCACGTGGCCCACATTTCCACCCGCCGCGCCGTAGCCATGGTCGCCTGCGCGCGCGAGCGCGGCTTACCCGTCACCGCCGAAGCCACTCCTCACCATTTCGCCCTGTCCGACGACGACATGCCGCCCTACGACAGCAACTACAAGATGAAGCCTCCGCTGCGCTCCACCGGCGACCGCGAAGCCATCGTCGAAGGCATCGTTTCCGGAGCCGTCAGCGCCATCGCCACCGACCACGCCCCCCACCCAGGCAGCGAAAAGATGCAGGAGTTCGAGCGCTGTCCCTTCGGCATCATCGGTCTCGAAACCGCCATCGCGCTCTCGCTCGAAACCTTCGTCCACCCCGGCCGCATTTCCCTGACGCGCATGGTGGAGCTGTTCACCACCGGCCCCGAATCGGTGGTGCGCCTGGGCCGCGGCACGCTCGAACCCGGCGCCCCCGGCGACGTCACCATTTTCAGCGCCGAGCTGGAATGGACCTACGACGTGAACCAGTCCTTCTCCCGCAGCCGCAATTCCCCCTTCCACCAACGCACCTTCCGCGGCGGCCCGGTAGCCACCATCGTCAACGGCGAATTCGTCTGGAAGCGGTAGAGGGGCCGATCATGGGCCAGGCGTTCGCCTGCCCGAGCCGGAATTATTTTATTTGTCATCGCGGCGGCACAATTCACGCTGAACGAACGCGATTCCCTCTATGAGAAATGCATAGACAGAAACCTCGTTTGCGGTGGCGGCCGATAGGCAGGCAACGTCGTTTCTTGGCGTCCTAAGCCTGAGGCCCAGATGGTTCTGAACTTACAGAACGGCGCCGTGGGGCATGAGTTGGTTGGAATTGCTTGGGTGAAATGCCCACGCCGGGAACCGTGCCAGCGTGGGCCGCTTCAATGGGTGGTGGGAGATTCCGCTTCAGGCCTTGCGGCGCTTGCGGGCGGCAATCGCCACACCCAGCAGGCCCGCGCCGAACAGAAACAGCGTAGCCGGTTCCGGCGTAGCGGTGGAGGCGGTGGAGGCGTTGGAGGCCGATACGGTGAATTCGCTGGGTTCGTTGTCAGGGCTTTGCGTGAACAAAAATGCTAGGGCGTATTGATCCCCTACCACTGTCGTCACGTCCTGGTCGTAGGTGTCGAAATCGCCGAGTGTAACCCCCGCGAAATCTAATCCGTTCGTTCCAGTTCCGTATCCGTCGTTAGATTGTGATGTGTCGGTACCGCTTGCCGCAGGTGTGAAGTTCCAAATCTGCCCGAGAATGTTCGGACCCCCTGCGGTCGTATCTGTGAGAGAGATGTCTTCGGCAGTCTCGGAGGACGGGAGCTGATACCCCGCGAACTCTACGTCGGACGTTACACTTGTTGCGGTAAAGTTCAATGTGTATGGAGTGTTTGTCTGACCGGGTGAGTTTACCAAGTCGAGTAGAACACCTGCCATCGCGTGCCCCGCTCCGAACAGTGATAAAGCCAGTACCCCCGTCATCGCGGCTACATTTTTCATTATTTTAGTCTCCTCCATCTGCTCCATTATGGAGCTTTGAGGAATTATACACCCATTTACCTCCTTGCAACCGCTGCTCTGATCCCAATTTGTGGGTACTGGTACTTAGCATTTCTTTCGTGAAGGCTGCCTCACGTGCGGATGCAGCCTGGCCAAACAGCACGGCGGTTAACCATCGTTCTTCAGGCGGCCTGCCGGGCTCAGGCAGGTTTTAGCGTCGGCGGATTGGCCTGGCGATTGTTCCTAAGCCGCACGCCCCGCGCCGGATCACCACCCCCTCCCCTTGAGATGTTTAATTCATTAGTGCCAATGCTTTAGCATGCGCGGCACGTGTGCCCGAAACCCCGGAAGCCCGCCACCAAAGCCGCCGAAAAGACTTCGCGGTAGGCTCCGCCCTGTTACCATCGTTACTTGAATCCCAATCCACAAATCATCGTTCTCGATGCCGGCGGCCAGTATTGTCATCTGATCGCGCGGAAGGTGCGGGATCTGGGCGTCTACGCGGAAGTGCGGGCCAGTGAAACTCCGGCCTCGGAACTGGCCGGCGCCAAAGGCGTCGTCATTTCCGGTGGTCCGGCCAGCGTCTACGATCCCGGCAGCCCCACCGTGGACGCCGCGCTCTTCGATCTTGGCTTGCCCGTGCTCGGAATCTGCTACGGGCAGCAGTTGATGGCGAGCGCTCTGGGCGGCGAGGTGCGCCGCGGTGAAAAAGGGGAGTACGGCCTGGCGGCGCTGGAATTGGACGACTCGCCCGACCCCCTGTTCGCCGGATTGTCCGGCTGCCAGCAAGTCTGGATGAGCCATCGCGACGTGGTGGCCGCCGCGCCGCCGGGCTTCAGCGTGATAGGGCGCACGCCCACCTGCGCCATCGCCGCCATGGCCGATCCGGAGCGCGCCATGTACGGGCTGCAGTTCCATCCCGAAGTTGTGCACACCACCCGCGGCAGAGAATATCTTTCCAATTTCACGTTCCGCGTGTGCGGTTGCACCGAGGATTGGGACCCCCGCCACCGCGTACCCATCCTGGAGCGCGAAATCCGCGAAGCCGTAGGCAGCCGTAACGTATTCTTTTTCGTTTCCGGCGGCGTGGATTCGTCGGTGGCTTTCGCGCTCTGCATGCGAGCGCTCGGCCCCGATCGCGTGCGCGGCGTCTACGTCGATACCGGTCTCATGCGCCAGGGCGAGACCGATTGGGTAAGTCGCATACCGGGCTTGACCGTGGAGCACGCCGAAGATCGGTTTCTGGGCGCGCTGGCCGGCGTGACCGATCCCGAACGGAAGCGCCACATCATCGGCGAGGAATTCGTCCGTGTGCAGAAACGCATCGTCGAATCGCGCAGCCTGCTGGACGAGCACTGGATTCTGGGCCAGGGAACCATTTATCCCGATACCATCGAATCCGGCGGCACCGCCAAAGCTTCGCTCATCAAGACCCACCACAACCGCGTCGCCGGTATTCAAGAACTGATTGCCGCCGGACGCATCGTGGAGCCGCTGAAGTCTTTTTACAAGGACGAAGTACGGGAAGTCGGCGCCGAACTGGGACTGCCCGCCGAACTGCTGGAGCGGCATCCCTTTCCCGGCCCCGGCCTGGCCATCCGCTGTCTCTGCTCACCCGTGGACGCGCCCGTGCGGCAGACGCCCGAAGGCTGGCTCGTCCCGGTGAAATCGGTAGGCGTGCAAGGCGACGAGCGCAGTTATGCCCCGGTGATGGCCATCGATTCGGCAGACGGTTCTCTCGATTACGGCCGCGCCATCGAAATCGTGAACCAGGTGCGCGACGTGAATCGCGTGGTGGCTCTCATCGAAACCCGCGTGCCCGTGGAGCGCATGCAGGTGTGGGCGTCGGAGTTGAGCGCCGGGCGCATCGCCCGCCTGCGCCGCGCCGATGCCGCCGTCCGCGCGCTATCGCACCAATCCGGCTACGACCGCGAGGTCTGGCAGTTTCCGGTCATCCTGATTCCGCTCGGCACCGCCGAAGCTCCGGATTCTATCGTTCTGCGCCCCATCGATTCGGTGGACGGCATGACCGCGCGCTCGGTGCCCATGGATGCCGCCCTTCGAAGCGCCGTGTGCGCCGCCGTGCTGGAGGATCCCGCCATCGCCGGCGTCTTTTACGACCTCACCCACAAACCCCCGGGCACTATCGAGTGGGAGTAACGCGAGGCGCTGCGGATCGATCCCGAGGACCCGCGTTATAAGCATCTGACCCACCTTGGGCGTTCGCCGCCGCAACCCTGGCCGCGGCGGTCGCGGGCCCCGTTGGCCAGGAGGACGAAAACCAACCCGCTCTCCCACGCCGGTGTTCCCCGTGTCCGCCGCCGTGGGCGGGTGCGTCCACCGTGTAGATGTCGTCGCCGGACCGCAGTTCCCGCGGCTGGCGTCTCCGTCGGGGCCGAAGTTCCTCAGGGCAAAACCAGGATAATCAGTTCTTATTTAATGGAAATTTGGATGCATAATGGAGGCCAGATGGAACATTCGATGAAGCGGCGTAACTTCCTTGCCAGAACCTCGGCCTGCATGGGTGGACTTTTGCTGACAAGCGGCGCGCCTTACGCTGCCTTTGGCCAGACCAGCCCCCCCACGGCGCCGTCTGGAAACGACCCCAATGCCTGCCCGGTGGTGGGGCCTCGCGGACAGGTAATGGTTCCCCACAAAAAGGAGCTGAGCCATTTGCCGCCCCAGCGCCTGCCCTGGGACGGGGTCGAGGCCCGTTTGGCGGTGCAGGATGACCCGCGCTGCCAGCACCCCGCTCCGAATGAACTGGCGCTGAAGGGCCCGTGGTGCGACATCGTTGAAATCCTAAACCTGGATGAGAAAACCACGTTTCAGGAAATGCTGGGCTTTGGCGGCACTATCATCGACAGCGACGTGTGGAACCTGCTACGGCTAACGCCGGAGAAGCGCCACGCCGCCATCGCCGCCCTGGCCGGTAGGGACGGCCTGGGATTCAACCTGATGCGCATCGGATTCGGCAGTACGGACTGGAACCGGGATTTCAACTTCTACACCTACTGCGATGTCCCCCTGGGCGTGACCGATCCGAAACTGACGCACTTCAGCGTGCAGAAAGATATCGATCGCGGCATCATAGACGTGGTCCGCGAGTTCCGCGCCGTAAACCCCGATCTCCAGATACTGGCCTCGGTCTGGGGTGTGCCGGCCTGGATGACCAGCAACAAGCAGATCATGCACGGCCTGTTCAACTCGGAGTTCGCCGAGGTGTACGCCGATTACCTGGTGAAAAGCGTTCAGGCGTACGCCGCGCTGGGCATCCCGATTCAATACCTGACGATCCAGAATGAGCCCGCCACCGGTGGCGACCGCGCCACCCCAGCGGCGATGTGGACGTGGGAGCAAGAGCGCGACGTGCTTCTGGCGGTGGGCAAGCGCTTCGCGGACAACCGGATCGGTACGAAACTCTGGCTGATGGATCACAACTTCGACATGGCGCAGAGCTTCGCCAAGCCCCTGCTCGACGACCCTCGGGTGAAACGGATCACCGATATGGTAGCCTTCCACGATTACCGCGGCCGGCCGGAGGAAATGGCGTTGCTGGGGCGGCAGCATCCGGATGTGCCGGCTGTTCTCACCGAGCGGGCATACGGCCGCATCCGCGACCTCGGCCGCCTTATCGACGTCCTGGCGAATGGCGCTACCGGTCAGATCAGTTGGACGACCGTCACCGATGAGTGGGGCGGCCCGGATCAATACCTCGGCCTCACCCGCCCAAGAGGGCCGGCGCGCACCGATTACGAGAAGATGACCCATATCATGGTGGTACCGCAGGGCGAGGATCCGCCTTCCGCACACCTCACAGTCACGTATTGCGGCTACCAAACGTTCAGTCCCCTGATCCGGCGTGGCGCCCGCCGCATCGCCACCAATCCCCTGACCCGGCTCGATACATCCAACGCCGCATTTCGTAATCCCGACGGCAGCGTGGTGGCGGTGCTGGTCAACAGCGGCAGCGAGGGTTTCGACCTGGCGGTGCAACGCGGGACCGCGGCATTGCTGTTGAACATGCCGGCCAACGCCATCGTCAGCCTGCGCTTCAAGGCGTAACATTCTCGCACGGCCCGCCGTGGTGATGGTGGCCTGCACCATCGCGGCGCTGGGAGAGGCTTCCGCAGCGGCATTAAGCGGCATTAAGATAAGGCGCATCGGTCCCAAAACCGGCAAATTGTCCACCACGGATACGACGTTGCATTCGCTGGCGGCCGGTCCGCGCACCACCGCGCATGCGATCGGCACAGCTACCGAGGGCGCCTACCTGATTCGGCACGAGGGCTACTGGCATCTGTTCGCGTCGCTCGACGAATGGTGCCGTGGCGGCCGAAGCACGCACAACGCGGTTGTGGGCCGTTCGCGGGATGTCACGGGTCCCTTCGCGGATAAGACCGGGCTGCCGATGCTGCAGGGCGGCGGGAGCCTGGTGATTCAGGCGACGACGCCGGAGAGGCGCGGCGCGCTACTACAATGAGCAAGGTTACATGAAGTAGAAGGAGACGACGCTTTTGTCCAGATCTCGTGTGGTTGCTGTGTGTCCGATCGCGGTTCTCTTAGTGGGTATGTCCGTCGCCGTGGCGCAGACGGGCGTCAACGCGCCGGCTACCGGTATTAAGATCAAGAGGCCCGTTTTCGGGGCAGCTTGCAAGATATGTCCCTGGGGCGCGCTGGGCGAGGTCGTAAAGACGGCGATGCGGCCATATGGGTACGATGTGCAGATTTGTTACAACTGCAACCGGGCCGACGCCCCACGGATTGTGGGCGACGCGAAGGTGCCGCCTCCGTATGAGCCGGACCCCAATGTTCCCGAGATTCTGGCGCCGCGCAACGCCCCGGGACTTGGCCCGGTGGACTTCGGGGCCACTGCCGTCCAGTTCCTGGTGGGCGCCTATCGCGGGACGGGCGGGTACGCGAGCGAGAAACCCAGAACCAACCTGCGCCTGATCGCCAACATTCAAGATCCCAACTATCTCCTGATCGCGGTGAAGAAGGAGACGGGGATCACCGACCTGGCGCAGATTAAACAGAAGCGGTGGCCCGTCCGGATTCTGGTGGGCGGGACCGGCGGCGGCCTGGAGACGGCCATCCTGGCCTACTACGGACTATCGCGGCAGTCCATTGAAGAGGGCGGCGGCCACGTCGGCAGCGCGGTTGCTGACCGCGACAACTTCGACGTCGCCATCGGCGCCGGCGGCGGAATGACTACCGCCCCGGAGTGGAGGGTCTGGACGGAGATCAGCCAGAAGTTCGACCTCACCTTCCTACAACTCCCCGAAGAACTTCTGGCGAAGCTGGCCAAGGACAGCGAACAGGACCGGGGGATCATTCCTCCCGGCTTGTACCGCGGCGTGGAGCGCCCGATCCCAACCCTGGTGCGCACCGGAACGGTGGTCTATGGCCGGGCGGACATGCCGGACGACTTCGCATATACCGTGGCGCAAGCGCTGGACGAACAGCAGCAACTGCTGCAGTGGAGCCATCTGAACTTCTCTTACAACATCCACAACGTGTGGAAGGCGTTCGAAGTTCCCTTGCATCCCGGGGCGGCACGCTACTACAAGGAGCATGGCTACATGAAGTGAGGCCCCGCAAGCAGGGCCGGAAGCCGCTGGTTCGGCGTGCCTGCCGAAGGGCCTCCCGCACCGCGGAGATAACGATTCACGCCGCCCGAATTGAAGCGCTCCAGAACCGCAGTCCATGAGAGCCGTGGGCTCCTCGCAGCGCGAGTGGAATGAACATCCGAATACAAGCGGGCCGGCCGAGTTTCCTATCGTTTGGGAACCGCCCGGCGGGATTCGGCGGCGGGGTGAAATCCCGCCTTACTTCCGGTACACCACGCCGGCCTTCATCACGGCTGCGACACTTTCGGTGAGGCGGATGTTCCGGCTCGGATCGCCGCGCAAGATCGCCAGGTCGGCCACCTTGCCCGGTTCCAGCGTGCCATAATCCCGGTCGATGCCGATCGCGCGGGCTGCGGCTGCGGTTGCGGCATGAATCGCTTCGAGCGGCGTCAATCCGCAGTCTTCCACCAGAAGCTGTAGCTCGCGATGGATGTTCGGCATGTGATCGTGGGCGGGGTCGCCGAAGTGATCCGTGCCGGCCACCAGCGGGATGCCGAACTGGTGCGCGCGTTTGGTTACGGCAACGGTCCAGAGCCAGATTGGGTCGCTTTCGCCGCGCTTCCCCGTATTGGTGACGAACAGGGTTTCGTCGAGCATGGTGCCGCGCTCCTTCATCAGCCGCAGCAGGCGGGTGAGGGCGTCGCCATCCACCGGGCTGCTGGCGTAGTCGATGCCCTGGCCGCGGCGCGCCTGCTCATAGCTCGCGGGCGGCTGCTGCATACCCTCCGCGCCCAGATAAACCGAGTGGGATACGACGTCCACCCCGGCTGCCACGGTTTCGCTGGGCCGGGCTGGGAAAACCGCCGAATGAGCCCAAACGCGGAGGCCCTGGCGGTGCGCTTCGGCCGCGGCGCGCTCGACCAGTTCGGCCGTCAGGTCGGCGTAAATCTTCAACCCGGCCGCGCCCGTGGCTTTGCCGGCCGCCACGATGGCCCGAACGTCCGAATCGGGCGTGAGCGCGCGCATCCAGGCGACCTGGCCGGCGACGCCACCATGCGCCGCGGCCTGGGGACGGGGGTCGGCGAAAAACTGCGGCCCGGCCACCAGCGTCGAATAATAGATCCGCGGCGAGGCCACGGTCGCGGGCATCGCCCGCCGTGCCGCCTCCGCCAACACAATGTCGTCGCCGCCCATGTCCCGGACCGAGGTCACGCCGCCCATCAGTCCGAACCGGAGCGTCCGCCACAGCGCCCGATCGCTGGCGGCCGGCGTCAGATGCACATGGCCGTCGATCAATCCGGGAATCACCGTCATCCCGTGCAGATTCCAAATCTCCGCGCCCGCCGGCGGCGGCGCCGATGCGTCCTGAATCGCCTGAATCCGCTCGCCGGCGATGACAATTTGCGCATGCGCCCGTGGCGGCGCACCGGCGCCATCCACCAGGTTGGCATCGGTCAGAACCAGAAGCGCCTGGCCCGCGGCGGCGCCCACTAGCAGCAGCGAAAGGCAGACGAACCGCATCGGTTCAGTGTAGCCAATCGCGGCGGGCCGAAGTCGGATGGCCACGCCGTCAATCGAGCTCGCAGGTGAACGGCTCAGTCCAGGGGAATGCCGGTCTCTCCCGCAAACCGGCTGCGGAGGTCTTTCCAGTCGTCACCCTCGCGAGCCAAAACCTGCGCGACGTGTCGCGCGGCGGCTCACCCACGAGCATGAGCGACGGTATATCGGGCCGAGAGGTATCGCCGGTCTTGATGCGGATACGGACCGTGCGCGGAGAGACGAACTGAATAGAGAAGGGCAACGTGGGGTTGACGGCGTATTCGCGGTCGGGGAAGGTTTCGCCGGCGAATGGGCGCAGGACGGGTTCCATGTTGTCGAAGGCGATGCGGGGGGCCATCTGATGGCGGCGCCAGGAGATGGTGGCGGCGGCAGGGTCGAAAGTGGCCAGCGTGTCGGCCAGGAAAAAGGTGTTGGTGAAGTCGTGAAAATCGCTGCCGTTGTCCACCGGGTCGCTCAACAGGCCGGGTGGCTGGTTGGCCGAGGCGGCGAAGAGAGTGGGGATAAAGAGCAGGCTGACGCCGATGCCAAAAGCAAGCTTGCATGGCGGTAGGTCATGATGTTCTCGCGAAACCTCATTATGAAGCCCGGCGAGGCGAATCGCTAAGAACTTTGGCTGCTGCCGATGGGCCAGGATTACCCGGTACTGGCTGGACGCGCCGCCGATGGCGACGTGGACCACGCATTGTTGCCCTGTCCGGCGGCCGGAATACCCTGTAAACTATTGAGAAGATTGGTGGCGGCGGGGCGACTCGAACGCCCGACCTAGGGATTATGAGACCCTCGCTCTAGCCAGCTGAGCTACACCGCCGTGATAGCAACTTTATCAGTTTACCAGACTGCGAAACCTCATCGCTTCCCACCCTCCGGTGCTGGTTGTGGAAAAGGTCCGGAACGGCCTGGTCTCCGAAACACAACCAAACTGAAACATTCGCACGAGCCTTGTTTTTTGGCATTAACCTACATGGAGTCAAGCTGTTGCAGAAAATTGCTGCCGCATGGTTCAATTCGCAGTAAGTGTCTTTCTTTACATTAGTTACTAATCTGGAAGCGGCTCTTTCCCACAGGGTTTTCCACAGATCTGTGGATTCTGCCGAAATCGGGACACCCGCCGACCAAGAGACTCCGGCGCCTCGACATCCGCCAGGCATTCGGAGCCCTCGTAGCGCACCTCCAGAACCTTGCCGCAGGCGTGCAAAAGTGCCAGCGTAGCGCCGTCCGCGGCCGGAAAACGATAGACTGCGCGAAGAATCGGATCAAATGGCAGCACTTCGTCAATGGCTGCCACCAGACGGTCCACGCCCATGCCGGTAACGGCCGATATTCCCACCGCCCTAAGGCCGCCGCTGTCTTCGTTCCCCATCCTGCGTCCCCAAGCGGCGTCATCGAAGCCGGCATCCAGGCGGTCGATCTTGTTCAACACCAGGAGCTGGGGAATATTGCCCGCGCCGATTTCGGCCAGCACTTTGCGCACGTGCGCCACATGTTCGGGCGCTGCCGGCGACGAGGCATCCACCACGTGCAGCACCAACGCCGCGTCCGTCACCTCTTCCAAGGTGGCGCGGAAAGCTTCCACCAGGGTAGTCGGGAGGTTGCGGATGAATCCCACCGTGTCGCTCACGAGTACCCGCCGGCGGGAGGGCAGATCGAGCGGCCGCACCGTCGGATCGAGCGTGGCGAACATGCGCGCGTCGGCCAGCACGCCGGCCCGCGTGAGGCGATTGAAGAGGGTCGATTTGCCGGCGTTGGTGTACCCGGCCAGCGCCAGAGTTGCCAGCGGAACCGCTACCCGGCGCCGGCGGTGCAACGCTCGGCCCGCGCGCACGCCTTCCAGCTCAAGCTTGATCTTTTGGATGCGGCGGGCAATCCGCCGACGGTCGGTTTCGAGCTGTGTCTCGCCCGGTCCGCGAGTTCCAATCCCGCCACCCAGCCGTGACATTTCAACGCCGCGCCCGGCCAACCGCGGCAGCAGGTAGTTCAACTGCGCCAATTCCACCTGGAGGCGTCCTTCCCGAGTGCGCGCCCGGGAAGCGAAGATGTCCAGAATGAGCTGGGTCCGATCCAGCACTTTGACTTCGAGAGCCTTTTCGAGATTGCGTTGTTGGGTGGGGGTAAGGTCGTGGTCGAAAATGACCACGTTGGCGTCCGCCGTTGCGACGGCGGCACGCAACTCCGCCACTTTGCCGGAACCGATGAGAGTCGCCGCCTCAGGACCGGTTCGCGACTGCAGAAAGCGCTCCACCCCCGTGCCGCCTGCGCTGGCCGCCAGCTCCGCCAACTCCTCCAGCGACTCTTCGGCGGAGATCCGCGCACTTTGGGACCCGGACCGGCCCTTCCATTCGATGCCGACCAGTATGGCCCGCTCGCCGCGGCTCTGCCCCGAAAACGTGTGCTACGCCTCCGCCGTCTCGGCGTGGACCGGCGCGCCCGGAATGGTTGCGCCCTGATGTGCCCCCGATGCGGTTTGCGCGGTGGAAGAATAAGGATGAACCGTCTTCTGCGTCACCACTGTCGAGATGGCATGCTTAAAGATCAACTGCTCCTGGCTGCTGGTCTCCAGTACCAGCGAGTACTTGTCGAAACTCTTGATCCGGCCGGAAAGCTTTACGCCGCTCATCAAATAAATGGTGAGGACAATCTTATCTTTCCGTGCGTTGTTTAGAAAGCTATCTTGGATATTTTGCGCCGGCTTCTCCATCACTCCCCCAAAAAAACAAGGCCTGTCAAAAAAAGAACAGATAAAGTGTAATCGGCGATTGTATTGTACACCGTTTGGAGAAGCCCTGTACTCCCCTAGCCCTTATGGGCTATTCGTCGTCATGCTCCCCGGGTGCGGCCGCAGTCCGCGCGCCGGCCGCCAGCGCTTCCAATTCCTGGCGGTTTACGGTGCGGACAGCCGTGCTCTTTCGCGATCGGCCGGCCGGTGATTCGACGGTGAATTGCTGCGCTGCGGCCAGTTCTTCTTCCAGATTGAACTCGGGGATCGAACGGAGGCCGGGCACCTGCGCGATTCCGTGTTCGCCGATCAGGCACTCCATACCGCCACTCAAGGTGAAACGGATACGGAGGTCGCGGCGAATGGAAAGCTTGCGCAGATCGGCCAGCGTCATCGGCTGGCTTCCTCGAGTTCGTCCACAACCTCGCCCTCTTCTATGCGCGTGGCAACCAGATCCTGGCAGGTGACGCAATAGCGCGCCCACGGTACCGCGTCCAGGCGCTTGGTGGAGATGCCTTCTTCGCACTCGGGGCAGACTCCGTAGGAGCCGAGCTCGATCCGCTTCAGCGCGCCGGAGATTTCCCGGAGCAATTTCATATCGATCGAATTGCGGTTTAGAAACAGCCATTCCTCATGGTGCTGCTGGCTCAAATCGCCTTCGTCGGAAGGGATATCCAAACGCGAAACCACCTGTGCCGCCTTTTGCTTAGACAGACTGTCCCGCACTTCCTCCGCCTTGCTCTCCAGTATCCTCCGATAGTTGGCAAACTTCCGCTTGGTTCCATCCTTGGTGTTTATCATAACAATGCTCTTCAGTTGCGACAATTCCCGCCTGATTCGGGGACCGAGAAAGCTTTCGTGCGAACCGAGAAACCGGCAGAGGCAGGCTCTTTGGGCGAGCGGCTACGCAGCCATCAAAAGATGCTAGCGCATGCGGGGCGGCCAAGTCAAATCGGTGCGCTAAAGGCCAAAGGACGAACCACGTTTCACCGCGTCTGCGCTCGGGCTGCGCGGAGGGCCTAAAGCGAATCGCCCTTGCAGCCGATATGACATTGGGAGGTGCGGTGATGGCTTCCGTCTCTTCGATTAACTCTGGCGTAGCGGATTTGACTCCAGACTCTTTCTAATCGGCGGAAACCCGAGGCTTACTCGATGGCGGAGCTAGCGGCGGCGTTACCGGTTCTCCATTTGACGCGATCAGTTAACTGCGGACCACGCGGTCGATCCTGGCCCGTTTCGAAAATGGGACGCATGGTTCATTTCAGCTGACTTGCTGAGTCTCGTGGAACACAGTGCATGTTGCCGAGTGGACTGCCACCCAAATCTGCGAATGCCGGTGCGGGCTGGCCGAAATTGCCGCATTACGCCGCCGGGCGGAGGCCGGTGCACTCGGCATCGGCGGAGAGGCCGGTGCCAAAGGCCATCCACAGCGGCACTTCGAACAAATGCGGGGGATCGAGGCCCACGGATTTGCGCCGATCCTCCCATCCGTTCTCCTTGGCCGGAAATACCACCCAGCCGGTGGCCGGTATGTATGCAAACCAGTGTTGCAGGTGCGTCGTACTTCGATACAAGTGCGCCATTCTCAACCCTCCCTCCGAATCTGAATTGTGCGCGGCTCGGGTTTCCGTTTTGGGAAGCGGCACTGCGCCACGCAGCCCTTGTTTTTGCAGGTAACGCAAACTCTCTTCGGGGCCATGGTGCAACGTTACTGGAACCCGGTGCGGCTATCAATAGAAATCATGTGGGGACAAGAGCCCCCAAATGAGGGGTTATTTCCGGCCGAATAGCTCCTCGCGGTGAATTCGCTCGCCCTCGAACACCACCAAAGAGATGCGCTCGGTGGCGGAAATGTCTTCCAGTGGATTGCCATCCACCAGCAACAGGTTGGCATCGAGGCCCTTGCGAATCGCGCCGATTTGGCCGGAGGCGCCGACGAGTTTGGCCGCGTTGACGGTGGCCGCCTCCAGCGCGACGGCCGGAGGAATGCCGGCGCGCACCCAGAGCTGGAGTTCGTGGTGCAAGGAAGGTCCGTGAAAGACCAAGGGGTTTCCGGCGTCGGTTCCCATCACCAGCGGCACACCCGCCTGCCAGGCGCGCAGCAGGTTGGCGCGCGCCACCTCCAGGGCATGGATGAAGATCTCGGCCCGGGCGGGGTCGGCGGACTTGCCCGAGGCCAGGAACTCGCGCGTGGTTTTCAGCGTGCGGGCCGGTACCACCTGTTGCACCAGGGGTTCGGAAAGCGCATCGGCCTGGCCGGCGAAATACTGGGCGTAGGCCTCCACGACGGCCAGGGTCGGATCGAGGTCCACCCGCTCGCGGGCCATCCGCTCCAGCAGCGAATCCGGCAGCTCATCCCGCCACGAGCCTTGTTCCACCGAAGCCGCACCCACATCCACCGCGTCGAAGACGTCGCGGGCGTCGCCGGTGTGTACCGCCAGGGGCAGGTTCCGGGCGTGGGCCTCCCCGGCGATGGCCCGCACCAGGAACAGATCCAGCCGGTCGTAGAGCATGCCTTCGCCCCAGCCGGCTTCGAGAATCGCCGTGATGCCGTCCACATCCTGGCGTTTCAGCTCGCGCACCTGGGCGCGGGCCTCGCCGGCGGTCTTGGGAGTACGCACCAGTTGCGCCTTCACCATGCCGCGCATGGTCTCGGGAACGTACTGGGTAAATTCGGGGCCGTGTCCGTTCCCGGCGGTAAACATCGGCCCGCAGACGAACAGACGCGCGCCCAGGTTGGCGGCCTCGTCAATCTGGCGCCGCAAGACAAGCGACCGGTCGAGCTGGTCGCCCACACTCCGCGCGCTGGTTACGCCGCTATAAAGCAGTGCCGCGGCCGCCCGCGGCATGGTGTTGGCCGGGTCGTAATCGGCACTCGAATCGGACAGCCCGGCCGGACCTCCCAGGTGTACGTGAACGTCGATGAGTCCGGGCAGAAGCGTCTTGCCGGCGCCTTCCACCACCTCCGCATGCAGCGTTTCAGGATCGGGCGCGGCCGATGCCGCGTAGACTTCGGCGATCTTGCCGTCGCGCACCAGCACCGAGCCGTTCTCGATCGCCGCCCCTTCGCCGGTAAAGATGCGCGTATTGCGAATGAGAAATACGCCGGAGCGCTCCAAGTGGCGGAACATCGTCTGGTTCTGCCCGCTGTGTTCCCCGACGTTAAACTGCCAGCAGCCCATCGCCACGAACGGAGCCAGCACCGCCAGCACCCAGGCTTTATGGCGCGGCGCAAGCTTTTCTTTTTTCTGACGGCGAAAGAGCCGGACGGCGAGAAACATACCCACCAGCGCGGTGAGCAACAAGGCCGCGGCGGCGTTGCGGTTGTCCCAGAGGTTTCGATTGAGGAAGAAGATCCCTTGAAAGCCGTTCACCAGGTAAGCCGCCGGCATGAATTCGGCCACCGTCTGCGCCCACTTGGGCAGTAGCGCGGCCGGCAGCGCGACGCCGCTCAAAAGGAGCATGGGCAGGTAGAGCATCAGGATGGCGACGCTGGTTTCCACCAGGGTGTTGGTGACGGCGGCCAGAACGAGGCCGATGGCGCGCATGGCGCAGACTCCCAAGGTGACCATCGCCAGCAGGGAAAACCAGTTGCGCGGCGGATTCACGCCGTACAAGCCATGCGCCAGGGCCAGCGTCACGGCTACCACCGGCAGATAGAACAGCCAACCGCTCACCATGCCCGCCAGCAGAATCGGCAGCGGCGAGGTCGGCGTAACTTCGAAGCGTCCCGGAACGGCGGCTTCGCCATCCTCGACGGCGTCGATGCCGGCGCCCCACAGGCCGTTGCCGACGATTCCCATGGTCAGAACCGGGCCTACGAAATAAGCAATTCCGCCGCCGGTGCCGACGTGAAACAGCTCGGCGAAGGCGAAGAAAAAAATGAACGGAACCAGGTAACTGAAAAAGAGAACCGGGCTATTCGGCAGGGTCAGGCGCAGATTGCTCTTGAAGAATGCCAGGATGGGCTGCTCCACGGTAGAACTTCAGTATAGAGCGCTCGGCGCTCGCGCCTGGCATCCGGGCTTTCTCCCGGCCGTGCTGGGGAGTATCATTGGGAGGGCGCGGCCCGTCCGCTTCAGCCCGCGCAATTCCGAAAGGGAATAGCTTATGCCAAACACACTGGAAACGGCCCAGACCACCCGAAGAGGGTTCCTGGGCGCGGCCGCCTTGACGGCTGCACAATACAACCGGGTTCTCGGGGCCAATGACCGCGTCGGTATCGGCTTCATCGGGTACGGATTGATCGGCAAGCAGCACATCATGAATTTCAAGACATCGTTCCCGAATGTCGACCGCGTGGCGGTGTGCGATGTTTACAAGCCGCGCGTGGAGGAAGGACTGGCGTACCTGGAAAGCCCGAATGCCAAGGGCTACAGCGATTTTCGCAAGATGTATGAAAACAAGGACATCGATGGAGTGGTCGTGGCTACTCCCGACCACTGGCATGCTCTGCTCACCATCATGGCCTGCGCCGCCGGCAAGGATGTCTATGTGGAAAAGCCGCTCACGGTTTTCATCGATGAAGGCAAGTGGATGATCCAGGCGATGAACAAGTACAAGCGCGTGGTGGTGGTGGGCACGCAGCGAAACCACAATCCGGGCCATCAGGTGGCCAAGAAAGTAATCGAGAGCGGCGTGCTGGGCAAAATCCAGATGGTCAAGCTCGGAGCCGGCGGCCGCAATATCTATCCGGGTTTCGGAAAGACGCCCATCGAAAATCCGCCTGCCGATTTCGATTACGACCTGTGGCTGGGTCCGTCGCCCAAGACGCCCTATCAAAAGCACCGGGGGCTGTACCATTTCCGGTGGTTCTGGAACTATTCCGGCGGCCAGTTGACCAACCTGGGCGCCCACAGCGTATCCGCATTTCTGTTGGTGACGGGCGTGAAAGGACCGACGAAGGTGGTGTCGTTCGGCGGACGCTTCACCCTGGAGGACGACGGCGAAACGCCCGATCTGCAGGAGTGCCTCTACCAGTTTCCCGACTTCATGATGACCATGGGCGCGCGCGAGGCCAACGGGTTGCGTGACCCGCAGGGCTCGGTCGTCATGGGCGACAAGGGCAATCTGATGCTGGGCTCGAACCAGGTGGTTCCGGAAATGAAAAGCTACCCGCCCAACCTGATTCCAAGGTTCGTGGGCCAGCAACCGGCCGGCGGTGCGGTGTTTAACGACACCAAGCCGGAGCCCTGGATCGAAGCTCAGGCGGGAACGGGCGGCCGGGGCGGGCGCGGCGCGGCGGGTGGCGCGGCCGACTACCAATCCCTGGAAGAGCGCATGTTCAACGCCAACAAGAGCGACTGGATCGAGTGCATCAAGTCGCGCAAACAGCCGTTCTGCAATCTGGATATGGGCCATCGAACGGCGATCATCTGCAACCTCGGCAATATGTCGCTGCGCCTCGGTGGGCGGACCATTCACTGGGATCCCGAGAAAGAAGTGGTCGTCGGCGACAAGGAAGCCGCCGCCATGTGCAACAAGCCTTATCGCGCCCCCTGGGACGGAGTTCTCAAGAGCCTGCTAAAGGTATAGTTGCCAAGGAGACAGGTACGATGATGACGAGAAGAGACATGCTTGCGGCTGCCGGTTCGGCGGCCGCTTTCCTGGTGAAAGGCGCGGGCGCGGAGCCGCGCGTGCTGAAGCACATGGGCGTGGCTAACACATCTTTCGGCGCGCGCATGCGGGCCGGCGGCGGCGGGTTCGGCCCAGGCGGACGCGGTGGCCGGGGCGGGCGCGGCGGCCCAGGCGGCCCTCCCCCGGGCGCGCGGCCTCCGGCAGCCCCCATCATGCCGCCCTTCGATATCATGGACTACGCCCATGAAACCGCGGTGGGCGGCGTTGAGACGATGCTGACATCCTATGACGCGGATTCGATCAAGAAGTTCCGGCAGAAGCTGGACTCCTACAACCTGCGCGTCATCCTGAGCCCCAGGCTTCCCACCGAGCAATCCGACGTGGAGGACTTCGACGCCGCAGTGAAGGCGTCCAAAGAGGCCGGCGCTTACTGTTTGCACGCCGCCATGACGAACCGCCGCTACGAGGAGTTCGACACCTACGCGCAGTACCAGGCAAACTTCGAGCGATGCCAAAAGCAGATCGCCCTGGCCGAACCCGTACTGGCGAAATACAAAATCCGGCTCGGGATCGAAAACCACAAGGGCTGGCGGGCCGTGGAACAAGCCGCGTGGATGAAGCGCGTGAGCAGCGAGTGGGTGTGCGTGCACCTGGATTTCGGCAACAACATTTCGTTTTGCGAAGATCCCATGGACACGCTCGACATTCTGCTGCCCTATATCATCGCCGCCCACATCAAGGACCAGGCGGTGGAACCCTACGAGGACGGTTTCACCCTCTCGGAAATTCCGTTTGGCGAAGGATTCCTACCCCTGGAGAAAATGGTCGCGAAGCTGCAAAAGAAAGATCCGAACATGCCCTTCGACCTGGAGATGATGACGCGCGAACCGCTGAAGGTTCCGGTCTTCACCGACAAGTACTGGGTGACCTTCGGCGACATCCCCGGCAGGGATCTGGCTCACATTCTGGAAATCGTGCACAAGAACAAGCCCAAATCGCCGGTTCCCCATGTCAACGGCTTAAGCCTGGAAGCGCAGGTGAAGTTCGAAGACGACAACAACCGCAAGTGCATCGACTGGGCGCGGCAGAATCTCCCTCTAGGGTAAAGGGACGCAGGTTGCAGTGACAGGTTGCCGAGAGGGCTGCTCCCGATGATGTGGGGCAGCCAATCTTGGCTGCAGCCGTTGAAGCCTGCGTGCGCGTGTGCTACAACCAACGCACGGACAAGACCATCCGCAAATACACCAGCCTTGATGAAATGAAGGCTGACGAATATCGGTACTGGCAGAGCCGGCCCGCGCATGAGCGGATGGATGCGGTTGAGGAAGTTAACCTTACCGCCTATGCAATAAGAGGCGTGGATCTGCAACCGGATGTACCAAGATTACAAAGACCTTTTGTCCGTCTTCCATGCCCATGGCGTTAAATACCTCATTGTGTGGGGCTACGCCGTCATCTTTTATGCGCAGCCCGCGCGACGAAGGACGCCGGACGTGGTATCGTTCCACCAGTTAGAATATTGTGGAGAGGTCCACAAAATGGGCTTAAGCACGGTCCGAGAAATCGAACGCGCCATAGGAGCGCTCGCGCCGCAGGAGCTGGAAGAACTGTACTCATGGCTTGACCAACACTGCCCGCAGCCCATCGATGTTCGCGTTCAGTCCGATCTTGCGGCGGGCCGTCTCGACAGGGCCATTCATCGCGCTTTGGACGACGAAAAGAACGGTCGAGTCCAGCCGCTCTAGTGCTGCATGCGGCACCGCGCCACTCCAGACTTTTGGAAGGAATACCGGGCGCTCCCGCAGGGAATCCGCAGCCGGGCAGACCAAAGGTTTTCATTGCTGAGAGCCAGCCAGCAGCACCCCTCCCTGCAGTTCAAGAAGCTGGGAGAGCGCCACGGTCAGGAAATCTGGTCCCCCCGCGTCACGTTGAACTATCGCGCTCTTGCAATCAAACGGGCGGACGGATACCTGTGGTTCTGGATTGGTGGCCACGATACCTACGATTCCCTGACCTCCTAAGATTCCGCCATAACCGGGGTTGATTTCGACGCGGCATGGGAACGGCGCGTTGAAAGGGGTGCTTGACCCCGGCCTTGTCGTCTTGAAGGAGTGTATTGAGCCTTTGGGCTTAACCATCACGGACGCAGCCGAAGCCCTTGGAGTGAGGCGCAACACGCTTTCGGAACTCGTCAACGGGAAGCGCGGTATATCACCCGAAATGGCCGTGAGACTGTCCAAGGTTTTCGGCGGCGCCGGACAAGGCTGGCTTGTGCAACAGGCCCAGTACGACCTTGCACAAGTCCGCCGCGACCGCATAAAGCTGGAACGGTTGGTTTGAGGCGGTCCCAGGGAAACCCGGCGCAGATGTTACTGCCCCCGACCCGACCGTGCCGTCCCATGGGTCAGCGCGGCAGTACTCAGCGCTTTTCCAAATACTCGATTGCCCGGCGGACTATCTCGCACCGGGCTTCCCACAAGGTGAGGCCCTGCGACCCCACGAAAACGGACGGAGAGGGAAGTATCGAAGGAGGCACATCGCGCATCCGTTGAAGCGCCAAGACTGCGGAGGCCGTCTTCGCGGTCCATTGCGGCAGTTTCCTAAAATCAGCCAGGTCAAACTCCGCAGGTATATTAGGATGCGACGCCAGTAGTTGACGCTGCGCGTCCTCGGATGTTTTGCCCCATAGTGCAACGCCAAGTGTCATGACGAGGCCCGTGTTGGCACGCAGTTCAGCTTCCCAATGCACCACATCCCCCGTGCCGAAGGGCCGCGATTTCATCAGTGCGTCAAACTCTTCCTCGTTCATAGCTGTTCTCCAATTATGCACTGCGACAATTCTCCCCTCAGGCAACCAACAAAGTCCCGAGGGCAAAGCTCGCATCCGTCGGAAACACGCATCACGCCATTCTTAGAGAGCAGCGCTTGCGTTCGCAAATCAGGGTTTGTGGTGCGGAAGTGGCGATATCGGAAACTGCCCCACGACTTTTCACAAAGGGTAGGCTTCGGATGGCCGAGACTGTGGGGCAGGTTGATAACCTGCAGCGGGTTGGCAACCCGCTTTTCGGCAGGTTCCCAACGTCCCGCGAGGCGCCGATTAACAATCGGCGGCAGGATGCCATCCAGGATGCCATCCTGTCCCACAGCGCAACTGTAATGGACCCCAAAACTTGGACACAAAAATGGCCTTTTCTTAGATGGTGGGCGGCATTGAAAATGAAGGAGAGTCGATGCCACGAACGCGTAAGAGTCACCCGCCGAGCCTGAAGGCCAGG